>Ga0070713_100000508_pt1 | contig 24885 bp, 19 predicted proteins | sample LARL82metaG_FD_65465 | JGI IMG/M metagenome (GOLD analysis project Ga0070713, IMG submission 65465) | Corn, switchgrass and miscanthus rhizosphere microbial communities from Kellogg Biological Station, Michigan, USA - LAR L8-2 metaG | ecosystem: Host-associated > Plants > Roots > Rhizosphere ...
TGCCAGCAGCGGGACCTACTGCTGTGGATTGTCTAGTCTTGGGGTCAATCCCGATTAACGCGACTCCGCCCACTCCGCCTCGGCCCACGGTAACTACGTGGCCACGCCGTCTCAGCTCCGCCTGCACTTCCTCAGACAGAGTCCTGGGCACAGACAGGCTGCCCAGTTCGGCGCGGTCCTGGCCAAAGGAGCTGATGAAGTGCGTGGTGGAGAAGCGCGGCGCCTTGAACACATCCTCAGGACTCATGCCGAATTCCACGTAGTTGAGGATGACCTGGATAGCTGCCTGATCTTGCATGTCGCCACCCGCTACCGAGATTGCCATCACGGGCTGTTTGTCATGGAAAAGCAGCGTGGGACTCAATGTGATTCGCGGCCGCTTGCCGGGCTGAATAGCATCGGGTGTTCCCGCGAACGTGTTCAGGCTGGTGAGCCGGGCTCCGTGAATAATGCCCGTGCGTCCAGCCACGCCCGCCGTGCTCGACAGGCCGCTGGGAGTCGCTGCGATGACGTTCCCAAATTTATCTGTCACACACATGACCGTCGTTCCGCCATGCCACGGGCCGGTGATGGTGGGCGGCTTGCTTGGTTTCATGTTGTAAGGATCGCCGGGGCGCAGCTCGAGAGATGCCTTTTTCGGATCGATCAGCGCGCGCCGCATTTTTGTGTATGGATCGGAGAGCAACTCTTGCATGGGCACTTTCGCGAAATTCGGATCCCCGTAATACTCATCGCGATCCGCCAGCGCCAGTTTCTCCGCTTCAATCACCGTGTGGATGTAATCCGCCGAATTGAATCCCATCTTCTTCAAATCGAAGCCTTCGAGCAGGCGCAGCGTCTGCAGCAGATATGGACCCTGCGTGAGCGGACCAGCCTTATAAACGGTGTAGCCACGGTAAGTCGTTGTGAGCGGATCCACCACCGGAGTTTTGTGTGCGGCCAAATCCGCCTTGCGGAGAAATCCGCCCTTTTCGACGTACCAGGCTTCGAGAGCGTCAGCGATGTCGCCGCGATAGAAGCGGTCCGAGACAGCTTGCAGTTTCTGCTGCCGCGTGCCTTTCGTGGCCTTTTCTGATTCCACCAATTTGCGAAACGTTACTGCCAAATCCGCCTGCCAGTTGACGCCGGTTTCGATCCTCTGCTCGCTGCCGGTGTCGATATACCAAGAGGGGCCGCCGCCATCTAGAATGGCTAACGTCGGCTGCACGACCTCCTCGAAACTTCTTGTTCCGTAGAGTTTCAGCAGCGTCACAATCGCATCGATCGTGCCTGGGACGGCGGCCGCTTTAACGTCCCCGTCCGGGATTCCGTGTTCCATGTACCACGCGATAGCTTTGGGATCACGAGGGGCCTCGCCCTGTCCCTCGAGCAGCTTCACGTCTTTCTTGTCGGCGTCGTAAACCAGAATGGGGATTTCCCCTCCCACGCAGAACGCGCCCACATATGTTACGGAGAGTGCCAGCAGTGTGGCGGCGCCTGCGTCGGCCGCATTTCCGCCCTGTTCGAGAATCTTGATGCCCGCTGCAGTCGCGGCGGGCCTGCCGGAAACAACCACCCCGAGGTTGCCGGTGGCGATGCTTGGTCCTCGCGGACTACCGGGCGTTTTGGTGGCCTGCGGCCACGCGATGGCTGCGAACGAAAAGAGGAAGGCGAATGACAACGAGCTGATCTTTCGCATGACAGGCCAAGTCCTGTTGTGTTGCCGCGGCGGGTGTATCTAGCCGGTGCCTCACTTCTTATCGAGCTGAGATTGACTACCACTGAGGGTGCCCCATCCTTGCGTTCTTTGCAAGCGTCGGACGACCCGGACTCTCAACTGAAGGTCTCATCAGGACGACTTCAGCGGTGAAGCTCAATCTGCGATTCGCTGTTCTCGCATGCCCGCGCGCCGGACAAGCTCACCCACTAGTCGCGTCCGGTATTCCTCTGCCCTGATTGGCTGGCCACTCTCACAAGCCAGCACATACGCATTTGCAAGTCCGCGGAGATTGTGGGCAGTCGCTCCCGTGCTGAATCGATCCACCGCAACAAGAATTCCTACGTCCAGCTCTAGCCTTTTGGTGAACACAAAAACCTCCCGTCCTTCCGACAATCTGAAAACCCGAAGGGATGTTTGGAATATCAGAACCGTGATCAGGGCGAAGCTCGTTTTGCGTCTGGGAAGCCTCGTCGTTCTCATCGGCGCAATCTCGACGTTCGGGTCGCGCAAAGCATGCCGGAGCCGGCGGCTCCGGCACCATCAGTTCATTGTTTCTTAGTTCGTATAGTCTGCAAGGTCCGAAGAAGTCCAGCGATCGTCCTGGACAACTATCAGTTGCGATTGCGATGCGAAGAACACCAGCCGACGATCCTTATCGACCAGATTCGAACTCTCTACGAGAAAAGTCTGTAGCAACTTCGCATCGTTCGGGTCGCGGACGTCTAGCCCGCTCCCGCCGAAATTGTCGACGCCGCGTGTGACATGCTGTGGCCAATTCTCGATCGTTCCGCCCTCAACCAGCGGTTCGTATCGAACAGCATCCACTTTGGCCGGCTGATGTTCCACAATTCGCGGATTTCGCTTCTTGGTTACATCCACGGTGGTCAGCGGCTGCTGTCCGTGCTGAATGTACAGATAGGTATGTCCGTACTCGCGTTGTGTGTACATCCGCGTGATTGGCGTTCCCTCGAGCGGGGCACCGGCGAGTACCTTCACTCCTTTCGGCAGCGAGGCAATCGAAGAGCTTACGGCAGCCGCGGGATACATATCGATGCGGCTCACTTGTGCCAACGTCGGAAGGGTCAATGAGATACAAAAGAAAAGGACGCCATGCTTAGCAAACCGGTCGCCCAGGGCTGTGAACATTGTGTTTTTCAAGTCAACTCCTTGAGGTTAGGGCGCTCCGCCCGCTGTAACGCCCGGGTTAGAGCTCAGGCGGACGGAGCGCGGATTGACGTGAGTGATCTTTACCTTTTTGCCAATCTCATTGAGCTGGCTGGGGCGGCTCTGGGACGTTCTTCCGAGCGAGAGGATCACCGCCGGCTGCGGTATCCACCGGACGTTTGCTTTGCTATGTAGATGTAAAGTGCAAGGAGTCTGCCATCTGGCGAGCTCCGATGAATCATTTGTCCCAAGACCGCGGGCGGTCTGATCTGCCAAGCTTCTGAAGTTAAAGTTTCTAAAAGCTATTGTCAGACGCGGCGTCGCTCTCGCCCTTCGCGAGAAAAATTCGTGACCCTGTGTGTTAGGGAGTTTTCTCGAAAATCCGGAACCTGCGTGTTAGGGCATTCGCTGTAGAGTTGCGCTGAGCGAGTTGAGTCAGGCGCAGAAGCGCACCGTGCGGTAGGTAACTTTTTCTCTCGAAGCGTTTTCGTGACATCGCAACGCTGTGAGAAGTTAACGTTGTGCGACCGCTACTTTTTGCCTTTTTTCACAGGCTTCTTGGGAGCGGACTTCTTCGCAGGTTTCGGTGCGGGCTTTGGTGCCGGTTTGTGCGCGGGCTTCGCGGGCGTCGGCAAAGGCTTGGCCTTCTCAGCAGCCTTCGCTTTTGGATCTGGCTTCGGAGCAGGCGCAGCTGGCTGAGGGGGAGCCACAGCAGCGGCCGGGGCCGCAGCTTTGCCCTTCTTCCCTTTCGGTCCTGGTTTCGCCGCGGCAGCAGCAGGCGCGCCGGGAGCAGCTTGTGCGGCACCTTTCGGAGCACGCCCACGACGCGGTGCCGGCGGCGGAGGTGGCGGAGGCGGTGCGAACGGCTTCAGATATTTCAGCGTCTCAGTCCGCGAACGCAGCTTGCCATCCAGCAACAGCATGAACACGTCATGCGCCAGCTTGGGATAAATCGGCAGCTGCGGCGTAATCAGCAGCTCCGTCATTTCCGGCAACGGCAGCTTTTGCTGCACCTGACGCCACTTCGTCAAATAGTTCTTGATCTTCTGCTCGACCGACTGCTGCTTCGCCGTCACTGCCAGAAACAACACCATCTCCGGCCGGGCCGAAGAAAGCAGTTGCCACGTGCGCGACGGTGTTGCCGCTTCCTTGCCCATCAAGCGCTTGGCCAGTTCCTTCGCATGATCTTCAATATCGCGCCACGCTTCCACCAGATCTTTGCGCGGTATCAGCTTCTGAATGCCGGTGACGTCATTGTCGGAGAAGTGTGATGTCAGGAAATACATCACCGCCGGACCGGCATCGGGCGTATAGCCAAGATCGACCATCTGCTGGCGCGTCTTCATCAGCGCGCTGATGCCGTTGACGTCGACCTTCGCCGAGGTCCACTTGTCGTGCAGAATCTCGAGCCAGCCTTCCTTCTCGAGCATCTTCACGACGTGCAACGGATCGTCTTCATGCGCCAACGCTGCGATCTCATGCCCGATCGAAGACTTCAGAATGTGATCGATGTACTTCCCTTCCTTCGCCGCGTCGTAGCGAGCCTGGGTGCGTTCTTCGAGCGGCCAATGGAAGCGCGCCGCAAAGCGCGTCGCGCGGATCAGCCGTGAAGGATCTTCGAGGAAGGAATAATTCTGCAGGATGCGGATCAACTTGGCTTCGATGTCGGCGACGCCATTGAAGGGATCGAGCAACAGCCCACGCGAGCCTTCATTCAGCGACAGCGCCATCGCATTGACGGTAAAGTCGCGGCGGCGCAGGTCCTCATGGATCGTCGACGGCATGACAATCGGAGGCTTGCCGGTCTTCTCGAACTTCTCGGTGCGCGCCATGCTGACTTCGGCACGCGCATTTCCGGGCAAGGCGAGGAAGATCGTACGAATATCTTCTTCGACGGCGGTGACTCGTGCCCCCGCCTTTTCGAAGTCCTTAACCAGTTTGAGAGGATTGCCCTGGACGGTGAAGTCGAGGTCGCGAATGGAGAATCCGCTGATGATGTCGCGGATCGCGCCGCCGGTAAGGTAAAGATTCATGCCCGCAGAGCGGGCTACGTCTTGCACCAAGCCGACGCCCTTCATCTGATCCGGCGTCAGCCGGAGTTCCATGGTGTAAATGTAATCAGCCATTCGCTTTCAAGCGGCTGTCAGGCCCTTGAACCAAACGCGATTCGATGCCGAATCGCCCCGGGGAGGGCTTGATTGCCGAGCTTTCCACAGAATTTCCACAGGCTAGTCCAAACCTCGTTCTTCAGCCTGGAACCACAGGGTGCAAGTGCCGTACTAACAAGTACTTATACAGAATGGAAACTTTGTGGCAAGCACAAGAAAATAACACAACGTTTACATTTTGGCTACTGCCAAGAGGGATTCCGGAAGTTCCCGGGGAAAAAGTGCGAGAATCGGAACTTCAGGAATTAGGGACTAGGGATTAGGGACTAGCAAAATCATCGCTACCTAGCCCCTAGTCCCTAGCTCTGCCTTTTCATGCCTTCTACGCACAAGAAAGTCATCGTCCGCAAGATGGACCGCGACTCGGTCTCGGGATACGTGTCGCCGACCCAGTTCATCAACGAAGGCAAGGTCGAGGTACTCAACACCTCCGGGACGGTCATCCTGATCGACCTGCGCGAGATCAAGGGCGTTTACTTCGTGCGCGAATTTGGAGAAGCCGAGTCGCTGACGCGCAAAACATTTACCACTCGGCCTCGCGCTGAGGGCTTGTGGGTGCGGCTACGATTCAAAGACTCCGAAGTCGTCGAAGGCCTGATGCCGGCCGACCTGCTGCATAGCATGCCTGAGGGATATCTGGTCAATCCTCCCGACCAGCGTTCGAACACGCAACGGATCTTCGTGCCACGCACGGCGCTCGAATCACTCACAGTGCTCGCCGTGATCGGCGCGGCACGCCGCGGACGCCGGGCTGCGGAAGATCAACGCCAGGTGCCGATGTTCGAGGAGTAGCGCCTCATCTTCCATCAGTGATCAAGAAATGGATGAGCACTAGCACTCAGGGCATGTTCCCGTCACCGTACATAACAAGAGCAAGGGGATGAAAAGCACGATCAGAACTGGTATCGATGCAACAACAAGGAAGGTTTCCCAACCCGGCATCGGGCCGTAGGGGAAATCGGCTTTGTGTACCTTGGCGTTGTACTCCACAACTGTCAGCGGAATCTGCACATTCACTTGCTCGACAGGACCCGCCGCAGAACCATCGATGGGAACCGTCTGGAACGTAAACCTCCCTTTCAGGACGCGAGAGCCGAGTGGGCCATTTCGATCAGCACGGATTTTGAAGTGGACATATGGCGCCGCAGACACTTTTACAGCTTCGCCTTGGAATTTGAAATTGCTCTTCCACACCTTCGGTCCATGAACCTCATTGATCGTGAATCCATCCAGAGATTCGAACTCGAGCTTCAGCGGCACAATGCCCGGGACTGCTGAGCCGGGGGCGGTGACAAAGCCGCCGATCGTCAGCACTATTCCGACATCTTCCTCGCTGCCCCGGCGAATTTCGTTGAAGCGTGTGTAGGCCTTATAGGAAGGCGCCACAGTACGCGTGGTGCCGGTCGGGCGGTAGAGGATCGGGTCCAGCGCGTGCGGCGAGAATCCCGGATGCACTTCGGGCGCTGCCTGCGCGACAGTCAAACTCGGAAGGAGAATAACGGCCAGAAAGCTGTGCCACATGACGACCTCCAACGAACGAGGGTAGTTTTCGCAGCTTTTGGCAGCGCCGGCAATGCACGCGGGCTCAACTGATGATCAGGCGCTAAAGTGCTGATTTACAGGCTATTGCGGAGGTATGTCGGAAAGAGATCACTAATGGAAAGAAGAATCCGAGAACTAAGGAACGCGCTGACACTCCACGCGTTGCCCGGCCAGAGCGTCGTTGCGATGTTCCATGGTCAGCCGTTGACCATCCGGCGAGAGTGACCAGCAATCGCAGAAGTAGAGCTCGCGTTCGCCGATCCTTACCCAGGATTCAATCATCAACTCGTCGCCCACCCACTTCGCCGCACCGCGTAGCTGACTCCCGTTAAAAAGCAATGTTCCCTCATCACCGATCTGGCACCCGAATACGGCGCGGTCCGTGGATCCATCTGCTTTCGTGACGACCAACTCTTGCCGAAATTCCGGGTCGCGGTGTTCGACTACGACCAGCAAGGAGGCGGGTTTCGGTCCGGCGAATGTGCTCTTCGATAAGTCCGCGGTCCAGGTGCCGCTGAAGTCAGGCTTCATGGCGCAATCGTACAGCACAGAAACGCTCGCCGGCCCCGGGACTATTTCGGCCGGCGAGCGTTCTTTCTTATTCGCGACTGTCATTCCGAGCGCAGCGAGGAATCCCTACGCTTAGCAGTACTCTGGGGTAGGGATGCTTCGACTCCGAACGAACTCGCTTCGCGACTTCGTTCTCCGCTCAGCATGACAAAGGTACAACGCTCAGTTCACCGGTGTGAGCACGAAGGCGTGGTTGTGCCCATTGCGGCTGCCATAACCGGTAATCTGCCCGACGTTGTTGATGGCGTTAGCGTTGATCAAAGTCCATCCCGTGCCGGAAGGAATCAGCGAATTCAGGTCGCGCATTCCCTTCCCGGCTTGCCAGATCATGGCGTGAGCGGCGTTGTTGGCAATGTTGCCGTAGCCGACGACCACGCCCGAATCGTTGATGCCGAACGCAATGCTGTAAGTCCCGCCTTTCAACAATCCCAGATCTCTGATCTTTCCGGAAGCGTCCCACGTGACGGCATGCCAATGGCCGCCCGTGTTAAGACCGTCGGACTGGCCGGCGATTACATTCAATGAATTGATCGCGTTCGCCATGCTTGAGAGGCCTCCCGAAAGTGTTCCCAAATCCTTCATGGTCGAACCATTCCAGAGAAATCCGTGCGAGACGAGAGGAGGTCCGTAACTCAAATCCGATTCACCGACGATGTATCCGTTGTCGTTGATCGCCAGTCCAGAGGTGAAGAGCGCACCCGGCAGTTTTCCCAGATTCTTGATCTTGCCATTGACCCAGCGGGTGGCGTTGACGATGCCGCTTGCCACAAAAGAGTCTCCGCTGATTTCGCCGGCGGAATTGATCTGGAACGCCGCGCTGGAGGCCCCGCCTGAGAGTGTGCCGAGGTTCTGGATGGCCTGGCCGGGCGCCCATTCCACCGCGACGAAATCGGTAACGGGTTGACCCTTGATGTTCGAATAGCCGACCACCGTTCCGGAGTCATTAAGCCCGATAGCGCCGCTGACGGTGGCTCCCGTCAAGGGGCCGAGGTCTTTCATCCCTTTGCCCGGTTGCCAGAGGAAAGCGTGCTGTCCCGCGACTAGTCCGGTGCACGGATACCCGTAAACAGTTTGTGTATCGGAGCATCCGGCGACATCGCCCAGGTTGTTGATCCAGAAGCCACTGCTCTCGTTGTCGCCCTTAAGCACTCCAAGGTCACGGATCGTGTACGTCTGCCCCAGGGCGAACACCCCGGCCGCCAAAACGAAAGATACACAGATTCCCGCCAGCTTGATTCTCATGATGTCCCCAGAAACGAATAGTATTTTGCGGTCAGTATGCCATTGGAGGCGAGATTTCAGGAACACAATAGGGCAGGTGATACGAATTCCGAACATGTGTTGCTAACGGATTCCTTCTCCGGAACCCCTTGGAAACAGGCCGAAATCATTGCGCGTTGTGCGGTTTTGATGTAGTGTGTCTGGTCCCAAGGGCTGTTGGGCCCTGGAAGAGACTCAAGCGGACGTCTTCCCTTCCTCCTGTCCGTTCGATCTCGGGCGTTGTCGATCAAAGGTAGAGGTGTAAGTATGCGCGCACTCCCTTCGTCTTCCGCGTCGTACCGGTGTGTTTTGTTTCTGCCGATCCTGATTATCCTGGCGGCTAATTTCCTGGTCACGCCTGCTTCCGCGCAGGAAAGCGCACTGGCCGCTGTAGCGACTCCGCGTCCTTTGATCACACAGGCGCTCGATGAAGCCCGGACCACCGTGCTGAAGGGCAACACTCATCCGTTAGCGCGCCGAGAATTCGATTTGGGCACTGCACCCGCGAGCTTGCCGATGGAGCGCATGCTGCTGGTTCTGAAGCGCAGTGATGTGCAGGAGACTGCCCTGCGCAAACTCCTCGATGACCAACAGGACAAGAATTCTCCCAACTACCACAAGTGGCTCACGCCGGAACAATTCGGCGTGCAATTTGGTCCCAGCGATGTCGACTTGCAGACCATCACGAGTTGGCTACAGTCGCACGGATTCCAGGTCGGGTCCACGAAGGGACGCACAGTACTGGAGTTCTCGGGATCAGCGAGCCAGGTGCAGGAAGCGTTCCACACTACGATTCACAAATACCTAGTGAATGGCGAACAGCACTGGGCGAATGCGAATGATCCGAGCATTCCTGCGGCGCTGGCGCCAGCAGTGGCGGGAGTCAATTCCCTCAATAATTTCCCGCGCAAAGCGATGAGCCGAATCCTCGGCGTGTTCTCGGGTGATAAGACTACTGGTCAGATTCAGCCCGTGGCACCGGTTTACACCCTGCCAACCGGTTGCGTGCCAGACCCGTCGTCTAATAATCCATGTTTCTTTGGCATATCTCCGTATGACTTCGCGACGATCTACGATGTTCTTCCTCTATGGAACGCTGGGATCAATGGCACCGGCCAAACGATCGCAATCGTGGGCGAGACCAATATCAACATCCAGGACGTACGTGATTTCCGCACACTGTTTGGCCTGCCAGCAAACGACCCGCAAATCATATTGAATGGGCCAGATCCGGGGATTCGTGGTGACGAGGTAGAAGCAAATCTTGATTTGCAATGGTCGGGCGCTGTCGCTCCAGACGCCACCATCAAATTCGTGACCTCGGCCTCAACCGAAACAACCTTCGGAACCGATCTGTCCGCGCTCTATATCATCGAAAACAATGTCGCACCGGTGATGAGCGAGAGCTATGGGTATTGCGAACTAGGCCTAGGTACGGCCGGCAATCAATTTTTTAATTCGTTGTGGCAACAGGCCGCTGCGCAGGGCATAACCGTCTTCATCTCGTCGGGCGACAACGGTTCGGCCGGGTGCGACGATTTCAACGCGCAATCACCGGCGCCAGCGCTCTATGGGCTTCAGGTTAGCGGCTACGCCTCCACGCCATACAACGTTGCCGTGGGCGGCACGGACTTTAACGACTTCCTCAGCCCCTCCACTTACTGGAGTCTTACGAACAACTCTGAGCAAGCATCAGCGAAGGGATACATCCCGGAGGTTCCATGGAATGGGACTTGCACCAACCCTATCTGGGGGCAGATCGGAGCGAGCGCCAACGCTGAAACGAACTGTAATGATCCCCGAATTTATCCGAATTTCGACGTACCTCTCGGAGGCTCGGGCGGCGTTAGCAGTTGCACAACTTCGGATGGCTCGACCACGACCAGTTGCTCCGGTGGATACGCGAAGCCTTCGTGGCAAACCGGAACGGGCGTGCCGAATGACAGTAAGCGTCACATCCCTGATGTTTCTTTGTTCGCCAGTTCCGGGTTCCTGGGAAACTTCTACATCTTGTGCGACGCGGCACACACTCCAGGCCCCTGCAGCCTCGCTCCCAACTACTACTTCCTTGCCATTGGCGGAACTTCGGCATCTTCCCCTGCATTCGCGGGGATCATGGCGCTCGTGAATCAGCAGATGGCTCAGACTACGAGCAATCCGAATGAGCGCCAGGGCAATGCGAATTACATCTTCTACAAACTGGCGGCGCAACAACCTACCGCATTCCACGATGTGAACTCGGGGACGATCGCGATGCCTTGCCTTACGGGCTCGCCGAACTGCACGACTTCGGTTGGGAGTCATCAATTCGGAGTTACGAACGGATATAACGCGACGACGGGATATGACATGGCGACCGGACTGGGATCGGTAGATGTCAACAAGCTGGTGACAAAGTGGAATACTGTGACGCTGCTCCCGTCGACGACCACGCTCAGCAGCCTGACGCCAACCACGCTCACGCACGGGCAGTCAGTGAACTTTACTGTATCGGTGGCACCGAAGTCCGGGACCGGAACGCCTACGGGGTTGATTGCGTTGCAAGGTGGGCCGACGAACAGCGGAGCCGACATTCAGGGCTTCAACCTGACGAACGGCACCGTTACGGGCACTACCCAGATGCTTCCCGGCGGGACTTATCAGGTGGTAGCACACTACCCGGGAGACTCAACGTACGCTGCGAGTGATTCGAGCCCGCTTACAGTGACAGTAAGCAAAGAGACCAGCCAGCCGCAGGTATCGTTGATGACGTTCGATACCAGCGGACATATCCTAAGTACGAGTACCAACACTGCCGTGTACGGCAGCCCGTATGTTCTGCGCGCCTATGTGGCGAATGCTAGCGGGCATCTCTGCGCACCAATTGCCCCGTCGAGCCCAACACCCTGCCCGACCGGAACCGTGAGTCTTACGAATAACGGGACTACTCTTGATGCCGGAAGTTACACGTTGAACCAGTATGGATACGCGGAAGATCTGACAGTGCAACTTCCTGGCGGAACGGATTCGGTCAAAGCCAGCTACTCCGGAGATGACAGTTTCAATGCGAGCTCCGGAACCAGCACCATCACGATTACTCCAGCAACTACCCAAACGTCTTCGCCGTTCATTTCCGGAGCCGCAGTGGGGCAATCGGGAACAATGTGGGTTAATGTGAACACCAGCAGTTCCGGAGCCGCCCCTTCGGGGACGGTCACGTTCTATGGAAACGGCACAGCCCTTACTGGAAATGTTTCTTACCAAGAGAACCAGGGAGGGCCGTCTGTTAGTGCATTTACGTCTGCGACGCTGACATTCGACGCGACTGCGTTTCCAACTGCCGGAAGCTATGCCCTTACGGCCACCTACAATGGCGACGCAAATTACAGTGCTTCGACGTCCGGGCCAACCAACATCTCAGTGATGTATCCGATTCCCAACATTGTTCCTACGCCCTACAACCAAACGGTCAGTTATGGAGGAACAGCGACTATTACCGTGCTCGTCGCGTCGACTAATAAATCAACGTACCCGACCGGCACCGTGACTTTCCGCACTGCACAATTTGGAACCATCTTGGCTGGCCCGCTCACCTGTACGAATGCGAAGGATGCGAGCGGAAACTTTGCGTGCAAGGTAACAGGCACGTTTACGGTGACCTCTGGCGGCTCGATCTTCCTGGACTACAGCGGCGATTCGAATTATCCGTCTTGGTACAACTTCGCCTACATCAACATGCCTGACTTCACGATATCGCCGCAAGGAGGACTGACGATTACGGCGGGGCAGTCTCAAAATCTAACGATCGCTTTTCAAAGTAGTAGCGGGTTCAGCGGTGCGGTGACAAATCTGTCCTGTTCTGGATTGCCAGCGGAGACAACATGCGCTTTCAATCCGACGTCTGTATCCCTGCCCGCTGACGGCACCGTCAATACGACGCTCACAATCAGTACGGCCGCGATGGGGCAATCGCGCGTCCGCGGCGGGAAGGCTATGAGCAGTATCCGTTGGGGGTTGGCGCAGACGTTGTTGATCGCCGCGTGCTTCGTTGGTCTGCCATTATGGCGTAATAGAAAACACGTCGGCATGGTCCTGAGTCTTCTGGCGTTGCTGTTATTTGTGCCGAGTTGCGGCGGGGGCGGAGGAGGCGGAGGGGGACCGAGCAATCCGGTGCCTTCCATTTCCTCGCTGAATCCCGCGCAAATTGCAGCGGGCTCGCAGATCCAGAGCCTCTATATCAACGGCACGAATTTTATGAACTCGTCGGCCGTGACCTACAACGGCGTTTTGCACAACAGTTCGTTGCAGAGCGCTATGCAGCTGCAGATTGCTCTTTCTCCAACCGATGTGGCTGCGACCGGACAATACCCGGTAGTGGTGACGAACCCCAGTCCCGGAGGGGGCCATTCCGCTCCGGCAAACTTCGCGATCGTGACTGGAACACCAACTGGAATATTCACGGTAGCGGTGAGTGCGACAGTGGGACCTATCACTCACAACACCAACGTACAGCTAGTAGTGCAATAGCGCGAAGTCAGTTTGTGCTGGTGTCGCAGGTCGCCTGCGGGAACATGGACCTGGAGTGGTGTACGATTTACGTGCATCACTCCACATCCATGAAACTCTCTGCTATTGCTTCGGCTCTGGAAGTGCGTGTTGAGAACGGCTCTCCTGACACGGAGATTCGCGGGCTTAACGGGATTGAACTGGCTGGGCCCGGAGAACTCACGTTCGTTTCCAATCCAAAATATGCGGCGGCGGCGCGGAGTACGCGGGCCTCGGCTGTCATTGTGAGCGAGGACTTCCCTGCTATTGACGCGGCCATGCTGCGCTCGAAGGATCCCTATATTTCCTTTGCGCAGGCGCTGGCGTTGTTTCATAAGCCGCTGGCGTACAAGCCAGGAGTGCATCCTACGGCGGTGGTGCATGAGAAGGCCCGCATCGGGGCGAAGGCGCATATTGGGCCCTACGTTGTCGTCGACGAAGACGTTGAGATCGGGGATCATGCCGTTCTGCTGGCGCATGTGGTGATCTATCGCGGGACGAAGATTGGAGATAATTTCTTTGCGCACTCGCATGCCGTGGTTCGCGAGAACTGCCGCATTGGGAACAACGTACTTCTGCACAATGGAGTCGTCATCGGCAGCGATGGTTTCGGGTTCGCGCGGGCTACGGGAGGACGGTGGCATAAGATTCCCCAGCCTGCGCCAGTTGTCATCGAAGATGACGTCGAGGTGCAGGCGAATTCCTGCATTGACCGGGCCAGCGTTGGTGAGACCCGTATCAAACGTGGAGTCAAGATCGACAATCTTGTGCAGGTCGGGCACGGGTCGACTGTCGGAGAAGACGCGCTGCTCTGTTCGCAGGTCGGTATTGCGGGCTCAACCGTCATCGGCAGCCGAGTGATTCTTACCGGCCAGGTTGGCGTAGTGGGGCACTGCAAGGTTGGCGACAATGCGATCGTGACTCCGCAAAGCGGCGTGGCCAATGACATCGCCGCGGGAGCCCTGGTAAGCGGCGCTCCGGCTGTGGATCACAAGTTGTGGTTGAAGTACTCAGCTATTTTGCCGCGGCTTCCCGAGATTGCTCGGGCGGTAAGACAAAAAACAAAAGAATAAACACAGGGAACACAGGGGTTCACAGGGAATTCTTGGTTGGCTCTGTCGTCATTGATTCATGCCGGTACTCTTCCGGCAATCCGCTCTCAATCACTCCTCGCACTTTTTCCATCAAGCAATCCCGGCTGCCGAAATCCTTTGGCTCAATTGGGGGGTGGAAGATCACCTGGACTGTCGCTGGCTTAATGGAAAAGCGCGCCTTCGGCATGGCGTAATGAGTGCCAACAATCGTCATCGGGATCACTGGCACGTCGCATTCCATGGCCAGATAAAAAGGTCCCTTTTTGAAGGGGAGCAGTTTGCCGTCGAACGAGCGCTTCCCTTCCACGTAGATCATCATGTTGAGTCCCTTGTTGATGACAGCTCTGGCGGCATTCACGGCTTCAATGCCCGCCTCTCGATTGCCGCGATCCACAGGCACCAGATCCCCCATGCGCATCGCGGTGCCAAGGATCGGAGCCTTGAACAATTCCTTTTTCACCATAACCGACGTGCGCCGCGGAATCAGCGTAACTTGAATCGGCGGATCCAGATTCGACACGTGGTTCGTCATGAAGATGTAGCTGCGGGAATGATCGAAGCGATCGAGCCCGATGGTTTCGACACGCACTCCGGTGAGCCACACTCCCCCGGCTGCGCCCCACATGAACAGGCGATACAGAACGCGGATGTCGCCTGTGAGCAGCGTCCAGGGAAATCCGATCAACGCCGCCACGGGCGCGGCCAGGGCCCAGAATGTCAGCATGATGATCGTTCGGATCATTGTGCGAGAGTCCTGGAAGTCGGCGTCAATTCGGCTTCTCCCTTGAGCCACGCGGCGCGGTGGGCACGCTGCTCGGGCGTAACGTGATCCAACTCTTTCACCTGATACGACATTTGCTCGTGCCCGGCGACTTTCCATTTGAGTTCGCGCTCATGTCCGAAGGAGCGAACTTTTACCTTTACCGTATCGCCAGGGCTTAGCCGTGACAACTGCTGGTTCGATTCTTCACTCACTGGTTTTCCTTGCACTTCGGTGATGATATCGCCGAGCTGCAGCCCGGCACGCTCGGCTTCGCCGCCCGTGATGTCGACCACCGACATCGGTCCGTCAAAATTTCGCGACGCGACAAAACCGGGATCGGGAAGGGTTACCGTGAACTGATCCACACGCAGGCCAACGTAGCGGAAGAAGTCATCCCAGGGAATCTCGTCTGTGCCCGCCACGTACCTGGTAAAGAACCACCCTAGATCAGCGTGGGACACGGCCGCTGCCGCTTCGCGGACACCTTTCGAGTCTTCAAAAAAAACACCCTTCTTCGCATAGTTCGCGTTCATCCACTGAAACAATTCGCGGATCGATGCCTGTCCATGGCTAGCGTCGCGGATTGCCAGGTCGAGCATGTGACCGAGCAGTTCACCTTTGTTGTAATACGAGATGCTGCGTTCCGGACGCCGGTAGTAATCGAATCCTTCGAGCCAGGCGTTGAGGCTGGATTCTTCCGCCGACTGCGTGCGGTGCGCGGGACGGTTCTCAAGTTCTGATATCTGTTCGCTGAGATGAGAAAGGAATTGACGCTCGTCGATCAGTTCAGCGCGGAGTTGTATGAAATCTTCGGCAGTGCTGGTCACACCTTCGCTAAACCAAAGAGCGCGTGTGAAATTTTCTTTGCGGTAGTCGATGGGCTCAAGCGACTGCGGGCGAATGCGCTTCACGTTCCATAGATGAAAGAATTCGTGCGCGGTGACCGCATTCAGGGGATACAGGCTTCGGCGCAAGGTTTCGACATTCAATTCGATCGCGGTCGAGTAAGCGTGCTCCATTCCTCCACCCGCCGGACCGTGCGGAAAGTGAAAGAAGAACGTGTACGTGTCGAACGGACGATCATTCATCCACGTTGCCGCCGAGGACACGATCTTGTGCAGGTTGGAGGTAATCTTTTCGGAATCGTAGTCAGCCGGATCGGCGTCAACAATAACCCGATAGTGCCCGCCAGCGTCGTTGAAATCCGATTCGTGGAAAGTGCCCATCTCGATGGGAGAGTCGACGAGGCGATCGTAGTTCTCGGCCTTGTATGTACCGTTTTCTAGTTGCAGGGGAGTTGCAATACGCCAGTCGTAGGGAACACGATTGAAACGAACTGTGAATAACGTATCGCGCGCTTCCACGGGATACATCAGAACCTGCGCCAGGTTGAAAAAGGCATGGTGAGAGTTGAACTGTGCACCGAATGGTCCCACAGAATCGACGAAGATCTGGTATTCAACCGTGCCACCCTCGGCAGCCCCTTCCAAATGCCATCGGCCGGCATCCTCTGCGCGGATCTTGAGCAGATTTCCCGCCTGGTCTTTCGCGTGAATCCAGTTCACGAATTGGGCGAAGTCACGAATCTGGTACAAGGCATTCCACACGGGAAGCTGCAGATCGCGCTCCGCGGGTCCGGGCGGCAGAATGATCTGCACGTTGACGAGATGCCTCTCGGCAGATTCCAGTGAGATCGTGTACGCCACATCCGCACTGGACGTGATGGCCAGGACTGTAATGCAGACCACGAGTTGGATGATGCGGTAAATCCAGTGACGGGTCATTTGTGGCTGGCCAACTCCCGTAGACGCGCTGGAAGTTTTTCGTAAATGCCTCCAAAGCCGCCGTTGGACAGAATCGCGACCACATCTCCGTGGCGCAGTTCGGGAGCGATGGTCTGGACAATGGCGTCAGCGTCGGCGAGAAGACGCGCGGAGCGGCCGTTCTGCTGAATCTCGGCCGCCAGCGCTGGAAGTTCGAGGCGCTCGTTTTCAGGAACAGCTTCCGAGCGGAAGACGTTGGCGACAATGACTTCATCCGCTCCCGCGAGACTGCGGGCAAGGTCGCTCTGCAGGACGCGTCGCCGGAGTGTGTTGGAACGTGGTTCTAGAATGGCCCACAGACGAGCGCCCGAGTAGCGAGCACGAAGGGCTTTCAGGGTTCCGGCAATTGCCGTGGGATGGTGCGCGAAATCGTCGATGATCGTAATGCCGTTGACCTGCGCCTTCACTTCCAGACGGCGTTTGACACTCTTGAAGGCCTTGAGCGCTTCGGAGATCGCCTCTTTCGAGACACCACAACGAAAAGCAAGCGCGGCCGCAGCCGAAGCATTCCACACGTTGTATTCGCCGGCCAAGGGAAATTCGAGATCGGCCCACAGCTGGCCATCGTGCATGACGCTCCAGGTGGTGCGGCCGGCATCGAAGCGGAGATTTGTAATTTTCCAATTCGCGCTGGGCCCCGCACCGTAACGTTCTACGGGGCAGAATGCTTTCGCGAGACAACGTTCGAGACTGGCACTTTCGGGGGCGTTTCCGACTGCGCCATCAAATGCGATGATGCGGCCGCGCCGAGGCACCAGATTCACCAAGCGCTTGAATGCAGTTTCCACGGCATCGAGGTCTTTGTAGATGTCGGCGTGATCGAATTCCACGGAAGTCAGAATGATTGAGTCGGGAAAGTAGTGAAGAAACTTCGGTCCCTTGTCAAAGAATGCCGTGTCGTATTCGTCGCCTTCCAGAATGAAATGTTCGCCGTTACCGAGATGAAAGCTCGATCCGAAGTTCTCCGCGATCCCTCCGATCAGGAATGAAGGATCGAGTCCAGCGAAGTGAACAATCCACGAGAGCATCGAAGTCGTCGTAGTTTTGCCGTGCGTTCCAGCGACAACCAGCACTTCCTTGCCCCGCAGAAACTCGTCGTGCAGCAATTGCGGTAGAGAGCAGAACGGCAGACGCTGATCCAGAACGTGTTCGAGTTCAGGGTTGCCCCGGGAGATGGCGTTACCGACGACGATGAGGTCGGGCTTGGGCTCAAGATTCTTCGGATCAAAAGGCTGCGCGATCGGAATGTCGAGGCTGCGGAGGAAGTCCGACATCGGCGGATAGGCTGCCGCATCGGAACCGGTGACACGATGTCCACGTTCCTTCAGCATCCCGGCGAGAGAGGCCATCGCTGTGCCGCAGATGCCGATCAAGTGAATGTGCTTTGCATTGCTCATGCTTGGAACGGCTTGCTCCTTGGTGCTGGAAATCTACCGGGCTAGAGCCCCATGCTATCGAACTTTCAACGCGGCCCTGAAGGGCCGCTCTTCCACGGTAACCCACATAAGCCTCGCACCCATGTGACTCTTCAAGAAATTACGGACGAATCCAGCATTTCCAGTTTTACGGTGTTGCCCTTGACCGACAGGCTTGCTTGCACGCCAAAAGGCAGGGTCAGGTTTCCGGAGGTCACGTGACCGGATTTCACACCAAAAGCTACAGGAATGCCAAGATTGCCGACGATCCGAAGGATCACCTCCTGTAGCGTGTAATCCTGCGATGGCGACTGCATGCAGTCGATCATTTCGCCAAAGATAATCCCGCGCACTGCGCTGAGATGCCCGCCCAACTTCAACTGCATCAGCATGCGGTCAATCTGGTAGGGCTTTGCCGCGATGTCTTCCACGAAAAGAATTTTGCCCTCGGTGTCGACTTCACAAGGCGTTCCGAGTGAAGCAACCAGGATCGACAAGCATCCGCCATAGAGCACGCCTTCGCCTTCGCCGTCGACTAGTCCAATTGCCTCGGTATTTAACGGCACGGTCCAGGGCGAGCTTTGCGACAACGCCGATTGCCACGATGAAGAGTCAACTCCGTTCGCATGGGTCCAATCCTTGGCGGCCATTGGGCCGTGAAAGGTGACCAGGCCGGCAGCGTCGATGAAATACGTTAGCAGGCAGGTGAGATCACTATAGCCGATGAAGATTTTCGGATGCGCCTTGATTTTCTCCAGGTTGAGTTGACGCAGCAGGTAGTTTGCTCCATAGCCGCCGCGGGCACAAAGGATCGCGCTTACATCGTCCTGCTCGAACATGTTTTCCAACTCGTGGACGCGGCGATCCACCGATCCCGCAAAATACAGATCGCGATCGAGAATCGAATCTTGATAGATAGTTCTGTATCCGGCACGCCGCAGAGCCTCGCAACCTGCGTCAAGATCTTTCTCTTTGACATTGCTGGCGGGCGCAATGATACCGATGGTGTCTCCGGGACGAAGCGCGCGCGGCTTGACGAGTTGGGAAGTGGAAGCAGACATGGACAAACGAGACGCTTGAGCAGCCTTGCTCAACTCAGAAAAAATTCTCCTTGGCACAATAGGCGTGCCGGACCGCGCAAATAGATGTTATCGCCCACACGACGTACGGTCTGGGTCCCACCGGGAGCCTGGACTTTTACGGGTGAATCTGCACGGCCGGTACTCATCGCGGCTACCGCAGACGCACATGAGCCTGTGCCTGACGAACGAGTCTCGCCTGCGCCGCGTTCGAAAAAACGGGCACGCAGATCGAACTTGCTATCAGCTACAACGTATTCGACGTTCACTCCTTCGGGGAACTGCGGCAGCTTTTGAATCTCAGCGGCTTGCGCCTGCCAGTTGCGCATAAACTCCGCAACGAAGATGACAAAATGAGGATTGCCCATTGATACCGGGACCCCGCGCACTTCGCCGAAGCTGATCGTCACTCCAAGTTCTGGCTCGACTGCTGCCTTCCCCATTTCGGTTTCAAACTCGTAGTCCGAGTTTTGACGTCCCGTGAGAGAACAGACTTTCATTCCCGCACCGGTCAGAACCGAGACACGCTCCTTGCCTTGCATGGCACAGACATAAGCGGCGACGCACCGTGTGCCGTTGCCCGAAATTTCCGCGGCAGATCCATCGGCATTGACCAGGCGGATCTCGACATCCGCGGAGAAGTGCGGGGACATCCATTCGACGCCATCGGCCCCGACACCGTCATGGCGGTCGCAGATTCGCCGAGTGAAGTCGGCAACGTCGTGAGGAGCGACGGCGGCATCGATCAGTAGAAAATCATTGCCGCACGCGCTGGCTTTTATGAATGGAGTGCTGCGTACGTTCTTCACTCGCGTTCCACCCGTCCGAGCGAAACGGCACTCTGAAGCACGGTCGATGCCTTGAGCTGATTCAGTAATTGTCGCTGCTCGCGGCTGCAACCCTCGACATCGAACTGCAAACGGACGTGCATCCCTGTATCACCCGTGGAGATGTTTTGCATCATGCGGTGATGCGCTTCGAGGATGCGGTTGACCTCATGGGTAATCTCGTCGACACTGCCGCCGGTGACTTCGTAGCTGGTGATCAACAGTTTGACGTTGAAGGTCTCTTCCAGATGACCAAGGATAAAAAGCCCAAGCAGCACCAGGGCCGTCGCAAAAATGGCAGTGAGATAAAGGCCTCCGCCGGCCGCCATTCCCACCGAAGCTACGACAAACAAAGTTGCAGCTGAGGTAAGTCCGGTGGTCAGGCCTCGGGTGTGCAGGATGGAACCTGCGCCGATGAAGCCTATGCCGGGGATGATTTGGGCTGCGATTCGCGCTGCGTCTGAGGGTATGCCGGCCAGACGCTGGGAAAGAAGGGTGAACATGGCTGCACCGAAGCAGATGAACATATTCGTGCGCAAGCCAGCAGCGCGATGCTTGAATTCACGTTCCAGGCCGATCAGACCGCCCAGGATCGCCGCCACCAGGAGCCGGAAAATCGAACTGCTGACAATCCCGCTCGCTACTTCACGGCTCATCAAATCAGTCAGGTGATGCCAGTGCATGCGAACGTTCCAGTGACCTTTTGTCTCGGATGGCCGGATTTTACCATTCAGACAACGTGCTACTCGATTACCCGGCTGATTACCGCACGCGGTACAGAACGGCGCGTGGCTGCCCTGATACGTGCACTTCCACCAGCTCCCGCAAATGCAGGTCGCGCACTGCTTGCCAGACTGGATCGCCCTCGAACGCGAGGATGTAGTCGGCGTACTTCGGGGGATCGGCGAGCGCTCGCTCCCAGAGACCTTCGGGATCGCTGGGCTGCTTCCAGACGCGGTGATTGCCTTCGTTGATCGTCTGCTTCAGAGGAATTCCGGCCCGCTCCACGGCACCAACGTGGTCGCCGACATAGATCAGCAGCGATGCATTCGGGGGGATTTTGTCGAGCCAACCGGAGAGTTGGATCTCGAGCTGGTTCCGAGTTTTCATGTTAATTTCGGCTTCCTGCAAGCACATTGGTCCCGCGCGCCAGATACGGCTGTAGCTGGCCAGAACAAAAGTCAAAAGCGCAAGAACCGCGGCGAAGCGCAGCCGCCAGTTCCAGTTAGGAGTGCGCAGACCAAAACCAACCAGAACAGCGATCGCGGCACAGAATGCGGGCAGGAGTTGCAATCCGTAACGCACGTTGTAGTGGCTGAAGGGCCACCACTGCGGGATAAAAATCGGGACTCCACTGTAGGCGATTGACAGGGCATAGAACGGAATTGGGATCAGCAACCACCACAGTGACGAAGCCGAAGCCGCATACTGCCGATAGAACACATAGCGATAAAGCACAAATGGGGTGACAAAAGCCGCTGCGGCGAGCAGAAGCCACAGCCGCTGCAACCATTCGTTGGCAGCGACGTTATTCTCAGCTGCTTTGAGGAAGAATCTTGTCGCGAGGATCGGATTTCCACTGCCCGGATGGCCGGGATTGCCTGCCTTCTCCGTTCGGCGCTCGATGGCCTTTGCCGAGTATGGACCATTTTCGAACTCGAGCGGGTTGCGGTAGACGATGCCGTTGTAGGCGAGCCAGAGAGCGGGCGCAGCAGCCGTGATCAGGAGAAACTTGATGAGTAGCCCGCGAGTGCCCAAAGCGGGGGCAGTCACAGTGCTGGGAAGCGGATTTTCGAGGCTTACTTTTCCACGCTCAGTTGAGGAGTGGGAGCTCTTCCACCATCTGACGAGAGCCACGACAGCGAGGGCCACGGCCAGAAACCAGCCGTCATAACGCGTGAGGCATGCCCCGGCAAGACACACGCTGCACTTCGGCAGAGCCGCGGGATTGCCTCCAAGCCATTCGCTGAAATACACAATCGACCAGATGAAGAGGGCGAGATAGACGGCTTCTCCCATGGCGGTCGACTGCATGTACATCAGGTTGGGGTTGGACGCAAAGACAAGGGCGGCGATCCAGGCCGAGGCACGCGCGACCACATCCGGGGGATTCCCGCCCGAGAGGGCTCCTCGGGTCAACCGAAACATTCCGACTACGCCGAACACGTATCCGATCATCGACGGGATTGAGCCGCCAGCTCCGCTCTGCCACAACCTCAACGAAATCAGGAAAGGGATCATCAACAGATGCGGAAGCGGCAGCCAGACTGTGCCGAGTTGCAGCGGGCCTGGGGTCCTCGAGTCGAACACACGGCGCGCAATGTTGATGTGCGCCACTGCATCGCCGTAAAGCAGCACCTGCCCATTTTTGAAATAGAAAAGAAACGTGAAGATCGAGACGCAAGTCGCAAGCCAGGCGAGCAGGGCTATATCGGAATCACCCGGGGCAGACGGCGTAGTTTTCAACCGCTTTGGCATCGTGCGATGTTATTGGGAACGGAAAGTTCAGCCTAACACTAATGCTCTCAGTCGAGATGAGTCAGTTCGCGGAAGATTTGGAAGCGCTCCTCGATTTGTTCTCGAGTGAGTGTACGCAGCCGCTCGGGGCCAAATTGCTCGACCACAAACGATCCCATAACGCTGCCGTAAAACATCGCGCGTTTGAGGACCTCGCGATTGATTTCCGGTTGCGAGGCAAGGTAGCCCATGAATCCTCCGGCGAAAGAGTCTCCGGCGCCCGTTGGATCTTTTACTTCTTCAATCGGCAAAGCGGGAGCGCGGAAGGGATGGTGCGCGAAGCCGAAGGTTCCCTCGCGGAAGAATATAGTCGCGCCGTATTCTCCGTGCTTGATGACGAGAGCTTTCGGCCCCATCGCCATCACTTTTTGCGCTGAGCGCGGCAGATTCGTTTCGTGCGCCAGCATTTTGGCTTCGGTGTCGTTGATGAGCAGGATGTCGACCAGTTTCAACGTCTCAGCCAGTTCCTTGGGCGTGCCATTAATCCAGTAATTCATGGTGTCGCAGCCCACCATGCGGACGCGATTCATCTTGCGGCGGACGTCGGCCTGCAGCGTCGGCTGGATATTCGCGAGAAACAGATAGTCGGAATCTTCGTATTCGGCCGGGATGCGGGGTTTGAAGCTCTCGAAGACGTTCAGGTGCGTGAAGTCCGTTTTAGCTTCATTCAGATTTTCGGTGTAAGTGCCTCCCCAGCGGAAGGTCTTCCCTGCCGCGCGCTCCACGCCGCGGATGTCGATTCCGTGATCGAGAAATACTTTCTCCTGCTCGGGACCGAAATCGTCACCAACGACAGCGACCACGCGAACCTTGGTGAAGTAGCTGGCTGCGAGCGAGAAATAAGTGGCGGCTCCGGCCAGAACATCTTTCACGCTGCCGGAGGGTGAAGTAACGTCGTCGAATGCGACCGAACCTACGACCAATATGCTCATGCGCTCTTTCAGGTTCCTATCGTGCTGCGTCAAAGCGTTAACCACAATGGACACGAAGTAACACGAAGGAATGATTTTCTATTTCTTGGCTTGCAGATACTTACCCGCGATCAGCTTCAACTTCTTCTTTGTCGCTGGTGGAATCTTTTTGGGATCCGTCAGAATGGCGTGCGCTAATGCTGCGCCGCATTTGCAGGAGCGCTCGCGCGGCATGTCGGCGACTGTCTGACGAACAACCTTCGCAGCATTTTCGGCATTCTTTACGAGAACCGCGATGATCTGGTCCACCGTGACCGAGTCATGATGCGGATGCCAGCAGTCGTAATCGGTGACCATGGCGACCGTGACGTAGCAGAGTTCTGCTTCGCGGGCCAGTTTTGCTTCCTGCAGATTCGTCATGCCGATCACGTCCATGCCCAGACCGCGATAGACATTTGATTCGGCTTTGGTCGAAAATTGCGGACCCTCCATGCAGAGATAGGTGCCTCCGCGCTTGCCGACCACGCCCACTTTTTGGCAGGCGTGAGCGACAACCGATGCCTCTTCACTACAGACCGGATCGGCAAAGGCGACGTGCGCAACGATGCCGCCGCCGAAGAACGTATCCACGCGATGACGGGTTCGATCGAAAAACTGGTCAGGGATCACGAAATCCAAAGGCTTGTGCTCTTCCTTTAGGGATCCAACTGCGGAGACGGAAACAATGCGCTCGACGCCGAGTTGCTTAAAGCCATGGATATTGGCGCGGAAGTTGAGTTCGCTGGGGAGAAGGCGGTGTCCGCGCCCGTGACGCGCGAGGAAAGCGACTTTGCGGCCTTCCAGCATGCCGCAGACGTAGGCGTCAGACGGTGCGCCAAACGGAGTCTTGAGCCGGGCCTCCTTGACTTTCGTCAGACCGGGCATGGAATAGAGTCCGCTGCCGCCGATGATTCCGATTTCTGCTTGGGGCAAAGATCCTCCAGACGTGGGGTGCGTTGAGACAAACTGGTGATTATACAGGAGTGATTTGGAGTTACTTCGTTGAGAGCTTAGCGTCACGGCACGCTCGCTTTCGCTTCGCTCGCGTGCGCGCGGGGCGGACGAATGCGTCCGCCGCTACACAAGCGGCTACAATTTCTTATGCGCACTATTGGTATCGGGTGCTTGCTCGCCCTTCTCACCATTTCTGCTGTGGGTGAAGAGAAAAATGCGGCCACTGTTCCCGCTACGATCGATCACAACCGCGTAGTGATTCGGGGTGACGTTCAATCACCCGATGGATCGACACAGGCTGTTCGCGTGTGGGTCGATAATGGCAATCCAGATTTATACATGTCGCGGCGCCTGGCAACGGCGTTGGCGCTCGCGGTAAAGTGCAGCGATCAGGAATGTTCCTCCCCACCTCCGTCTTCCCTTTTGATCGGAGGAATGACCATCCCGCTCACCGCAGTAAAAGAAGCGAAGATTCCCTTGCGGCCGGTGAATCAGGCGGCCGTGCTTGCTCTCGGCATGGACGCCGAGATCAATCT
>Ga0070713_100000513_pt1 | contig 24639 bp, 19 predicted proteins | sample LARL82metaG_FD_65465 | JGI IMG/M metagenome (GOLD analysis project Ga0070713, IMG submission 65465) | Corn, switchgrass and miscanthus rhizosphere microbial communities from Kellogg Biological Station, Michigan, USA - LAR L8-2 metaG | ecosystem: Host-associated > Plants > Roots > Rhizosphere ...
AGCGACGTTGGCCTTGCGCTCTGATTCGGTCAACGCGGTCTGGTTGCGGTTTTCGCGCAGGAGAGTCAGTTGCTCCTGAGCAGCGGCAGCCAGTTGCTCCAGTTCAGCCCGTCGGGCCTCTGCCGCGGCGATGCCTTCCTGTTTCTGGCGTACGATGTCTTCCTGCGCAGCCCGTTCGGACGCCAGCCGAGCCAGTTCACGCTCACAGATGGTGCAGCGCTCGCGCACCCGGACCATCTCATTGTCGAGTTGATGAAGCGCGTGGCCGGAGGTCATTACCTGCTTCTCGGCTTCGCGCTTGTCGGTCTCAAGCCGCTCGAGCAGGGAAGTAAGCTCTTTAATCTCGCGACCGAGCGTCAGTACGCGAGTCTCTTCACTGCGAAGCGCCTGCTCGAGTTCTCCCATCAGCCGCAGCACATCGCGGAGTTCTCGCTTCATAGAGAGCGGTCCCTCAGCGCGCTGCTTGCCGCCGGTCACGGTCACGTTGTGGAAACACTCGCCGCTCTGCGAAAGGAAAAACGCGTCTGGATTTTCTAGTGCCAAGTCCCGCGCGAAGACCGGATCAGGCACGATGTACCCGTCGCGCAGCTTGGGAAGAATCACTTCGAGCGACTTGCCAAAACCATCCAGCACGCGAATGGTGTTCTTTAACGGGAGAATGGAATCAGGTTGAGGGCTGGGTGGCCCCTCGGGAACCTCGAACGAGAACCGTGCCTGCGAATCGTCCGGATGCACAAGGAAGGTCGCGCGGCCATTCACGTCGGAACGCAGAACGCGCAGTCCTTCATCCACTGTGTCCCATGACTTGACGACGATGTAGTTGAGCTCGTCACGCAGAAAATCTTCGACCACGCCTTCGTAGCGCGGTTCGACTTCGAGGAAGTCGGCCAGCACGCCGACCGGGGCGCGTCCACCTTGCAAAGCGCCGGACTGGAAGAGTCGGCGCACCGACTCGGTCGAGTACCCGTGCTCCGCGATAACCGCTTCGAGCGATCCCTTTTTGCCGAGCGCGGTCGCAAATTCGGCGCGCAGAGTGTCGAGGTGGTTCTTGGTTTCCGCTTCCTGCTTGCGCTTGAGTTCCAGCAGTTCGCGGGTGCGGGCGATTTCTTCTGTTAGCGCCTCGACCCGCTGCGAAACGGACTCGAATTCGATTGCCAGTTGGCCGCGCTGTCCGCCGAAAGCTTCGGCTTGTGAGCGCGCCGCCTCCATCTCCGCCTGAAGCCGCTGCGCCTCGCGATCCGCTCCAGCCATCCGCTCCTCAGCCTGCGTGAGCTGATTCCGCAAGTTCGAGATCGCCGAAACGGACTCGAACATCGCCGCGCGCGACTGCTCCTGCTGCTTCTCGAGGTCGGCCAACGACATGGCTGCAAGTTCGGCCTGCTGATGGCTGGCTTCGAGCTCAGCCTGTGCTGCTGCGAGTTCTGCCGCAGCCGACTCCAGCACCTGGCGATTGGAATTCAGTTCTTCTTCGAGAGACGTAAGCCTCACTCGCGCTTGCGCCAACTCGGCTTCCGACGAAGCTGTACGTGCCGTCAACTCATTGCATCGCTCGTCATTGTGCCGCCGTTGCGCCTGGTTCCGATCGACTTCCAGCTTGATCTCGCTCAGGCGATCGGCGTTTTCGCGGATCTCAGTTTCAATCGCGTATCCGCGTTGCGTACGCTCGCCGAGTTCCGCTTCCATTTCCTGGACGGCCACTCCCTGCTGGCGCATCTCCTCGGCAATGGCATTGATCTGCGTATCAAGCTCGGCGGTCTGTTGATCAAACCAGGAAAACTTGCTTGCGACCACAACCCGCAGCTTGGCGCGCATCTCGTCACGCAGCTTGGCATAGCGCTCGGCTTTCGACGCCTGGCGTTTTAGCGAATTCATCTGCCGCGTGACTTCGTCGAAGATGTCGTTCACGCGGTTCAGGTTCTGCTTGGCGTCTTCGAGGCGCGCTTCCGCGAGGCGCTTTTTCGTTTTGAACTTCGTAATACCGGCCGCTTCTTCGATAATTGCGCGGCGATCGGTTGGACGGCTGCTGAGGATCTGCCCAATGCGTCCCTGCTCGATTAGCGCATAGGATTCAGGCCCAAGTCCTGTTCCCATGAACAACTCTTGAATGTCCCGTAGTCGGCATAGCTTGCCGTTCAGGAGGTACTCACTGTCCCCTGACCTGAACAGGCGGCGGGTAACGCTGATTTCCCCGGCCCGGAACTGCTGCTGAAATTTCCGGCGCCGAATCTTAAGAACCACATCAGAAGTCCCCGCAGAAACTGACACCGCGGCACGCGCTCCCTCGGTCGTAGTTGAGGATGAACTCATTCCAGCTGCGAATCCTGGCTCGTCCTCCGGAAAGGCTGACGAGATCGAGACCACGTTGTTTCTGCGACGTGGAGCGGCCACTTCCTCGGTTCTCCCCGGCTGCGCGTCTTCAGTACGTTCTTCAACTTCTTTCGCGGCCTTGGCGCGGACTTCAGCCTCGTCCCAATCCTCGTCAGGCATGTCGTCCTGGAGGTCCAGTTCCGTGGGGGTGTTTTTGTCAGGGCCGTCGTAGACCTCGGGATCGATCAGCGTGAGCGAGACCTCAGCCATGCCGGTGGGCTTGCGGTCACGCGTGCCGGCGAAGATCACATCTTCCATCCGGGCGCCGCGCAGGCTCTTGGCTGATTGCTCGCCCAGCACCCAGGCAATGGCGTCGGAGATATTCGACTTTCCGCAACCGTTGGGGCCGATGATCGCAGCCACACCGTCTCCGTGGAACTTGAGTTCGGTGCGGTCGCAGAATGATTTGAAGCCGAGGATTTGGAGCTTCTTTAGTTTGAGCAACTTACAACTCCTTCTTCCCAACCAACAAAAAGTCGTGCGTCGTCCGTCGCACGTCGTGCGCAAAACCGCCGAAAGCGTGACATTGGCCGTGCGACGCTCGACGCCCGACGTGCGACGATTCCGGAAAACTCCTCGATAATTTGCGCAATTCTATTGGACGGCAGCACACGATGGATGGGTTAACCAAGCTGATTCCTCCGCCAGTTCGCTCCAAAGCGAACCCGTCCTTGGCTGGGTAGGGCGGGGCACAGATTGAAGCTACTGTACCGACGAAATTGCGCCGGGGTCAAGTAGTAAAACACCATATCTTGTGGGTAACTCGCCCTAAACCCATCATCCGGCGGCGACTATGCAGCTCGGGTGCAGATCCGGGACATGGTTCAGAAAGGAGGGGGATGAATCGCGAGAGCACAATCAGCCTAGCGCAGGGCAAACCCCCGGCGCAACCGCTTTGTGCGTCAGTGCACGAAATGGTTGAACTGCTGGATGACGCTATCCACCATGATCATGACGTGTTTTGCGTACCAGGTGCACAGCGCAATCAGGACTACCGCAAACACCTTGCGCATAACTGCTTCCTCTTCCGCGCACGACGATTGGTTGGTCCTGACCGTAACAACCCGAGGGGAGGCAAACCGTGGAGCGGCCGGGAGCAAGTCCTACTTACCTCATTGTGCGCTGGACGCGGCAGTCGTTACATGGCCCGATCGTGCCATTTTGCAGGGCTTTGCTGAACCGGAGTGCACCACCTTGCCCAGCTACATCCTGGGACTTCGCGGTTGTGACACTGGCGGAAGTGTCACAGGCGGAGTCCTTTCAAATTCGCCGGTGCCTAAACTCATGGTTGCACAACAAAAGGAGTCCGTCGGTGAAAACGTTTTTGATGCTCGCTCTAACATTTCTCTCATTCATGTCGCAGGTCTTCGCCCGAAAAAGCGATTGGTCCAAAGTCGAGAAGCTGAAGCCTGGAACTTCTTTGCAGGTTGACCTCTGGAGCGGGCCCGCGGTTGTGGGAAAACTCGTCTCCGCAACCGACGCAAACGTTCGGCTGAAGTTATGGGACGGCACGCCGATGGAAGCGATCTCCCGCAGCGACGTTCGACGGGTGGTTCAACTGCGCCGTTCGCATCTGAAGGACCCTCACAAGTTGCTCGCCACCGGTGCGGTGATCGGCGGAGTAGCTGGCGCGACCGCGGTAGCCATTACCGATCGGAACGATTGTCAGGGATGCAAAGGATTCCGAATTGTCGCCGGGGGCATGGGAGGCGCTGTGTTTGGGTTTCTCGGCGCGGCGATGGTTGGAGCCGGTATCGGAACCGCCGACTTGCTCCATCACAGCAAGGTGATTTATGTGGCCGAGCGCCCGCCGGCGAAGGCGCCACGCCTGATATCACCAAGTTTGGGAGGTTAAGGTTAGCCTTTTCGCTTGTAATGGATCGGCCAAAGCACCTGCCATGTTCTGCCGCCGTCCAGGGATCGTTCCCACGACCAATCAAACTCATTCGGGGTGATGTTCTTGTAGACCATCCGCTGAAGCCCTTTGCTCCCGTCGGGGCGGGTGGCTTCGCGCTGCAGGACCATCTGGCCGCCGTTGAATTCGCCGACGAAATCCAGATAGCCGCCCTCGTTGTCCACCCAGGTTTGCTTCCATTTGCCCGATCGCGCATCGAACAGCGAGACGCTCGTGCCGCGCAGGTGCATGGCAGTCCCGCCGTTGAAATTCTCTTGTACAACGCACCCGTCCAGCACGCGCTTGATGCTGTTGGATCCGTGGGCGGTCTCGCCGGTTTTGTCGCTTGGCCACGTTAGATCCCATTCGCCCAGCCAGAAGTCGAATTGCTTCTGTTGCGGTTCGCTGCAGGGAACTGGCTGCGCAGAAGGCGAAGGAGCGTTTGTCGAATTTTGCGCCAGACAAATGCAGCCCGGGGTCGCTGCAATCACCAAAGTGAAGATTATTTGGAAGCTTTTTAGCATTAGCATGGAACTTAGACGAATTGCCGGTCAGAATGGGAGCACACGTGGCGGACAGCGCTCGGCAAGACCAGCCGGAGGGGGTCAAGGCCGAATCTCTATCGGCGTGCCGTTATCCACCAGGTTCCAAATCTCGTCAATTTCCTCGTCAGTCACCGCGATGCAGCCGTAGGTCCAATCCCACCGGCGGTGCGCGGCGCCGAGGTAGCCATAGCCATTCGGCAGGCCGTGAATCATGACGTCCCCGCCCGGGGAAATGTGAAGTTTGCGGGCTCGCTCGCGGTCGGTGGCATTTGGATAGGAAATGTGCATCGAGCGGTGATACTGGCTTTTCGCGTTCCGGCTATCGATCACGTAAAGGCCCTCGGGCGTGCGGAAGTCTCCCTCGCGCTGCTTTGGCCCAACCGGATTGCGTCCCAGAGCAATCTTGTAAGTCTTGATCACCTGGCCCGCGTGCATGAGCTCCAGCGTATGGTCTTTCTTGTGGACGACGATGCGGTCAGCGTGCGGAAGGGCATAGAGAGGAGAAGTGAGCGCGCAGGCAGTCGCCACCCAGATCGTCTGCCGCAGGACACCTAGTCTTTCCAAGCGCCGCATCTTGAGATTGATTAGAACCCGGGGTGCTGCCTTTTGTTCCAGTCGAGTCGTAGAGTCGTCAGTTTGAGTTCGGGAATTCGTTGGAAATGCGGTCTAGATATTCATCACCCGCTCCTATACTGGGTGCATGTCCGACGTTGATCTGCTGAGCCCTTTGAAGCGCTACTGGGGCTACTCAACATTCCGTCCTTTGCAGGATCGCATCGTCGGCAGCATCGTTGATGGGCGTGACACGTGCGTGGTCATGCCTACCGGAGGCGGCAAGTCACTCTGTTATCAACTTCCCGCCGTCGTGCTGGCAAAGACGGCAATCGTAATTTCGCCCCTCATTGCGCTGATGCAGGACCAGGCGGCACAGCTGGCGCAAATGGGAATTCCAGCCGCAGTATTAAACAGCACCCAGCCGGCGGCGGAGCAGTCGCGTGTCATGGTCAAGGCGCGCTCCGGAGAGTATCGACTTCTGTATCTTTCGCCGGAGCGACTGGCGCGCGAAGACACTGTCGCGTGGCTGCAAGGTGTTCCGATTTCATTCTTTGCCATTGATGAGGCGCACTGCATTTCGGAGTGGGGTCACGAGTTTCGCCCGGATTACCGTCAACTCAGCAAGTTGCGGCTTCATTTTCCCGGTCACCCCATCGCGGCCTTCACTGCCAGTGCTACCCACCGCGTGCGGCACGACATCCTGGAGCAATTGAAGCTCTCCAACCCGGACAAATATATTGTCAGTTTCCACCGCAAGAACCTGCGCTACCTGGTGCGGGAATGCGTGAGCTACGAGCAGAACTCTCTGCTAGCGCGGATTCTCTCTCGTTATCAGGAGGGAAGTGTGATCGTGTACGCCCCGACGATCCAGCGGGTGGAACAGGTCACAGATTTCGTGATCGAGTCTGGCATTCCAGCAATCTCTTACCACGGCCAGATGGACGCCGCGACCCGCAGACAAAATCAAGAGCGGTGGACTTCAGACGAAATACGGGTTGTCGTCGCTACCATCGCGTTTGGCTTGGGAATCAACAAGGCAGGAGTTCGCGCGGTGATCCATCTTTCCCTGCCAAAATCGATTGAGCAGTACTATCAGGAGGCCGGACGCGCCGGGCGCGACGGAGCGCCGGCAGATTGTGTGCTGCTTTGGCAACGACAAGATACGGCACTCCTTGCGTACTTCATCGGCCAGATCCAAGATCCAATGGAAAAGGAACGATCCTGGCAGCGATATCGAGAAATCGTCAGGTTCGCGGAAGAGCAACGCTGCCGGCATCGGCAAATCTGTGTGCATTTCGGTGAGGTGCCTAAGTGGCAGAATTGCGCCAGTTGCGATGTTTGTAGCGGGTTGCCGTCTTGGATCGGCGCGATGGAGGAATTTGCTCCAAGAGGGAAGCGGAAGCGTCAGCGCTTTGCTGCTGAAACAAAACTCCCGGTTCCTGCACTCGAAACTGATCGCAGGCCGGCAGCCCGAGTTGTCGCTGCGGATGCGGAGCTGTTGGAATACATGCGCGAATGGAGGCGCCGGACCGCAAAGGATCAGGGTGTCGCCGCCTTCGTGGTCATGCACGACAGTTCACTGGAGGAGGTTTGCCGGGTTCAGCCGAAATCCATTCATGAGTTGCTGGCAATCTCAGGTTTCGGTGCGAAGAAGGCGCAGACCTATGGCCTAAAGATCATTGAGGCGGTGAAGAAATTCCAGGCGGGTGCAAGGGCAAGTGTGAGGCTGGAGAAGATGTCGCGGCCGGCTGAGGAAACCATCCGTTTGTTGGCCCAGGGCAAAACATTCGAAGAGATCGCCTCGCTTCGCGGCCGGCAATTGGCTTCGGTGATCAGCTTGGTGGCCGACTTGATCGAGCAAGGCAGGCTGGAATTCGAACCGGCCTGGATCGATGCGAACAAAAAGGATCAAATTGAAGCCGCATGCGCGAAGCTGGGCATCGAACGGCTCCATGCGATCAAAGCCGCATTGCCCGAGCCGGTCACTTATGAGGAGATTCGCCTCGTGGTGGCGCAAATTCGCCGCCAGCAGTCGCGGGCTGAATCGAAGAGCGTGTCGTAAGTGTGCTATCTCCCTAAGGGGGTGTCCGGCATGGGACTCTCGAACGTGTAGTCGCCACATCGGCATCGATCAACAAAATTCAGCTGCACTTCCCCGGATTTCCCTTGCATGTGCCGGTAAACCCAAAGCTGTTCCGCAGGAGTAGTCGAGGTCGATGCCTGCGTTTGAATCGAATCGGGCGGTCCATAGACGATGTAGATACGACCGCGATCGCTCTTCCACCCAGGTGTACTCGCTGCAAAATGCTCGTTGGCAAATGCAATTCGGCGATAGTGTTCCTCTTTGAACGGATTGGGTTGGCTGCCCGGCGCCGGATTGCGCTGCTCCCAGAACTCGGCAACGAACCGATCCCGATCCTCGTCATTTTTCAGGTGCAAGAATGACGTTCGCTCTTGATTCGTTATGATCCAGCGAACATCCTCGCCCAGCCACTTCCGATATTCGGAATTCAACTGTGCATTCCGGTTCGGTTGAGCGAGGATCGAAATCGCCGGAAGGACGACAGCTGCCATAAAAGACGCGTAGCGCAGGATTCGACGCATGGGATCACTCCGAGTGATTGAAATTCTAAATTGTTGGATGCGCCCAACCGCTCAGCTTCAAATGCTCCGAACAGCGAGAGCAAGCCTTGGCGCGACTTCACCCAAGCTCTCAGAAAGCAGCAAGACCGCCGCGAAGCTGCGCGCCGGTGGGGAAAGGAGAACCGTTTAAGGGGGTTAGAGATCCCCCTGAGCCGATTGAGTATCCAAGCACTGCATTCACAGTTGGACTGAAAATATTGTTCACGCTTGCAACGTAAAAATATTGGCTTGAGAGAATTGCCGGAACTCCTCCCGCCCATGCTGCGCTAAAGGGCGAGCCGGGGACGGCCGTAAGTGAGCCCGTGTTCTTATCAATGGATAAAGCCGAAAGCGTACTATCGCCGCTGTTGACGACGTAAAGCGTTCCTGATTGCGAAGCAGTTAAAGTGAGAGGTAATTGACCGGCAGTAAAAGGAGAACCACTCACCAGAGTCAGCGCTCCGGAAGTCGTGTCCATCGCGTAAGCGGCGATCGCGTTTGCCGATGCGAGTGCCACATACAAATAGTTCGTGCCGGGTGCCATGGCAGCCATGCCTGTCGTGATTAAACTCGATGCGGGCAGCGTAACGAAATTTCCAGTTGGGTGAAGTGCTCCCGTAGTCGAATCTATCTGGAGAACTGTAACGGCAATAGGTCCAGCCAGTATTAGGAACTTGCCCGTGCCGTCCACCACCGGTTGTGCGTACCCGCCGCCCCCGAATGGGGAGCCAGGAATCAGGGTCAGCGAGCCATCCGCCGCAATCGAATAGCCGAATACTCCCTGGTTGAAATCCTCAACGTACAGCGATTTACTGTCTGGTGTAAGTGCAATGCCTTCCAGTCCTGGCCCAGAGGCAATCTGATATGGCGAGCCAGGGCCAGCGGAGTATTGGTTGCTGGAGTTTCTTACGTACGTGTACAGCTTTCCTTGGATATGGTCAGCAACAAACAATTCCCTGGACAGAGACACCGTGATTCCAGCAGAAAGCGCAGGGCCAGGAAGCGATGCGGGACTGCTAAGTGTCCCATTTTGAGCTACCGGAAAGAATAGAACCTGGCTTGTGCCGCTGGTCGTGCCGTACACGAATGAAGATGCCGAACACACTGGGCCACACGGGGAAAGCGCGGTGCGGCTGCCGCCACAGGACAGCCCCATTATTGCGAAAGCTATAACCGCAAGTGACGATGTGCTTGTGGTACTCAAGCCAACCTCCTGAAGCACTGGTGAGAATAGGAGCAGAGTACTTCGAGCGATTTAGAGCGCGCAACCCGGTTGTGACACTTTCTCAAGTGTCACTTAGAACGCGTCGATCCCGGTTACGCTCTGCCCGATAATTAGCGTGTGGATGTCATGAGTGCCTTCGTACGTCTTCACGGACTCCAGGTTGGCCATGTGGCGGAAGATGGGGTATTCGTCTGCGACCCCGTTCGCGCCGAGGATGTCGCGCGATAGCCGAGCACACTCCAGCGCCATCCAGACGTTATTGCGCTTCGCCATCGAGATGTGCTGATGACCGACCTTCTCCTGATCTTTCAGGCGTCCCACCTGCAGGATTAGCAGTTGGCCCTTGGTGATCTCATTGATCATCCATGCGAGCTTTTCCTGCACTAACTGGTGCGAAGCAATCGGAGCATCGTGGAACTGCTTGCGGAACAATGAGTACTGCAGAGCGCAGTCGTAGCAGGCCATGGCAGCGCCAACGGCTCCCCATGCTATTCCATACCGCGCCTGATTCAGACACATCAGCGGAGACTTCAGGCCTCCTGATTTAGGCAGGAGGTTCGACGCGGGTATGCGCACGTCCTGCATGGAAAGGGAAGAGGTCACGGAAGCTCGCAAGGACCACTTGCCGTGAATGTCTTCGGCGCGGAAGCCGGGACGGTCGGTTTCGACCAGGAATCCGCGGACCTTGTTGTCTTCATCCTCAACCTTCGCCCAGACAACAGCCACATCGGCAATTGAGCCTGACGTGATCCACATCTTTTCGCCGTTGAGCACGTACTCATTGCCAGACTTGCGCGCCCGCGTGCGCATGCCGCCAGGGTTCGACCCAAAATCAGGTTCGGTAAGCCCGAAGCAGCCAAGCCTGTCGCCCGATTGCATTGCCGGAAGCCATGTCTGTTTCTGCTCCTCGCTACCGAAGGCGTAAATGGGATACATCACCAGGGCCGACTGCACGCTGACGAACGAGCGCACGCCGGAGTCGCCGCGCTCGAGTTCCTGCATGACCAGCCCGTATTCGACATTCGACATCTCGGCGCAGCCGTATCCCTTGAGGCTGGCGCCAAAGAATCCCAGTTCCCCCATCGGTTTAACCAACTCGCGGGGGAATCGGCCGGCGCGGTTGCATTCCTCGATAATCGGAATCAGATTGTCTTCGATGAACTGGCGCGATGTGTCGCGGACGAGGCGCTCTTCTTCAGTTAGCAGCGTGTCGTACTCGATGAAATCCACTCCGCGGAACTTGATAGCCATGGCAGGGCTCGATTCTGTTTCCGAAGGTGTAGGCCGGACATTCGTGTCCGGCAAGTGTTGGAAGGAAAACACCTGTCCGGAGATTGGCGGACAAGAATGTCCGCCCCACACGATCAAAGGAAACGTTAGACGTTAGCAGAGGCGAGAAGGCTGGTCAAACGGATCGCAGGCTGCCAAGTGAGATGAGTACTCGACCTGAATGTCCAAGCTCAGGCGCTGTCGTCGGAGCGCTTCTGAATCTCCTGCCAGAGCCGTTCCAACACCTGCTCGCGTTCGGGGCTATTCAATTCGCGCTCCAGTTCTTCGAGAGCGATTGCGGTCACGTGATAGTGGTGAGCGCCGGCAAACCGCGGGTCCGATGTGACCTCGAGCCAAATGTGATGAAGCAGGTCGAGGTCCTGCGGCCGAAGACGTGGCAAATGTGGACCCAGCGAATACTCACGCGCAATCCCGCCGGGAAGACGGATTTCCATGATCAGGCGGGGCCGGGGTTCTGGTAGACGCTCCCATGCGTCTCCTGTCAACTTAGCCTGCTCATCGGGAGTGAGCTTGTTCGAGAGTCCGCAGACGATACGGCTGGATTCCAGTCGCTGTGCGGTGGCGACGATGGCATCGAACACGTCGCTCGCAGGCACAACCAGCAGGGAAGTGGGCTTACCCTCTTTTTCGGCTGCTGCGACGGCGGCAGTGAACAGTTCCTGCTCATAATGATCGAAGACCTGCGAAGCTTCGAAGACTGGATTCCCGCTGAACGAATGTTCGCGGTGATAGAGACGCGCCGTCATCACAACGACGTCTTGCTGGGAGGTATCGGTGCGGCGCAGCACGTCGCGCAGGTAATACAGGTTCTTCGGGTCACGCACGGCTACCACTATGTTTCCCGGACGCACGCCCAGCGTGTCCGTAGCAGGTTCTTCGTTGCCATACACGCGAAATTGATCGAGGCCTTCTGGCTTTCCGGCACGCAATCGAGCTGCCCGGCGTTCGGAATAAGTAAAGATCGCAAAAAATACGAGGCTGAATGAGATTCCCCCGACCGTCGCTTCGTACTTGGTGAAGAAGTTCACCAGCGCGGTCAGGAACAATACGGCGGCAATCACAATGACGCCTAGCGGCAGCTCGCGGCCGTTGCCTAGAGGAATGTTGCCCGGCACCTTCCATTCCCGCTTCTCTGGCTCGGTGTAGCGCAGCACCAGGATCGCCAGTGCCATCATGGCAAAGCTCCAGATGACGCCGAACGCGTACAGACCTGCCAGTGTGAAGACGTTGCCGCGGGTGAGAAGAATGGTCAGGAGTTGCAATCCAACGACGAGATTGATGATTCGATAGCTGGTGCCAAATCGCTTGTGTGGTTTTTGGAAGGTGTCGGCTAGTACTCCGTCTTCGGCCACACGGTTGAGAACGCCATTGGCACCTACGATCGAAGTGTTGTGGGCTCCGGAAAGAATGAGCACGCCGACCAGAACCACGAAGCCATGAAAGATCAACCGTGCCCACAGCGGTCCCCAGAGGTGCATCGCGATCCCGCCGATCAGGTTGCCAAAGAACTCGGGACGAACTGCGTCGGGGATGATCATCACCGCAAAAAAGGACGTCAGCGCCGTGAAGAGAAGGGCATAGATTCCGATGACGACTGCGGCCTTCTTCAGATTCAAAAGCTTGGGATGAGCAATTTCACGATTCACCTGGGCCAGAGTTTCCTCGCCGCTCATCGCCAGCACCGAATGCCCGAATCCGAGCAGCAGAATGAATAGAGTCGTGTGGGTCAGCCAGGTATTTTTCAGCACGGTCAGCCAGCCAAGCGACTCGTGGTCCAAGGTGACGCCGAATTTCAAAGGATTTGGCGGAATCTGGAGGGGAATGTGAAACAGGGTGATCGTGCACCAGACGATCAGAATGACGACCATCACCGTGGTGATCGCCATGATCCGCACCGCGGTCGAACTCGACTCGTGAATGCCTTGAATGTTTTTCCACCAGAAAAACATGGCAACGGCGGCACCGAACGCCGCCGCGAAGGCATTGTCGGGGAAGTTATTCAAGGGATGGTGGAGGTATATCGCAATGTCGTGCAAAAAGCCGACAAGGTATTGGCCGGCAACCACCGAGCTCAGAGGGCCCGTAAGTACATAGTCGAACAGCAGTGCCGATACCGAAAACTTGGCCAGCGTCCCACCCATGGCGCGCCGCACCACGCGATACACGCCGCCGCGCACGAACATGCTGGTGGACTCGACATACAGCATGCGAACGCAGTTCGCGAACAGCATGACCGCGAGAATGAACCAGGGCGCGCTCTTGCCAATGACCTTCTCGGCGTCGCCGCCCACGTAATAAGCCGAAGAGCCAAGGTCCGATAGCACGATCGCGGCAGCGCGCCAGAAGGAAATGAAACTGAGCAGAACGGTGGTGGCGACGAATACCTTGACGGTAGGACGATTTAGATTGCGAGTAGACGAAGCCATGGCGAACAGAGGTCTCAGCAATTTTACACATGAGCCCGATGAAAACGGTCTTTATCCATGCAACAGCTTTCGAATTGTGGAGAAGGCGCTCAAAGGCTGAGCGCAAATGGTGCGGAACAACTAGCCTACTGCGAGAGGGGCCGGCCGAAGCGGAAGCGTAAACGTGAATACCGAGCCTTGTCCCAGCTGGCTGGTTACGCGGAGATTGCCTCCATGCGCGTCGAGAACGGCCTTTGCGATGGCGAGGCCCATGCCCGTGCCTTGCACGGACCCTCGGCTGTCCTTGCCGCGATAGAACTTGTCGAAGATCAGCGCCTGCTCCAGTTCATCAATGCCGGCGCCACGGTCTGCCACACTTACGCTCAGCTCCGTGCCGGAGCTGTCGGCAGAGATATGAATCGGAGATCCCGGCGGGGAATACTTCGCGGCATTTTCCAGTAGTTGCTGCATCACGTTGACGATGAGGTTCAGATCAAATTCGGCTGGCGGCAAATTGTCCGAAATTGCCAGTTCCACTGGATGATCCGCGAGATCCTTCTGGGCCGACTCTACCGCCTTGTCGACCGCTTCCTGGATCGAATGCGGTGTGCGATCCAGTTCGACCTGCTTGGACTCCAGTCGCGCCAACTGCATGGCTTCTTCCACGAGGTGATTCATGCGGTCGGCTTCTTCGTTGACCACGGTCAGTAATTCACTCTGTTGCGCGCTGTCGAGCCCGCCGGAAAGCATGGTCGTCACCGACGCTTTAATCGCGGTGAGCGGGGTGCGAAACTCATGCGCAATGGAATCGAGGATTGCGGAACGCAGCTTCTCGTTTTCGCGAGCGGCTTCGGCTTTACCGACATTCTCGATCGCGCGTGTGCGTTCCATGGCAATAGCCACCAGGGTGGAGAGCGCGTCCAAGGTTTCGTGGGACAGGTTTGTGCCGGAGACGCCGATGGCTCCAATACTGCGGACCCCAAGTCGTAAAGGAATAAACGCCAGTTGCTGCTCGGCTACGACGATAGGTTCGCCCCGCGCCGTGACCGACTGCAGACGAGCGGCGTCGATCTCGCGAGTCTCGGGCCCGGAGCGGTAGACGTCGACTTTGTCGTGAACGAAGATTGCGGCTCCTTTGCACGCGAACGTCTCCGTAATGTGCCGAGGGACGCGGTTCAGCACCTCCGGAACACTCTCCAGCGTGAGAAGTCGCTGGCTGAAGGCGTAGAGGTGCTCGATTTCGCGGCGCCGCTGATTCGCGCTGAGGGTTTGCTTGCGAGCTCGTTCTGACAATTGCCCTGAAATGACAGCGGTTGCCAGAAAGGCGAACAGCGCAACCCAGTTCTGGGGATCGGCAATGGTGAATGTGCCAAACGGCGGAAGAAAATAAAAGTTGAAAGCCAGCGTGGAAATCACCGCCAGAAATGCTGCGTACCAGAATCCCCAATTCGCGGAAACCACGAGAACGGCCAGCAAAAACGTTAACGCCACAGTTGTCGCATTTACATGCAGGACGTGCTTGTAAAACGCGACCACTGCGGCAACAATCAGCACACACACAACCGCCCGGCCGGCGTTTCTGATTTGGGTTTTCACGTGCGCGATTGTAGCGCGAGTGACCCCGCAGCGAAAGGGTTGCCGTCTCTGCGAACGCGGCGATTCTCGACAAACCGCAAAACTCAGGCCACAATGATCTCGTGCCAAAACTCCCCGAGCAATGGCTGGAAGAAGTCGCACCCGAAAAGAAGCAGGGCATCTTTAAGCTGTTTCTCGGTTATGCACCCGGTGTTGGCAAGACGTACAGCATGTTGAGCGAAGGCATTCGCCGCTACAGCCGCGGCGAAGACGTCGTGATTGGCGTCGTCGAAACCCACGGGCGAAAGGGAGTTCTGGAACTGGTTTCGAAATTGGAGACGGTCCCTCGAAAAGAAATCGAGTACAAGGGCACCGTCTTCACTGAGATGGATATCGATGCCATTCTTGCCCGCAAGCCCGCCGTGGTGGTCGTCGACGAACTAGCCCATACGAACATCGAGGGAAGCAAGCATCCGAAGCGCTATCAGGATGTGATTGATCTGCTGGACGCCAAGATCGATGTTCTCTCGACCGTGAATGTTCAACATATCGAAAGCCTCAATCCGCTGGTGGAACGCATCACCGGCGTTCACGTGCGCGAGACTGTTCCCGACTGGGTGATTCAGCGGGCGGAAGAGATCGTTATGTCGGATCTCACGCCGGAAGCGCTGCAAACCCGCATGAAGCGCGGCGACATCTACCCGGTTGATCGGGCCGAACGCGCTCTTGGAAATTTTTTTCGTCGCGGGAACTTGATCGCGCTGCGCGAACTCGCTTTAAGACAGGTGGCTCAGGTCGTCGACCAGAGCCTGGAAGCGCACTGGTCGCGCGAAGGGTTGCAGCAGACGGTAGCTGTCCGGGAAAAGATCGCGGTTGCTATCAGTTCGAACCCAATCGCCCAATACCTGATTGCACGCGGCGCGCGCATGGCGCACGGAATCGATGCCGAACTGTATGTGGTCTACGTAGACCGTGCGGTCGACGAAGATGGCGATAATCGCCGCACTCTCCAGGAAAATATCCAGTTTGCTGAGAACCTGGGCGCAACCGTCGTTCGCCTGTCGCGCGGAAGTGTCGCCGAGCGTATGGCGGAATTCGTCCGCGAAAAGCACATTACGCATGTGATCTTTGGCCGCTCCGCGCAAGAAGGCTGGAGAAAGTATCTGTACCTTACGGTCATTCAAAAATTCCTGCGCAACGCTCCGCCCATCGATGTTCACATCGTGACGCAGGAGGCAAAGTGAGTGCTGCCGAGCATCGCGGTGAGCATCGGCGCATTCTGATCGTCGATGACGAGCCGCAGATTACGCGTGTGCTGCGGACTTCTCTCGACGCGCATGGCTACGACCTTCGCGTTGCCAATGATGGCGATACCGCGCTGCAGATCACGCGCGACTGGACGCCCGACTTGATGATCACCGATTTGTCGATGCCGGTGATGGACGGTCTCGAACTCTGCCGCCGGTTCCGTCAGAAATCCAACGCGCCCATCATCGTGCTGTCGGTGAAAGGTGAAGAGCGCACCAAAGTCCAGGCCCTCGATGCCGGCGCCGACGACTACGTTACGAAGCCCTTCGGCATCAATGAACTTCTGGCGCGCGTTCGCGCCAATCTTCGCCGTGTTCCGCAGGAACAGGAAGCTCCCGGCGGGTTAATTGATGAAGGTGATTTCCGCGTCGACCTCGATGCCCACGTCGCTTTCGTTCGCGATCGCGAACTGAAGCTCACGCCAAAGGAATTTGATCTGCTTGTCTATCTGGCCCGCAACGCACGCAAAGTCGTCACTCACCGCAAGTTGCTCGCGGCGGTCTGGGGCCCCAATAGTACCGAACAACCTGAGTATCTGCGGGTTTTCATCGGCCAGTTGCGAAAGAAGATCGAAGAAAAAGGTTTACTTTCCTACATCCTGACTGAGCCGTGGGTTGGATATCGTTTCGAGCCAGAAGGCGTAACGCCGCCGAACTAACCCGCCTCACTTCTTTATGCATTCCTTACGAACCTTTTAGCCCGCCTTTACGCCCGCGTTGCTCAAATGAAATTGCAGCAATACGGATCTGTGGAAGGCAACATGAACCCTGTTCTCCTGATCTTCACGCAAATAACAGTCACCGGTTGCGGATTCCTGGTCTATTTCCTGTACGCCGTCGGGCGCGAGTCTAGAAAAGCTCGCAAGAGGACGCGGGTACAGATCAGAACCATACCGAACCACGCTCCAGAAAGTAACGTGATTCAACTCGAGACGCCAGAGAAAGCGGCCGCCCGGGAAAAGCGCGGTGCTTCCGGGCGCTAGGAGGTCCCATGCAAGACGTGCTTTGGATTGTCGTCACAATTGCATTCTTCGCGATCTCGATTGGGTACGTCGAGTTCTGCGACCGCATTCGGTGAGGTCTCATGAGTCTTGAATCGATGATTATGCTCGCAATCAGTGCACTCGCGACGGTGTATCTCGTCTACGCGCTGCTGCGTCCGGAGAAGTTCTGATGACAGCCAATGGTTGGTTCCAGATCCTGCTGTTTTTCGCCATCGTAGCGCTGATCACGAAGCCCCTGGGCAAGTTCATGACGCGGGTGTTCAACCGCGAGCGTACGTTCCTTGATCCCGTTCTACGCCCCATCGAGCGCCTGATTTACAAGCTCACCTGGGTAGACGAAACCCACGAGATGGGGTGGAAAGAGTACGCGGTAGCGATGCTCTTGTTCAGTGCAGTCTCCATGGTAGTGGTGTATGCGATCCAGCGCCTGCAAGCGTATTTGCCCTTCAACCCGCAGAAGCTTGCGGGCGTAACGCCGAACGCGCTGGCTTTCAACACCTCCGTTTCCTTCACCACCAACACGAACTGGCAGAACTATGGTGGCGAGACCACGATGAGCTATCTCACGCAGATGGCCGGACTCGCGTATCACAACTTTGTTTCGGCGGCATCAGGTATTGTGCTCGCGATCGCCTTCATTCGCGGTCTTGCCCGGCGCCAGGCACAGACCATCGGCAATTTCTGGGTCGATCTTGTACGTTGCTGCCTCTGGGTGCTGCTGCCGGTTTCCATCCTCGGCGCATTGTTTCTGGTGTCACAAGGCGTGGTCCAAAACCTGAAGCCCTATGACTCCGCCAAACTGGTCGAACCGATGCAGGTTCCGAAGGTCGGCGCTGACGGCAAGCCGGTCGTGGATGCCCAGGGCAAACAGGTGATGGATACGGTCACCACTCAGACCATCGCTCAAGGGCCAGTGGCTTCCCAGGAGATCATCAAAGAATTTGGAACCAACGGCGGCGGGTTTTTCAACGCCAACAGCGCGCATCCTTTTGAGAATCCCACTCCGCTCACCAATCTGGTCGAACTGGTTGCGATCTTCGCTCTGGGAAGTGGCCTCACCTATACGCTTGGCCAGATGACCGGCTCTCAGCGCCACGGCTGGGCAGTGTGGGCGGCGATGTCGATCTTGTTTCTAGCCGGCGTCCTCGTCGCGTACTGGGCCGAAGCGCGGGGTAATCCGCTGCTCACCGGGACCAATCAAAGCGCGTCGCTCACACAGCCCGGCGGCAACATGGAGGGCAAGGAAGTCCGCTTCGGCATCGCCAACAGCGCCTTGTGGGCGACGGTGACGACCGACACCAGTTGCGGTGCCGTCAACAGCTGGCACGACTCCTTCACGCCCATCGGCGGCCTGGTACCTCTTGCCAACATCATGCTCAGCGAAGTCGTTTTCGGCGGAGTCGGCTCCGGCATGTACGGCATGATGATCAACGTCATTCTCGCCGTCTTCATCGCAGGGCTGATGGTGGGCCGCACGCCCGAATATCTTGGTAAGAAAATCGAAGCTTACGACGTGAAGATGGCGATGCTGTTCGTGCTGATCTTCCCGCTCCTGATCCTCGGTTTCTCCGCCATCTCCACCGTCTACAACTTCGGGACGTCGAGCATTCTGAATCCGGGTCCGCACGGGTTGAGCGAAATTCTGTATTCGTTCACTTCGCAGGCCGGCAACAACGGATCAGCTTTCGCTGGGCTGACCACCAACACGGCCTGGTACAACATCGCGGGTGCCTTCACCATGCTGATGGGCCGCTTCTTCATGAAGATCCCGATGTTGGCTATCGCCGGCAATCTCGCGCAGAAGAAATATGTGCCTCCTTCTCTCGGAACATTCCCGGTTACGACGCCGTTGTTCACTGTCCTGCTTATCGGAGTCATACTCATCGTCGGTGCTTTGACGTTCTTTCCTGCACTGAGTCTGGGCCCGATTCTCGAGCACCTGCTGATGATGGCGGGAAAGGCATTCTGATGAGAGGACACGAACTGAATGACCCTATTGTCGGCGTTTGGCTTGTTCGCAGTGACCCTGATGCTGGTGACGTATGCGCTCGAAGCGCGGAGCCAATGGTTTGTTCTGGCATTCGCGTTTTCCTGCGCGCTGGGCTCGACCTACGGGTTTCTGCAAGGCGCATGGCCCTTCGGACTAGTTGAAGCGGTGTGGGCGATCGTTGCGGTGCGGAAGTGGTGGCAGCGCCGGCGGTTCGAGGTTTGAACTGCCTTCAGTGGAGCCTTTTAGCTGACGGGTGGTAGATGACGGCTTTCTTTATGGCAAAACAAAAAGCAATCTGGGAATGGAAAATCGTGCGGCGCGCCCTGTGGGACTCGCTGCTGAAGCTGAACCCGCGCAAGATGATGGGCAATCCCGTCATGTTTGTCGTCGAGATCGGCAGCGTGATCACGACCGTTCTGCTTTTCAAGCACGGCGGCGCGTTCAAGTTCAATCTGCAGATCACGCTTTGGCTGTGGTTCACGGTGCTGTTCGCGAACTTTGCGGAAGCCATGGCGGAAGGTCGCGGCAAGGCGCAGGCAGACACGCTGCGCAAGGCGCGCTCTGAAACAGTTGCCAATTTGCTGAAGGCCGACGGCACAACCGAGCAGATTCCCAGTTCCAAACTCAAAGCCGGGGACTTCGTGCTGGTTTCCGCGGGCGAATTCATTCCATCTGATGGCGAGATCATTGAGGGCGTGGCGTCGGTCGACGAATCGGCCATTACCGGCGAATCCGCTCCCGTGATACGTGAAGCTGGTGGCGACCGTTCGGCCGTCACCGGCGGCACGCGCGTATTGTCGGACCAAATCAAGGTTCGCATCACTTCCAATCCCGGCGAGACTTTCCTCGACCGCATGATCGCGTTGGTCGAAGGTGCCGAGCGCCAGAAGACCCCCAACGAGATCGCGCTCAACATTCTTCTCGCTGGACTGACGATTATCTTCTTGCTAGCAGTTATCACTCTGCAGCCGTTCGCGATCTACTCGGGATCACCGCAGACGGTCTTTGTTCTGGTTTCACTGCTGGTGTGCCTGATTCCCACGACGATCGGCGGCCTACTCTCCGCGATCGGCATCGCCGGCATGGACCGTCTGATACAGCACAATGTGCTCGCGATGTCAGGACGCGCGGTGGAAGCTGCCGGCGACGTGAACACTTTGCTGCTCGATAAAACCGGAACGATCACGCTCGGCAATCGCCAAGCCTCACGCTTCATCGCCGCACCGGGCGTGACTGAGAAGGAGTTGGCTGACGCCGCGCAGCTGTCGTCACTGGCCGACGAGACGCCGGAAGGCCGTTCCATCGTTGTTCTCGCTAAGGAAAAATACGGTTTGCGTGGACGCGAACTCGGCTCGCACGAGGCAGTATTCGTCCCGTTTTCCGCCAACACGCGCATGTCAGGAGTCGATCTGAACGGATTTCAGATCCGCAAAGGCGCGGCGGAGTCCATCGCGACCTTTGTTTCTCAGAATGGAAGCCAGTTTCCAGGGGAAGTGCGCACCACGGTTGAAGAGATCGCCCGCTCCGGGGGGACCCCTTTGGTGGTCGCGGAAAAGACCCGAGGCGCGCTGGGTGTAATCGAGCTGAAAGACATCGTGAAGGGCGGCATCCGCGACCGCTTCAATCAGTTGCGCTCGATGGGCATTCGCACCGTGATGATCACCGGTGACAATCCGCTCACCGCTGCCGCGATTGCTCGGGAAGCTGGCGTCGACGACTTCCTCGCCCAGGCCACTCCCAAAGACAAAATGGACTTGATTCGCAAAGAACAGGCGGATGGCAAGCTCGTCGCCATGACCGGCGACGGGACCAACGATGCGCCTGCGCTGGCTCAGGCGGACGTGGGCGTCGCCATGAACACCGGCACGCAAGCCGCAAAAGAAGCCGGCAACATGGTTGATCTCGATTCCAATCCCACCAAGCTGATTGAGGTCGTCGAAATCGGCAAGCAGTTGTTGATGACCCGCGGCTCGCTGACAACCTTCTCCATCGCTAACGACGTCGCCAAGTATTTCGCGATCATCCCTGCGATGTTTGCCGGTACGTTTCCCGTGTTGAACACCCTCAACATCATGCATCTGCAAACGCCGCAGTCGGCGATTCTCTCCGCCGTCATCTTCAACGCCCTGATCATCATTGCGCTCATCCCGCTGGCGCTGCGCGGGGTGAAGTATCGTCCCATGGGCGCTGCCGTCCTGCTGCGCAACAACCTGATGATCTACGGCCTCGGAGGCGTGATCATTCCGTTCATCGGCATCAAGTTGATTGACCTGCTGATTACGCGCGTGGGTCTGGCGTAGGAGTCATATATGAAAAAGAACCTGGTGATTTCGATCTTAATGACGGTGGTGACGACGCTGCTCCTGGGTCTGATCTATCCCTTGGTAGTCACCGGCCTCGCGCAGGTGATTTTCCCGCACAAAGCCAACGGCCAACTAATCGTGAAAGACGGCGCGGTGGTCGGCTCCAGCATCATCGGCCAGGGTTTCACCGGGCCACAGTACTTCCATCCCCGGCCTTCTGCAGCAGGGAATGGCTATGACGCTGCCAACTCCGGTGGCTCGAACCTCGGCCCCACTAATCAGAAGCTGCTCGACCGCGTGAAGGGCGACGTGGCAGCGGCTGCATCCGAGAACCCCGGAACGCCGGTCCCGATCGACATGGTCACCACCTCCGCCTCCGGGTTTGACCCGCACATCACTCCCGCGAACGCGGAGTTTCAGTTCGGCCGCGTGGCCAAAGCACGCGCCATCACTTTGGATCAGGCTCGCGCGTTGGTCGCCAAGCACACCGAGGCGCGCCAGTTCGGCGTTTTGGGCGAGGCACGGGTCAACGTGCTGGAACTTAACCTGGATCTTGATTCCCAGTATCCAGCGGTCCACTAGAAAAACGCTCAACGTGGGCACTCTGGAGTTGAGGATCCGGGAAAGGCCTCCGTCTTATGGGTTAGCCCGAAAAAGCCCGTTGGACAAGGCTTTTAACTTGACACACCCTCAACTCTGCATATCAAATAAGGCATCTTCGCCCGGGTAATTCCCCCCTTCCCGCTGCGGACTCCCAGGAGGAACTGTCGCATGAGCAAGCTTCGTTGGGTTCTCTCGGTAGTGTGTCTTTATGGTGTTGGCGCTTGGGCGCAGGGGGCGCCACAAGTATTCGTCTCGACCGGTGCCGCCGGCAAAATCTACAGCCTCAACCCCGTAAACGGTAATTTGACGCAGTTGGTTTCTACGCAGGGCGCAGACTACGAAGGCATGGTCGTTGCTCCCGACGACGCAGTTGCGGACCTGCCGCCAGCCGATCCCGCGGGAACGACACATTATTTGGTCTACGTGTGCGATACCGCCAACAGCCGTATCTGGCGCTTCGACCCCGCCGCGCCTGCGACGCTGGAAAAAATCTACAACGGCGGCGCACTGCAAAACCCGCAATGCGGACGCATTACCTCCACCGGTGATCTCGTGGTATCGAGCACCGTGGCTGGCTCGGGCCTGTGGGTCTTCTCAGGCATCGCCAACCTCCCGCTCGGCTCAGGAATTCAGACGCCCACGCAACTCATTGGTGTAGCCGGGAGCAGCGAGGGCATTGCCCAGAAGAATATCGGCGATCTCTTGGTGGTTGATCGCACAAACGGCAACGTGTTGCGTACGCCGCTCGCATCGCCGAATACCACCACATTCATTAGCGGACTTTCTCAGCCTTTCGGTGTCGCCCGCCGCGGAGATGGCGCGGTTTTTGTCGACAACCAGGGTCCCCGGAACCTGGTGCAGTTTGATGCCCAGGGAGCCAATCCTACGCCGTGTCAGAGTTTCAGCGACAGCGACGTTCCCAACTTCATGCAGATGGCACTCGACAACACTTTGTACGTTGCGGTCGCAGGTGGGGAAGCTGGCACGGTTCGCAGCATCAATGCGAATACCTGCCAAGCGATTCAGACCTACCCCATCCCTTATGGCGCGGTGGGAATCGCGCTGCCCCCGACCATGACCGCAACGCAGAACGTCACAGTTTCGAATGGAACCGTGCTCCTCAATTTCGGGTTCACGGCGTTTGAACTGAACCAGATCTCAGGTCCGTGCGGTGGCACGGTTTCAGCGGGCCTTGCGAGCCCGGCCGCGATCTATAGCCTGATCGGTCTCTCCGGTGCGCCCGCAGATCCCGCAGTCAATCTCGGACTGGATGGCTTTGAGGTCGTGTTCAGTACCGCGAACCTGAACGGCTGTAACAGTGCATCCGGCGTAAACAACTTCCAGGTTTCTGACCTGGTTTCACTGGCGATCAACAATCCTGAAATCGTCGTCTGCGACGATCCCAATACCAATTGCCAGCCTAGCAACACGAACCTGCAACAATTGGGATTCTGGCCTATTGGCGGTTACCTGCCCAGTGACCTCAGCAGCGGCGGATCAAAGTCGCTCCGCTGCAATATCTTTCTCGTGAACGCACGCCAGATGAGCACATTGCCGGGCCAGGAGATCGGAACCTTCTGTGGCTTCAATCCTCCCGTCAATAACACATTTACAGGAACGCTCGACAGCTGGAATACGGCACTGGCCTCCAGCTTCAAGGCAGGTAGCACCGTGCCGGTGAAGTTCAATCTCGCACTAGGCACAAACCCAGAAGCTTGTCGTAAAGGGCCGTTCATCAACGACGCGCAGGCGCTGCTATCAATAGCGTTGATCGAGGACGCAAGTGGAAATCCCGTGTTCGTTACCATCATGCCAGGGGCGCACGGAAGCGCCGCTCCTGTGACACCGCTGTTCAACGTCGACGGAAGCCGACAGTATGCATTCAACTGGGACACCAGCAGCTGTGTCATGCCGTCAGGGCAAGTTCAGACTTGCCCGCTAGGGAAGTACAGCTTGAGCGTTCAATTCCTCACGCATAACACGCTCGGTGGAGTGCAGAGCATCTATGGCGTTCAAACTACCATCGTCAAACTCAGATAGAAGGCCTGGGTACCAGAGAACGACGGGCAGTTCGCCCGTCGTTTTTTCTTTTTAAGAAACGCTTGCAAGCCGACACGCGGATCGATGCCTTTGAGGAGGCGCGTGACTGCCGGTTGGCTGTGAAATTGCAAAAGCATCGCGGTAGGATGTTTTCTCTCGAGAGAAGGTGATCTGGAAAGGAGAGGTTGCCGCCTTAGAAAAAGCTAGCAGCGTGTGGAACCCATCGTGCGGCTTATACGTCCTGCTCCATCAATGTAGCCCGGACCGAAGCCAAAACCTCGAAGCAGCGACCGAGGGCCTGCGGGAGGTAAACAAACCGGACACTCACAGGCGGCGTGTGAAAACATGGCGCGCCCCGGAGAGATTCGAACTTGAGCCGCTTTGCGGGCGTGAATGAGTCGGCGAAGCCGACGAGTGGGAGTCCGCAGGCGAAATCCCGAGCGAAGTCGAGGGATCTGCAACAGGATGGCGCGCCCGGAGAGATTCGAACTCCCGACCTACAGCTCCGGAGGCTGCCGCTCTATCCAGCTGAGCTACGGGCGCGTATTCACAGTTTACATCGAGCTTCGCCGAAGCGCAGAAGTCCCTGCGGTGCTCTCTCGAAGAGTTGGACAGCGCAACCAAAGAAATATGTGCGCCTGATGATTTTCAGCGAGTGCTAGCGACGGCCCCGGTCGCGTCCACCGCCACCACCGGTTCCTGCACGCTCGGCCTTCGGACGCGCTTCGTTTACGTTCACCGTCCGACCGCCGAACTGGCTGCCATTCAATCCAGCAATCGCCTTCTCGCCTTCCTCTGCGTTGGTCATCTCTACGAAACCAAAGCCACGCGAACGCCCGGTCTCACGATCCGTCAGAATGCTCACGCGATCCACCTGCCCGTAGGTCTCGAACAGCTGGCGCAGCTCATCTTCG
>Ga0070713_100000515_pt1 | contig 24538 bp, 22 predicted proteins | sample LARL82metaG_FD_65465 | JGI IMG/M metagenome (GOLD analysis project Ga0070713, IMG submission 65465) | Corn, switchgrass and miscanthus rhizosphere microbial communities from Kellogg Biological Station, Michigan, USA - LAR L8-2 metaG | ecosystem: Host-associated > Plants > Roots > Rhizosphere ...
CGGGAAAACTTTATAGGAACAAATATCGTAGATCGAGACATAACACCTCATCGTCCCTCCGTCGGGTCCCTCCATTTGCTTGAGTGAAGCAGGATGGGACGGATTGAATGGCGTTGAAATACCCCTTTATGCCAAGCGGCCCCGGAGATAAAGGCCACCTCCGGTGAGAGTATCGGGCGGCACCTCTGAGCCGTGCTCTTTCGAAGCAGGGACAGCGGCTCAGCGGCTCAACCTAGAGCTGACGTTTCAAACCAAGGATGCAGTGTTAAACACGGGTTTCACCCGCATACCCAACCCTGGAATCTCTTATCCGGTTAAAAGAACCTGGTGACGCCTTCTTCCATGACTACGACGCGATCTTTTACGCCAGCCGTGCGGGCTTCCTGTTCCAGCAGTTGCAGCGGTTCCTCCACCGGTTCGTGCGAGAGACGGAATGTACCGTAGTGCATGGGGACCATCCAGCGAGACTTAAGATCGAGGAAGGCGCGCATGGCGTCGGCAGGATTGGTGTGTACGTTGCGAAATTGCGGAGGATTGTAGGCGCCGATGGGAAGGAGCGCGATTTCGGGGGCCAGGCGCCGGCCGATCTCGCTGAAGCCCGAGAAGTAAGCGGTGTCTCCGGCGTGATAGACGGAGTGTTTGCCAGATTTCAAGACAAAACCGCCATAGCCGCGGTGAGAATCTTTCAGGACGCGAGCGCCCCAGTGCCGCGAAGGAACATGGGTGATGGACAGATTGCCGTGCCGGGAAGTCTTCCACCAATCGAGTTCGATGATTTCAGAAAAACCGAGATCCGAGATCAGGTCAGAAACGTGAGCGGGAATCACGATGGCAGGCGCTACTCCACGCGTGCGCAGGTTGTTGTGCACGATGGCGCGCAGCGACGGACGATGCAGGTGATCGAAGTGGGCGTGCGAAACCAGCACTACGTCGATGGGCGGCAGGTCGGCAATACGCAGACCGGGGCGGCGCAGGCGTTTCAATACGAAAAGCCAGCGGGCGAAATTCGGGTCGATGACGACGTTCTTGCCGCCAATCTGAACGAAAAAACTGGCGTGTCCGATGAAGGTGACGCCCAGCTCTCCATTGATCGCAAGCCTCGGCTTGTGAGTTTCTCCGCAGCGCGGAGTTACTGCCGAGCGACGGACCAAACGTCCGAACTGGGTGGCGCGCTTGCGAAGGGCCGGATTGCGGAGCGTTTGTTTAATCATCCTGCGACTGAGCCTGGGGGCTGGTTCGGAAGCAGCCTGCACCGTTCATATTATCCGATCCCCAGGGGAAACGAAGTAATAAGAACGATGACTCATCTCCTTATTGGATGAAGGGCGAGGACTGTGGGCTGCTTTAGTTGCGGAGCGACAGCGATGTTGCGTGCCATGCTTGACCTTGATCGAGTCGGTCATATCTAATCCGAAAGCGTTCCTGTAACGTTTAATAGTGTGCTGTTTTTGAGAACGAAGGAGAAGGCTGCATGCGAGTTGCGTTTGTGGGATTGGGAATTATGGGGCACGCGATGGCGACAAACCTGGTGAAAGCCGGCCACGAAGTCACGGTTTGGAACCGAACCCCGGGGAAATTAGTGGATGGGGCGGGAGTGGCTCCTTCTCCGGCTGCGGCGGCCCAAGGCGCGGAAATAGTGTGGCTTTGCGTCTCTGACACAAGCGCTGTCGAAACCGTGATCTTCGGAACCGACGGAGTGCAGACCTCTCTGAAGGAAGGCATGATCATTGCGGATTCGAGCACGATTTCTCCGTCGGCCACGCTGAGGTTTGCCGAGCGCGTTCGAAGCATGGGCGCGGCCTGGGTCGATGCTCCCATGACCGGGTCGAAGATCGGAGCGCGTGACGGAAGCCTGGTATTCATCGTCGGAGGAGACGAGCCCACGGTGGAACGTCTCAAGCCGCTGTTTGCGGCCATGGGGAAGAAAATATTCCGCATGGGCGAGACGGGGAAGGGGCAAGCCACAAAGCTCGCCATGAATTTACAGATCGCACTGATTTTTGAAGGCTTCGCCGAGGCGCTAACGCTGGCCACCAAGCTGGGAGTGGACTCGCGGCAGTTGCTTTCGCTGATTGAGGCGACAATGGTGCGGTCTGGTGTGGTCGATTACAAGGGGCCGTTCATTATGAATCGCGATTTCACGCCAAATTTTCCGCTGCGGCTGATGCACAAAGATATACGGTTGACGCTGGAAGCAGCCAAGGAAGCACGCGTGAAATTGCCGGCGCTGGAGACGGTCGAGGAAATTTATGAGATGGCGGCTGAAGAAGGGAACCAGGATCTGGATTACGCCGCCACACTCACGCTGCTGGAAAAATGGGCCGGCGTGCAGGTTAAGGGAACGGCCGCGTAGGCGCCGGATCCGATACTCTCAAGATCAATCACTTTCGTCACCCTCGAGACTCGAGAGGCAGCCGACGCTGCCTGAGCTGCGGCGCCACAAGGCAATCCCTTTTTCCTGCGGGCCAAAGCCTTGTGGATAGAGTTGTTGCAGGCAACGTCCCTGCGGCTTAAGGCCAAAAGCAATATCAGCAACCAGTCTGGAAACCACGGCTCGAGTACGCCACCGTTACGGCGGTAATCCCCGCAACTTCTCTATTACACAAGTATTACAGTCATTCCGTGCCGCGTCTTGATAGCTTAACGATAGGGCTGATCGAACTCAGACAACCACGAAATGGGGATCTTGCTTGGATATGGAACTCAAAGATCTGGAAAGACCACAAGCGGCAAGAGATGAAATCAATTGGATCACGGCGGGGTTTATGTCCGCGTTTCACGTCGGCGCCGTGGTCGCACTTTTCTTTTTTACCTGGAAGGCATTATTCGTTGCGATGTTCTTGTGGTGGGTATCGGGTAGCTTGGGTATCGGAATGAGTTATCACCGGTTGCTCACGCACCGGGGCTATAAGACTCCGAAGTGGGTGGAATATTTTCTGACCGTCTGTGCCACGCTAGCGCTCGAAGGCGGCCCGATTTTCTGGGTGGCGACGCATCGCATTCATCACCAGTATTCCGATCTGGAAGGCGATCCGCATTCACCAATCGACGGAAAGTGGTGGGCGCACATGGGATGGATTCTCATGGGCAAGTCGATGCACCATGACACGACCACTCTGTCCCGCTATGTTCCCGATCTCGCCAAAGATCGATTCCATGTCTGGATCACGAAATATCACTACGTTCCCATGATCGTGCTGGGTGCAATCCTGTTTGCCGTTGGCGGATTGCCTTTCCTGCTCTGGGGGATTTTCATGCGCACCGTGGTAGGCCTCCACGCCACGTGGCTGGTGAATTCGGCCACGCATTCCTGGGGCACGCGGCGTTTTGCGACCCGAGATCTTTCCACCAATAGCTGGTGGGTGGCCCTGCTGACGTTTGGCGAAGGATGGCACAACAATCATCATGCCCACCCGACGGCAGCGCAGCACGGATTCCGGTGGTACGAAGTAGACGTCAACTGGTACGGCATTTGGGCTCTGAAGACGCTTGGCCTGGCCTGGGATATCAAGCGCGTGAAGTTGTCGGAGCTGGAGCGCGGCCTGGTGCCGACTCCGAACGGACGGTTAATCACCGCCGCATTGCCCGAAGTCTCTGTCGCAGGCGACTAGTCCCCATTCGTTTCTGTAAAAGAGCCCTGGCCTTTCGGCCGGGGCTTTTCCGTAGGGTCCTGGGCGATTCCGCGGATTCACACGCGGATAATCATAACTTCGGTCGCCTTAATCAAAGCCGCCACGGTTTGTCCCTTTTTCAACTGCATTTCGCGAACGGCGCCGGATGTGATCAAGGAAGTGATAATTTGCCCCCCGACCGAAAGTGTGATTTGCCCGACTAGTCCGCTGACCCGGACATCAACAATGCGGCCCACCAACTGGTTGCGCCCGCTGATGCGCTGGTAAGTGACGCGGCGCTCCTCCTCGTTGTGGCCGCGTGTGCGGTAGAGTAGTCGATCGATTTCCGCCTGCGGAATGCGGTAGTGGCCGCCCGGCGTTTTGACGACCCGAAGCTTGCGGCGATAAATCCACTGCTTGATCGTGGGATAGCTGATCTGCAGTTGCACGGCGGCGTCGCGGGGGCGAAGCATCTTCTCGCGGGAATCCACGTTTCCATTTTCTCTTGTCGGCTTCTCTCTCGTCTTCATGGACAGTAACTCCTGTTGCATTCGCTTTGCCCCATCATTTCAGAACGGCAGGCGGATCGAAAGCGTCCGGGCATGATTGAATTGGTGAAAGCGTGTGACCGCGATCTGTTCACCGGCGCCAACGCTGAGGCCTAGCCGCTTCCAGAGATGGAAGCGGCCCGCCACCAGACCAGGGGAAAGGAAAACTTGCTTGTCCCCATCCAAGGCACCGTTGGGCCAGAAAGTCGCATTGACTTCCACTTCAGGCCATAACTTGCGCAAGACTCTGTATTGAAAGGCGGTATTGAACGCCAGGGGCGTGCCAATCTCTTTGCGCCCCCCAGTGGGAATGGTCCAACCGAAGGTGCTCTGTAAGTCGAAATCGTGATATCCCTTGCCGAACGCGATCGTAGGCGTGATGGATCCATGGGGTGAAGCGAATCGGCCATAGGGAATGCTACCCGCCAAAAAGGCCGTCACGATGTAATTGTCGTGCTCCTCGTTGCTCGCCAAGAAGCGGTATTTCAGGGTAAGTGGAATGTTGCCGAAACCGTCGGCCCCTGTGACCGGAACCTGGTAAGGAGGCAGACCAAGAATAATTTCGGTGCGCTCGGTCGGAATTAATTCCAGACCCTTGCCTCCCAGGTAGTTCACGCTGGTTCCCTTGGACGTGGGAGTCCAAGTAATATCGGCGCGAAACTCTTCTTCCAGCCGCGGAGTGGTGGTGAACAGCGGTGTGATCCAGTGCGGCTGCTCGGCCTGAGTCTTGCTGACGCGGGCGAACCAATTTTCGAAATACCCATGGTCGATCGAATCCTGTGCGCTCGCGGGGACGATGGCGGAGAAAAAAATGAGCAGGGCTGGAAATGACTTTGACAGGAACATAATCAACCTGAGCCTTTTGCGTACAAAACGCATACGTAAGATGTATTAGAAATCAATATTAATACGATATCATGCGACATTAAAGGGCGGTGGACCGGCTGCCGTGCGTTCGCCCGGTTGGGGAGCGCACCAGACTCGGCGATGAAAGCGCGGTTCTTAAAGCGGTAGAATCAGTGCGAACGCCATGCGAATCTCGAGCCGTCGCGGAACCATCGTAGTTTTCCTGTGCTTGGGCATTGGTCTGGTCGCGTTAGCCGTTGCCCTGAACGTCGGCTGGATCATTCTCAACTGGAGAGAGGGGGTGCTGCTGTTTTTTGGCATCGTCTTTTTCGCGTTGATCATCGCTGGTATGGTGGTGAACACAATTTTCCTGGTCCGCGAGTTGCGCCGGAGCGAGCAGCATGACAGCTTCATCAACGCCGTTACCCATGAATTGAAAACCCCGGTGGCATCCATTCGCCTGCACCTGGAGACGTTGCAGCGCCGCTCCATCACCGAGTTCCAAAAACAGGAGTTCTACCGCCTCATGCTGCAGGATACCGACCGCCTGACGGAAACTGTCGAGCAGGTGCTGCGGGCGGGACGCGCGGGAGACAAGAAAGCCGGGCGCGAGAAATCCGAAGTCGACTTTGGGCAACTGGTGCGGGATTGCATGGACGCCACCCGGTCTCGCCATCATCTGCCTCCGGAAGCATTGCGCTATGAGGAGAATGCCGACAATGGCAGCGGGATGCTGGTGCAGGGAAGTGCAGAAGATCTGAGGACAGCGGTTTCCAACGTGCTCGACAACGCGGTTAAGTATTCCGGGGAGAATATCGATGTGCGGGTGCGACTGGAAACACCAGATCGGGAACGGATTGTATTGCGCGTGCAGGACCAAGGGGTCGGCGTTCCTGCCGAGGACGTGAAGCGGATCTTCAAACGTTTCTACCGCGTAACCCACCGTTCACTGGCGCACGTGAAAGGAACCGGGCTGGGCCTGTTTATTGTCAAGGCGATTGCGAAGAAGCACGGAGGGAAGGTTTTCGCGGAGAGTGGAGGCGAGGGGAAGGGAACCACCATCGTGATCGAACTACCGAGGTTCGCGCAGTGAGCCGGGTGCTGGTGGTGGAGGACGAAGTGCATCTGGCGCAGGGCTTGCGTTTTAACCTGGAAGCGGAAGGGTATGCGGCCGAAGTTGTGGGAGACGGAGAGTCAGCCACGGATCGCCTACTGGAGAAAAAGGAGAACTTCGATGTAGTGGTGCTCGACATCATGCTTCCGGGCAAAGATGGGTTCAGCGTGGTATCGGAATTACGGGCTGCGCGAAACTACGTGCCGGTACTGATGCTGACGGCGCGCGGCCGGCCTGAGGACGTGTTGAAGGGATTCGCCTCCGGCGCCGACGATTATCTGGCGAAGCCGTTCGATCTGTCGATTCTGCTGGCACGTTTGCAGGGATTGCTGCGGCGCAACGAGTGGTTGCGGGGCGGGGAGGCGGGTAAGGACAGGCGAGCCTCGAACGGCGGGGAGGACTTCGGAATATTTTCATTTGATGGCAAGACCATTGACTTCGGGGCTTTGGAACTGCGGTCGGAGGAGAGCACGATCCATCTGACGGTGATGGAGTCGGAGCTATTGCGACATCTGGTGAAGAATGATGGACGCATCGTTTCGCGGAAGCAGATTCTGGAAGAGGTATGGGGGCTGCACGAGGACACGGACACGCGGGCGATCGACAATTTCGTTGTGCGCCTCAGGCGATACATAGAAGCGGATCCAGCGAATCCGCGACATTTGCTGACCGTACGGGGCGTGGGCTACCGGTTTCTGGCTCAGCCGGAACAAGAGTAGCCGCGGGGGTTTTCTAAGCGCGACATAACTCCGCGATAAGGGTCTCTCGGCGTTGCAGGGCAATGCCGTCCAAACGCCGCAGTGCGATCCAGTAAATAGGAATTGAAATCGCCGCCAGTATGAGGAAGAGCAATACAGCGATCCACAGATTTTTGTAAACGCGTGCCACGGCAAACACTGCTGCGCCCAGACCCACGATCACGAACTGGGTGGCAAAGCTAGCCAGGACGGTGGTCTGGGAAACGTTTTGACGGCCGAAGGTGGAAAAATCGCGCTTGCGGGGTGCGTAGATGGAGAGAATATTTCCAGCCGTGAAGTTGAGTGGCGCGGCAAACAGAAGCCCCGTCAGGGTTGCAATCGAAACGGCGAGGTGGGGAGCGCCGTAGAGATAAGAAACCGCGATCCAGGCGAAGAGGGTATTGGTGAGGAGAATTCCAGCGTGCGTCAGATTCTTCGCGAGAATGATCTGCCGGAAGCTGACTGGCGCGGCGTAGAAAAATTGGATGCCGCCGGAATCACCTCCGAAACTGTTGAAAACCAAGTTAGTGAGCACCAGAATTCCATAAGCGGCCGCTCCCGGAAACGCCATGTCGGGCGTGCGAGTGAACGAGTTGGAGTGCCGCAAACTGTTCAACGGTCCCAGGCGAAAGACCAGGAGCATAAAGATCGGCATGATCAGGGTCAGTAGCATCGGTCCGCTGCGCCCCAGGTAACGCATTTCCTTTTCAAATATCGCCGCGACCGATGGCGACAGGCCGGGAAGATTCCAACCCAAGGGAACTCGCTGGGGCATCGCCGCGGCGGGGCGGGCGGCGGCTTCGCTAAGGTTCTCACCATGAAACTGCGCGCGCAGGCGGAGATGCAACAAAGTCCCGATGGCGACGGTTGCCATTCCCAGCAACATAAGAAGGGTGCAAGCGCGTAAAGGTTCGGCCTGCGCCATGTGCGCGATAGCATTCGAGGCGAGTCCCGGAGGCAGTGCAGCCTGCGCTTCGGTTGCGATCTTAACGGCGCGGCTGATTTCAGGGTGCGGCGCTCGGCCGAGACGTCCCATGATGGGACCGATCAGTTGAAACCCGAGCGTGGCCAGGATGAACAGAACCCCCATGATTTCACGGGTGCGGCGCTGGGCAAGCCAGCGTTCCAGCCAGGCAAAAACGGTTTGCATCAGAACCAGATTGAATAGTCCGAAAGTTGCCAGCACCAGAAGTGCCCAGGGGAACAACAACGGGCGCGCCGCGGTAATCCCCAGCAGCGTTCCGAGCAAGGCGAGAGTGCCAAGCGCACTGGCGGGATCAAGATATCCATACGCGAGGCGAATCAAAAAATACGATCGGTACGTGACCGGGAATCGCAGCAGTTCCGCCGAGTCGGGATTGTTGGTGAATGCGGTCGACATCACAGGAAAAAACTGCCAAAAGAAAAAAATCGGCCACAGCAGGATAGCGAGATATTCGGGATTATTCTGCGAAAGGAAGTACCACGAAGATAGGGATGCCGCGACGAAGCCGCCGATGCCACCGATCGCCAATACGGATGTGACTATGCTGCGCGAGGCAAGTTCCATCTTGCCGCGTTTGCTTCGCAGGCCGTTAACGAACATGCGCCAGCGCAATTCGGCAACGGCGATCAGCTGGGCGGAAACTTCAGGACGTAGCATTTCAATTTGGCTCTCATTTTCGCACACTCGCATTGGTTACCATATTCGCGATAAGTCGTTAGGAAATCCAGAGTTAGACGGTGGAGTTTGGTTCGCGCGAGCGCGGAAATTGTTGCTGTGATCGCTGTCACCAGTTGGCGTGGTGCCACTCACGGTGAAACTCCGGCTTGCCGTAAGATTGTGAAGAGTGTTGTGGGAGTGGACTGAACATGTTGGTGAACGAAAGTTCTCTGGTTGAAACGGTTACGCATCCACTGGCTAGCGCTTTAGAGTTTGCTTTCGGTTGCCACCACGCGAAATTAAGCCGCGTGTTCACACTTGAAGGGCGAAGCTATAAGGTTTGTTGCAGTTGTGGAGCCACGTTCGACTACTCGCTCCGAACCATGTCGATGATCCCGCATCGCACTCTGTTGTCCGCGTTTCGACGGCTGCGCGCCCGCCGAAAGTTGAATCGAAAGAAAGTGCCGCAGCCCTGAAGCCGCGCTTCCCGCAAGGCCGGAGAGCAAGAGTTATCCCAGCCACGAAAGTTCCTGCTCGGTGTGGCGCGTGCCGCCGACGATGCGCAGGAAAAGTTGTTCGAGGGTAAGTTTCTCGCCAGGGGCGCTCGAGCCGTTGCCCGATTCGGCATGAGTGTGATCGGCGACGCCGGCGCGAAGTTCTTCCAACGATCCTTGGGCAACCAAACGTCCCTGATGAATGATGGCGACGTGGCTACATAGGCGTTCCACGATTTCGAGCACGTGCGAGGTGAGAAAGACTGTGGCGCCCCGCGCGATCATGCCCTGCAACATTGATTTGAGCGTCCCGGCTGCGATGGCGTCGACGCCCTCGAAAGGCTCGTCGAGGAACAGAACTTTGGGACCGTGGATCACGGCGGCGGCGAGCGCCAGCTTTTTTTGCATGCCGTGAGAATAATCCGTGATCAGTTTTTTCGGCTGATCGGCGAGTTGCATGAAGTCGAGTAGTTCGGCAGCGCGTTGGGCTGCGGTCGAGCGGTCCAGGCCGTACATACGTCCGGCAAAGCTGAGAAATTCGGCGCCGGTAAGCCTTCCAAACAGAGCCATGCCTTCGGGTACGACGCCGATCTGGCGCTTTACTTCGACAGGATGCGCGTTGAGATCGATGCCGAGAATTTCGATTTGCCCGGAACTCGGGGCCAGCAGCCCGGTGAGCATCTTGATGGTGGTGGATTTGCCGGCGCCGTTGGGCCCAAGGAACCCGAAGAATTGACCGGGAGCCACGCGCAGGTTCACTCCGTTTACAGCCACGAACTCTCCGAAACGGCGGGTCAAGCCTCGGGTGGAGATGGTGGGGGAGAGATTCATGAATTTTCTGAATCTAGCACACCCACCAGAAACGTGCGGCTAGCCGCATGGCTGGCGAGCACCGCTCGGCTTTGCTCGGGGCGAGATCGTTGCCCACGCTTGAAACCACGGCGCCGGTCCGGATAATACTCTCCGGAGTTGCCATCTTATTGTTTTGGCGCTTCTTTCTTCTCCGGCTGCTTTTTCTGCGCGTCTTCGGTCCAGGGCGGAACGATACCGGCGACGCGTGCGTAGGCGATGGACTGGCCGAGATGCTCGGCGGCATGGCGAACGATGAACAGCAAAATGCCGCGCTCCGTATTCTTTCCGCCGAACCAGTCGACGCTCTTTTCGAGGTCGGCATCGGGCATCGCCGTGATCGCCTTCTTCGCATGGGCGAAGGAATCTTTCACGGCGGCGACGATTTTCGCCTTGTCGGTGGTCGATTTCTCGAGGCCCTTCAAGTCAAGGCCAGTGGGAGGCGGCGTCCCCACGAGTTTGTACAGACTGTAATTCGCGGTGCTTACGTGCAGGAACACTTCGGCGAAGGAACGCACCTCCGGCGCGGGCCGCCAGGTGTATTTGTCGGCGGGAAGGGCTTCGGCCAAACGCACGAATTTATCTTCTTGAATCATGACTTCCGCCAAAACTTCCGATCGGTAGCCGGTGACGCCGGGCGTGCCTTCCTTATAGGGATTCACTTGTGCGGCCACGCGCACGGTTCCGGCCACCAGCATGAGGAAACAAAATGCAGGGAGGATGCGATTCATCGAACAAGTCTCCTTTGTGAGCGACCCAGTCTAGCGTTTTGCCGGCTATTGTCTAGCACGAAATGAACTTTTCGTGAGCCGATCGCGCAAATTATCGGAAGCGAGTTGTGCGCCATAATGCGATCCCGCAGGTCGCCAGGAGCACGATCATTGCGATGCTGAGGGCAATCGCCGAGGTAATAGATAAATCCATGTGCGGTAGCTTCGCTACTAGAGCCAAGGTGACAAACAGTGCCGTGGTTCCGAGAATAAGGATCCAATCCAGGATGGATCTCCCGCCGGGAAGGCTGCCGAACTCTCTTCCTTCCATGCCGGCGCGGACGTATTCGCCTTCCACGCCGTAGCGCTGGCCCTCGCGGTCCGCGGCGTCCTGCCAGGAGGAATGCTCGCGCTCGGTAGCGGAAGATAATGCGATGGCGACGGCACCGAATGCCATCAGCAACGATCCGCCAGCGACTTGCGCATAGATGGTTTGGCCTGCGTCTCGCAATTCGTGAAAGACGAGGACTCCCCACAGCAATCCCCAGAGTTGGTTGGTGTTGGAGAGAGGAATGCCGCGGCTGATGCCGACATACTTGGTGGCGTACTGCTGAAACAAGTCGCCAATGACCCAGACAAATCCGCCCAGCATGAGCCAGAAAAGTACGGCGCGAGCACCCACGAGTTCATGCCAAAGCGGCGCTGCGCCCCGGTAGGCGACGGCCAGCACACCCATAGTGGCGAGCTCTCCGACGGTGAAAAAGGTGATGAAGGAAAGAGGATTCATCCCGGTCAGATAAGCTTTGCGATAGGGGATATACATCGTTCCCCAGAGAATGCCGGCGCCTAAAGCAGCAAAAATTCCAAGCGCAGCTTTGCCCGGCGCGGCTTGATGCGACGAGGCCAGGGCAAGCAAGGTTGCGCCCGCGAACATCGCAACCGCGCCGCCTATGACCCCGAGCCAGCGTTTCCACCCGGCATAGTGCAGTTCGTTGAAAAGCAAAAACCCCCAAAAAATGCCGAGCAGACTGTTCGTGTTCCAGAGCGGGAAAGCAATGCTGAGACCGACGTTGCGGATGGCGTAAATGGTCAGCGTATTCGCGACCGCCCACATGCATCCGGCCAGTACAGCCCAGACAATCAGATGAGGGGCTTGCCGGGTATCGTGATGAACGTGCGCAGTGCCCCGAATGAATGCCGGGACGCTCCACCGCGCGACAAAAACGCCAAACACCATGATGAGAGAAACGGTGATCGGAGAGATGTTCGGATTGACCAGCTTGATGGGTGCTTCGGCGCCGCCCAGCCACGCTCCGGCTGAAAATCCGCACAGAATCCCCAAAGCCTGCAGCGTTCGCAACCGCCCCGAATGCAGATGAGTCTGCCCCGAAGAGGGCGCGTCCACTCTGGCGGAGGTAGGATTCAACGGATCTTGTCCAGGAGCACGAGACCGCCAAGCAGCACGCCCAGCGGAATCCAGAAATGGACATCAGTGGCGATGGCGCGAAACAGGTGCCGCGAGAAAGTACGTTTAGGAGCCATAGCAGGTTGCGAAATGTATTCGATGAATCTGGACTGCCCATCTTAGGGACGGGCGCAAGGAGAGTCAATGCACAGCTGAGAAAATGGGCTCGAATCGGGTGCGAATCCTGGGGCGGGAGCGGAGGCGAAGACGAGCGCCCACCGCCGGTTTTGGACTGAATCAGGCCTTAATTACTTTGGTAACTTTGCTGGAAAATCTGTTCTCCTTTCTAATAGAATGAAATTCCCTCGTCGAGTCGTCCCGAATGGAAAATTTGTTCGTCTACCTGGTTGTGCAATTGAATCTGGTGTTTGGCGTGGCGGGCTTGATCTGGCCGGACAAGCTGATGCCTTTTTTTGGCGCCATGATGTTTCCCTGGCCTGCCAGTCACCGTGCGATCCGGGTCCACGGACTCGTGGCCATCGCAGGTTACCTGCTGGTTCTCGGCAAGATTTTTGCCGTCGGCGCCTGAGATTCTGGCAAGCCGTCCTCCCGCCACATCCCGCCGGAATTGGATGTCCCGCGCCAAAGCCCTGAGCTATTGGGAAAAGATTCCGCTCCTAAATAGCCCTATCTGGGTGCCTCGGGGCGATGTTTCTCTTCCTCTGATCCATCGAGACGCACTTGCTGCACGTGCATTGAAACAGAGGTGAGGCGGGGAGTGCCAAGTGTCCACAAACTGGGCAGAGGAACCAATCTCCGCCGCTTTGGGCAATGAGAAGTCGAAAATTCCCTGCGTCGACACAATAAGGGCAGCGAAGATCTTTTTGCTTTTGAGTTATCGATAAGCGAAACAAGATACCTGTATTACTGCCATCGACTGCGAGACGCAAGCGTCAAAATGCGCCGCACAGATGGGTCCGCGAATCTGAGACTTCCGGAAATTTGGCGAGCAGAAAGAAAGCCCCGGTTTTTAGCCGGGGCGTTTGCCGGACTCTTGAGTCTAGAAAAGGTTCCAAAGGAACTGGTTGTAGACCTCGTGATGGAACTGAACTTCCTGTGCTTTTACGAACGTTCCCAAGGCGCGGGGACAACGATCGGCGGAGGCCTCTTTGAGATCCACGTAGCGTCCCTTTACGTCCTCTCCGAGTAAGGTTGTCGTCCAGTCGGCTGCCTTGAAGTCGTCGAGAGCCTTGTAGATATTGTCGGGCAGGTAGCGCTCGGCCTGGCGGAGGTTCTTGATCTTCGAGGTTTCGCCGTCGAGCCCGGTTTTGAAGATCGAGTACATGACGAGGTAGGGGTTAGCGTCAGGGGCCACCGAGCGGACTTCAACCCGCATGCTCTTTTCGTTGCCGATGGGAATGCGGATCATCGATCCGCGGTCGACCGGCGAAGCCTTGATCTGATTGGGCGCTTCAAAGTGAGGGTCGAGGCGGCGATAGGCATTCACGCTGGCGTTGAGCAGGAGGCAAATGTCGTTGCCATGAGTGAGAATGCGATCGACGAAAGCCCATCCCATTTTGCTGAGCTTTTCCTCGCCCTTGGTATCCCAGAAAAGATTCTTGCCGTTTTCGCTGATGGAGACATTGGTGTGCATGCCGCTGCCGTTCACCCCGACCACCGGCTTGGGCAGGAAGGATGCGGTCAGCCCCATGTTAGTGGCGACCTGGCGGCAGATCAGCTTGTAAAGCTGAATCTGATCGGCGGCAGCCACGACTTCGCCATAGCCATAATTGATTTCAAATTGTGAAGGCGCAACTTCCGGATGGTCTTTCTCGTTCTGAAAGCCCATGGCGCGCTGCACTTCGGCGGTGGTGTCGATGAACGTGCGCAGCGGATCGCCAGGTAAAGAGTGGTAGTACCCACCGGTGTTGACGTACTCGAATTTTCCAGTTTCGTGGAAGTGGCGCTCGGCGTCAGCGCCCTTGAATAGGAAGCCTTCGATTTCGTTGGCGGCGTTGAGGGTATAGCCTTTTTTCTTGTGGAGTTCGTCGGCGTAACCCTTGAGCACGCCGCGGATATCGCCGCTGTAAGAGGTGCCGCCCTTGTCGATGACTTCGCCAAACACCAGAACTTTTCCGGAGCCAAAGACATCGGCGGGAGCCCAGTAGAAAGCGCCCCAATCGATACCGAGACGCAAATCGCTTTCGCGCTGCGCGGTGAAACCCCGAATCGAGGAACCGTCGAAGGTGAGATTGTCCCAGCTCTTGAGCAGGAACTTTTTGTCGTAGTCGAGCATGTGCAACCGGCCTTCCAGATCGCTGAAGAGCACGGTTACAGCCTTGATCCGCTTCTCGTCGGTCAGATACTTCAGGCGTTCTTCCTGCACTTTGCCCCGAGCGACACGGTTTTTGCGCTGATCCTTCGCTTTCAGGTTGAGATCTTCGAGTTCGTCGTATGAGAGGGCCAGGAAATTGCGCAGTTCATTGGGCATGGATATCCTTCGGTCTCCTTCGCGTAGAACCTTATGATTTGGATAAAGCTAACATCCCGGATGCAGGAGAGTTGAAATGGCTGGTTTCAACACGCTGACTTTGGAACAGGAAGGATAGCGCGGGCCGGGTGGACCCGCCAATCGAAAAAGCTGATCAGCAGCATAAAAGAGATTTATCTGCGCAGGCCGAAGTTGGTGCGAGTCGCCGGCTCAACCCCAGGTCAGTACGGTAATTGATCAGACATTGAAAGGCACAAGTGCGGCGACAGTCCATTCGTCAAGCGAATGGGATGCTCCACAATCGAAACACTTCGTTACCGGATACTGGGAAGCACAACGAGGGCAGGTAGCGTGAGTCTGAAAAGTGTCGAACGCTTGCCCGCATTTGCCGCACCTCCAGAACTCTCCGATAGGTGGCGCCGTTTTGCAAGTTGGACAGGAGAACCCGTGGCGGCGCTGCAGTTTGGACAACTTCAGGAGGGCTTGGGCTTGTTTCAAGCCGCCCCAGCAACTCATTAACATGAAGAGCGCAATCGCTCCCAGCCATGCGTCCTGCTTCCAATAGGCCAAAACGATGAAACCTGCCACTCCGATCAATCCAATGATTGCTGCCACCATCAAGCTGCGAGCGCGGCCCATAATGAACCAGAAAAGTGATCGCAGGATTTGCCCGCCATCTAGCGGGTAGATGGGCAATATGTTGAAGATCAGCAGTCCCTTGTTGATGAAACGTATGGCGAGAAGCAGCCGGTAGAGATCGGGCGAGGTTGCCATCAGTCCGGCGGAGTGGCTGGCGGCGACCGCCATGGCCAAAATTGGCAGGAGCGCCACGTTTACCAAAGGACCCGCGGCGATGCTCCATAAAGTCGCGCCCGGCCGCGGCGGCGGGTCGACATAAGCCACGCCTCCAAGCGGCCACAGAACAATGCGGTCCGCGCGTCCTCCAACCTGGCGGCAAGCCATGGCGTGTCCGAACTCGTGGATGGTGACGATCACGAACAGGGCCAGATACTCCAGCACATTCCAGGCGACCGAGGAATAGATTCCTTTTCTGGACTGAATTTCGAAGGCTGCGACGAGGAACCAGGACCAATGCAAAAACACGTCAATTCCTGCGAAACGAAACAAGCGGATTGATCCTTGGTTAGGGCCAGGCATGTGGGCAGTCTACTTCAAAATTTGGCGGCGCGCAGAACCCCTATCTTGCCAAGGATGGCAGAGGGAGCGTGATTATTGACGATGAGCGGAAGCGCCGGCGGCCAATTCGCGCAGGGTGGTCAGGAAGCCGGCCGCGGTGCGGGGATCGTACAGTGCGTCGAGGGAGATTGTGGCGGAGAACTGGGGAGATTCCGGGCGGAAGCGAACTTGCAGGACATCCTGCTGGCGCACCGTCATCAGTGTATTGAGTTCGGGCGTCGAATCTTGTTTCCAGTGGGTGCGAGTGGTGAGGACGATAGGACCGGGCTCGTAGACGTCCCACTCGCGCTCGTCCCGGCGGGTAGTCACTCCGCGGCTGTGAGCGCACCAGCGGTGGCGCACGACCTCGAGATGAAAGCTGGGCGAGCCTCCCAGATCAGCCTCAAAGGTCAGAGTCTCTTTTTGCTTGTGCCAGCAGCTCAGCAACCAGTGAACCGGCAACGCGCGCGGCCGAAATTTCATGGTGACGTGTGCGTTGTCGAAGCTGCGGGAAGGAAATTGAAGGCGGGCGTGCAGGCGATGGCTGTTCACCCATCGCCAGTCGAGAATTCGTCCTTTGCCGGCGCAGGCGGACTGAACCCAACGCAGCGCCTCGGTTCCTTTGCGACGGTTGTAGGCGGCGAAGAGAAAGTACCACGCAGCCAGAACCGCGACCCCGGCGACAACGTCAATCAATAGAAGGCGTCCCACTACGTCTTCACCCAAACCTCTGATGCCGATGGTACGTCCGAGGTTGCGACCGTAGCAAGGGGGCAACCCCCGGGAATGAAAGTTTTTAAAATCCGGCACTGTGGAAAACCGGGGCCAACTCGTCCGGAAGGCCGTTCCCGCCTGCTCGACCCCGCTACAATGGGCTCCGTGGCATTCGTCATCCGCAACTTTCAGTCCGGCGATTTTGAGACGTTGTGGCGTATGGACCAGGAATGCTTTCCTCCGGGCATTTCGTATTCGAAGGTGGAACTGAAAACATATATGCGCCACCGAGGATCGTTCACGCTGGTGGCAGTGTCGAGCGAGGACAAAAAAATCGTCGGCTTCATCGTGGCCAATGAAGGCTCGACCGGCCACGTCATCACGATTGATGTCGACAAGGAGTCGCGCCGGGCGGGTGTAGGATCGCTGCTCCTGAATGCGGCGGAGGAGCGCTTGAGAAGCGTCGGATCGCGGGGAGTAGGACTGGAGACGGCAGTCGACAACATTTCTGCGCTCTCCTTCTACAAGCGGCATGGCTACCACGTGATTCGAACGTGGCCGCGCTACTATTCCAACGGGGTGGACGCTCTAGTGATGAGGAAAGACTTGAACTAATCGTGTGATCCGATTTGCACGAAAATGCCTTCTGCGGATAACGTCTCTCTCAGGAACGATGACGTGAAGGTCGCCATTCAAGGAGAACTCGGGTCGTTCAGCCACGAAGCGGCGGAGCGGATGCTGCCACGCTGCACGGTGGTGCCATGCGCGCGATCCGTCGAGGTATTCGACCGCGTCGCCGATGGATCGGTGGGAGCCGCGGTCATTCCGATCGAGAATACGCTAGCGGGAACCGTGGCCGAGCATGCCGATCTCATGCTGACGCGAGAGGTATCGATTCAGGCCGAATACCTGCTGCGCATCGTGCACAACGTTATCGCTACGCCCGGAGCGGAGCTAGGCTCGCTGCGGCGAGTTTTGTCTCATCCGGTCGCGCTGGACCAATGCCGCGATTTCTTTCGCAAACATCCACGGATCGAGGCGGTACCATTTTATGACACGGCGGGCGCGGTAAAGCACGTTCTTGCGAACCGGTTGATGGATGCTGCCGGCATCGCGGGACGTCAAGCGGCGAGCCAATATTCGGGCAAAATTCTGGAGTCCGGGATTGAGGACGACAGAAGAAACTTCACTCGTTTTTTCCTGGTCCGGGGGCTCAATTCGGCGAAGCAGAGAGCCGGGGGGAAAAGAGCGGGCGCGGTGCCGCGCATCCCGCGAGGCGCCAACAAGACGTCGATCGTATTCCAGGTGAAGAATTTGCCTGGAGCGCTTTTCAAGTCGCTCAGCGTGTTTGCCTTGCGGGATATCAGTTTAAGCAAAATCGAATCTCGCCCCATGCGCGGTAAACCTTGGGAGTACGTTTTTTACGTCGATTTTCTTCGAGGCGATGACGAGCCGGCGCGCAATGCGCTGCGGCATCTGAGCGAGGTGGCCGAGTTCGTAAAAGTCCTGGGGATTTACCCGGCAGCCATGACGAGTGAGACAAAGCCGAAATGAAATCTTCATTTTGCAGTCACATGTCATTGTGACCTTGAGCACAGTCGGCCCAATGGCTCCCCTCTAGACTGGTCCGCGTGACCTCGGGATCTATTCCCGTGGCACCCTAATGGAGGAGCTTTTATGCAATTCTTGAGAGGCCTCGGTGTTGTGATGTGCGTGGTGATGCTCGCCGTGATGGCAATGGCGGGAGCGAACAGCATGGGCGTGCGCGATGTGAGCCATGTGACATTCGTGGCCGCGGTGCGGGTAGGGACAACTGTGATGCCGGCGGGCAACTATGTGGTGCGTCACACCATGGAAGGGGAGAACCACATCATGGTGTTTCAGAATTCCAAGAGCAAGAATCAGTTTAAAGTAAAATGCACGCTGGTTCCGCTACCGAAGAAGGCGGACAAGGATCAGACCGTTTACGAACTTACGGCTGGCAATGAGCGGATCCTGCAAGAGTTGGTATTCGAAGGCGATCGCTCCAAGCACGTTTTCTAAATTTTGACGGCGCGAAGAATTCCAGAACGGATTGAGACCACGACGGCATCCGCCGATCTGAACCGTCGCCGTTAAGCGGCCTCCGTTGGTTCATCCGTAAACGGCTTTTTCTGCTCGCAGTGCAGAATACGATACTGCTATGCTCGGGTCCGGAGTCGGAGGCATCGAATTCGGATCCGGGTATTTGTCTTTTAAATCAAAAATGGCTTCAAAATTTGTGCGTCTCCGTTTTTCTCCAAATTTAGTGCTTGGCAAGTGCTCGTCCGGGCGTTAGCCTCTGCACCTTGGGCACGTTCTCCGAAAAATAGAACAGCATAGAATCCAAAGGCCGTTTGGGAAACGTCCGGCTTCTGAAACCTTTCCCTCCGGAGTAACATCTAAACTTGAGCGAGTTACACTCAAGGAGACATATGAGCCAGCAGTCGCCAGTCGAGCGCACTCCTAAAAATAAGGAAATAAACGAGCCAAAGGCTCTCCCGGTGCTTCCAGTCCGGGATACCGTATTGTTCCCGCACGCAGTTTTACCCCTTACTGTGGGCCGGGAGAGTTCGGTGCAACTGATTAATTCTCTAGGGGAAGATAAGACCATCATCGTCGTGGCGCAACGTGAGGCGCGAGTGGATTCTCCGCAGCCCACCGACCTTTACACGGTGGGGACTTCAGCGGTGGTGCACAAGGTCGTCAAGATGCCGAACCAGAGCCTGTTTGTATTCGCGGAAGGCCTGGAACGGGTCAAACTGGGAGAGTTTACTCAACTGACGCCCTTCATGAGTGCCTATTATTCTGCGTTGCCAGAAGGCACCACACCCATTGCTACCTCGGAGATCGAGGCGCTCCAGCGCAATGTATTGACCCTGTTCCAGCAAATCGTCGCCGGTTCTCCGACTCTGTCCGATGAACTATCGACTGTGGCCATGAATATTGACGAACCGGGACGCCTGGTGGATTTCATCGCCTCGTCGTTGCCGTCCCTGTCGACGCCCGATAAGCAGGACACGCTGGAGACGTTGGATATTCACGTTCGCCTGGAGAAGATCAACCAGCATTTGGCCAAGGAACTCGAAGTCCAGCAACTGCGCAACAAGATCCAGAGCGAAGTTCAGGACCGCGTACAGCAGACTCAGCGCGAATACTATCTGCGCGAGCAGATGAAGGCGATTCAGAAGGAACTGGGCGAGCAGGATGAAGGTCAACGCGATGTCGAGGATCTGAAAAAGAAGATCGAAGAAGCCGGCATGCCCGACGAAGTGAAGAAGGAGGCGCTCAAGGAATTGGGCCGTCTTTCCCGCATGTCGCCGATGGCAGCCGACTATTCTCTGACGCGCAATTACATCGAGTGGCTCGCGGTTTTGCCGTGGGCAAAGACTTCGGGACAGGAAATCGAAATTCCCAAGGCCAAAGAAATCCTGGACGCGGATCACTATGACCTGGAGAAGGTGAAAGACAGAATTCTGGACTATCTCTCAGTGCGACGTTTGAAGCCGAACATGAAGGGACCGATTTTGTGCTTTGTCGGACCTCCGGGCGTGGGAAAAACTTCGCTCGGCAAATCGATTGCGCGCGCGTTAGGCCGGAAATTTGTGCGGCTTTCCCTCGGCGGCGTGCACGATGAGGCGGAAATTCGTGGCCACCGGCGCACCTATATTGGAGCGTTGCCCGGCCAGATTATTCAGGGCATCCGGCGTGCGGAGACAAAGGATCCCGTCTTCATGCTCGACGAAATCGACAAAGTGGGGCGCGATTTCCGCGGCGATCCAGCCTCGGCGCTGCTGGAGGCGCTCGATCCCGAGCAGAATGCGTCATTCCGAGACAATTACCTGGATGTCACGTTCGATTTGTCGAAGGTGCTGTTTATCACCACCGCCAACATGCTTGATCCAATCGCGGAGCCTCTGCGGGATCGTATGGAAATCATCGAACTGCAGGGCTATACGGAGGAGGAAAAGGTCCACATCGCATTCAGGTACCTTATTCCGCGACAGATCGATGAGAACGGAATCACGGGCGAGCAGATCGAATTTCCCGAAGAAAGCGTGCGCTATGTAATCCGGCACTATACGCGGGAAGCCGGCGTAAGAAGCCTGGAGCGCACCATCGGGACGATCTGCCGCAAACAAGCCCGGCGATTGGCTGAGGGCAAGACAGAGAAACTGGTGGTCTCCAAGGAAGTGGTACAGGAATTTCTTGGCGGCATCAAGATTCGCAGCGAAGGCGAAATTGCCGAGCGCACCGAGCGACCGGGTGTGGCCGTCGGTTTGGCCTGGACTCCATCCGGCGGCGACGTGCTCTTTGTCGAAGCCAATGCGATGAAGGGAAAAGGCGGATTCACCATGACGGGTCAGATTGGCCAAGTCATGCAGGAATCGATGCAAGCTGCTCTAACTTGGGTGCGATCAAATGCGGACCGGCTCGCGGTTCCAGAGGACTTTTTCGCGAACCACGATATCCATATCCATGTTCCGGCCGGGGCCATTCCAAAGGACGGACCATCTGCCGGAGTCACCATGGCGACGGCGTTGGTCTCGCTTTTGACCAAGCGCCGCATCACACCATTGCTCGCGATGACGGGTGAGATCACGCTGAGCGGCAACGTTCTTCCGGTGGGCGGCATTAAAGAAAAAGTATTGGCCGCGAAACGGGCGGGCGTGCGCGATGTGATTCTGCCCGCGGACAACAAGATGAACGTGCAGGAGGACCTGTCGCCGGAGCAGTTGGAGAATCTTACGGTGCATTACGTGAAGACCATCGACGAGGCGTTGTGCGTTTCGCTGCCCCAAGTGGCGGAGGGACCAGCCGCGAAGATTCTTTCCACGCCGCCCAAAGATCCGAAACAGGACTATCATCCCACCGACCCGGTCAAGGAGCCGCAGCCAGTGCACGACCGGGTTCTGACGCAAGCTTAACGTAAGCGTAACCTGGATAAACTCAATGGCCAGCTTGGCAGGAGCTGGCCATTTTGATTGGTTGATCCGCCGGGTCCAGTCCACCAGATTGCGCAACAATTGGGCGATTAGCCTTTTTGGCGATCTCGTCCGTGAGGCTGCCGCTCGCGTCGAATTGTTCCCGGACTCTTGCGATCATGACCTCCGGCAAGTTCAACGGAAATAAATGCAGAGTCACGAAAATCTGTCGAAGGTTATAGGGGGCACGGACCCTCCCAAGATCCCACTGGATACGCTGATGAGTGCTACCGGCTTTCCATTCCATGCATAGTCGCCCGGTGGCGCGACGCACAGTCGAATGCATTCTTCAGCGCGTAACCTGGATAAACTCAATTGCCAGCTTGGTGGCGGCCCATCCGGCGCGAACTTTCGACGAATTCTTATTCGGCTGGGAAGCGCACGCGAGCGACTAGTCTACTCGGGTAAACTGGACGCCTGATGCGAGTGCGAGTGCTTTTTTTCGGAGTCCTGAAAGAAATCGTGGGGAAAACGGCGGCCGAGGTCGATCTGGCGGAGGCGGCCACCGTGCGCGACGTGCTGGCGCTTTTCGAAGCGCAAGTTCCGGCTCTCAGAGAATCTCTGCCGTCCCTCGCGCTGGCCGTGAACCAGCAATATGCGGGGCCGGACACGACCCTGCATGAGAATGATGAAGTCGCTTTGCTGCCGCCGGTAAGCGGGGGGACTGCGGAACAAAAGCGGTCGCCACGGCGAGCATCGATTATCCGCGAGGTGATTGATGCGCAACAAACGGTGTCAGAACTCAAGCGCGGAGATGACGGAGCTGCGCTGGTTTTCGAGGGAGTGGTGCGGAACCAGACGCGAGGCCGGAAAACGCTTTACCTCGATTACGAAGCCTATGCGGAGATGGCGCTGGAACAAATGGAATTGTTGGCCGAGCAGGCCCTGCAGCGCTTCCAGATTCGCGATCTGGCCATCGTTCACCGGTTGGGCCGGTTGGAGATCGGCGAAACCAGCGTCCTGATAGCAGTCGCGTCGGCTCATCGGGCCGCCGCATTCGATGCCTGCCGATGGGTCATTGACACTCTTAAGCGCACGGTCCCCATCTGGAAGAAGGAATATTTTGAAGACGGCGCTGTGTGGGCCGATGGCGAGCCGTTTCCGGCGGAAATTCCCCGGGCAAATTCAGGGGAATGAGGCAGCCCTCCACGGCGGGTCGCATCTAACTCAGCGGTCGGTGACTATGAGTCCGGAGCTAGCCGGTCGGAAGCCGTCTGCCACGTACAGATATAATTCAATTCCTCGATGAGAAAACCCGCTACGCTTCTGCCCCTGATCAGCTTGCTGGCTGTGCTGCACGGCCCTTTAGCGCAGGAAGCGAGGGCCGCACAGGATCCAGGCGCAACCGGCCCGCTGCAGTACGATTCTTCGCAAAAAGATCCTTCGCAGCAAGAGAGTTCCCGCTCCCAGCGCCAGTCGGAACCGGAAACCACGCTCCGGGTCGACGTCAATCTGGTGAACGTGTTTGTGACCGTGACAGACGCGCGCGGGGCTCCGATAGGCGGCCTCAAAAAGGAAAATTTTGTATTGAAGGAAGACGATCGCGAGCAGAAGATCGCCGTTTTTGATAAGGAATCCGCGCTGCCGTTATCCATTGCGCTGGCCATTGATACCAGCCTGAGCACGCGACACGACCTGCCCCTGGAACAGGCGTCCGCCAAACGCTTTGCCCATGGGATTGTACGACCGGTGGACGCGCTATGCGTCTACGGGTTCAGCGAGGTTGTGAATGAATCCACTCGCGGCTATACGTCGGATATCAGGCGCATTGATGAAGGTATCGATCACATTCGCGTGGGCGCAGCCACGGCACTGTATGACGCGATCTATCTTGCTTCGCGCGCGCTCGACCATCGCAAGGGACGCAAGGTCATCGTGCTGATCACGGATGGTGGCGACACAATCAGCAAGATCGATTACAAGCAGGCCGTCCGCGCCTCGGAAGAAGCGGAAGCCATTGTCTATTCGATCATCATCGTCCCCATCGAAGCCAGCGCGGGTCGTGAAACCGGGGGCGAACATGCTTTGATCCAGCTGTCGGACGATACCGGCGGCAAGTTTTATTACGCAACTTCGACGGCCCAGCTCGATGAAGCCTTTCAGAAAATCAGCGACGAGTTGCGCACGCAGTACCTTCTGGCGTACTACCCCTCGCAACGTACTTCCTTCTCAGAGTTCCGGCGCGTCGACGTCAAAGTTGCCGGGGTGCCCGACGGCGCAGCGTACCGTGTCCGCCATCGGGCGGGCTACTACACGGTCAAGTCGGATTTCTGATCCCCGCGATTCGGCCAAACTATTTGCACAAAACATTTTGTCATGGAATGTTTGTAACTATATGTAAACAGCGATATTAAGTCTTCATCCCTCCGATTTCCAAGAGCACAAATACAAAATTTGGAATAAAACTATTGCAACCTGACACCTTGATGAGGCCAAGGTTGTGCCGCAAGTCATTGACAAGATTGGCTATACCAATTTGTGAAGGGCACAGGTTCGGGCTGGCTTAAAAATTGCTTTGCAACCCAACAAGCTCAGTGGGACTTGTATCGCGGAGGCTGTGAAGTCTCCGTTTTGTTGGCCCTTAGTTAGTCTTGTCGTTTCTAACTTTTGAATTTATCTATTTCCGCCTGAATGATTTTCTGCGGTTCGATTTTTTGGACAAGAAATGAACGTTCTGTGCAAATTCCGAAAGGATGGTCGAACGATGAAGCTCAACACCCCTCGCGTCGTCCTGTTATTGGCAAGTGCGTTTGTTCTGTTGTTTTCAACAATCCTTCTGGCACAAACCACCACCGGCACGGGCAGCATCAACGGGACGGTGACGGATCCCAGCGGAGCAGTGCTTGAAGGCGCCAAGGTCGACATCACCAATATAGCGACGAACCAGCTGATCAGCCTGACTTCGAATACGTCTGGCAACTTCAACTCCGGTGCGCTCGTCCCGGGCACTTACAAAGTGCAGGTTTCGATGAAGGGATTTAGCGCGGTGAGCCAGACCGTGACGGTTCAGGTAGGCAATACCGCGACGGCCAACGCTAAGTTGCAGGTAGGCCAAGAGAGCACGGTGATAGATGTGCAAGCCAGCTCCGAACAGGTCAACACGGAGCAAGCGACCGTGCAGGGTGTTCTGACGTCGAACCAAATTGAGAATTTACCCGTCAACGGTCGTAACTTCCTCGATCTCGCGCAGCTTGAGCC
>Ga0070713_100000517_pt1 | contig 24429 bp, 26 predicted proteins | sample LARL82metaG_FD_65465 | JGI IMG/M metagenome (GOLD analysis project Ga0070713, IMG submission 65465) | Corn, switchgrass and miscanthus rhizosphere microbial communities from Kellogg Biological Station, Michigan, USA - LAR L8-2 metaG | ecosystem: Host-associated > Plants > Roots > Rhizosphere ...
TGAGGAATCACGCAATAGGTTCCGGTTTGCTGAATCGGCTACCGCAGGGCTATGGCCAACAGCAGAGCTAGAATCGCGGCCCGCAATTGCGAGCGTCCAATAGCTAAAGTGTCCATGAACACTCGCAGACTCGCTCCACCAGCTCGGAGGAAGACGAATCGCTTTGAATCGGAGGAGGCTTGCGCGGAATCGTGGCATCGCGGCGCTAACTCATGGCCCGACTGCCTCTGACTCATTCTAGCGGGCGTTCGCGCCTTTCGGATCAATTCTTGGCGCTGTAGAACCTACGCGGTGGTTAGCGGCACGCTGCTTTCGCTTCTGGACGAATTCAAGGATGTCATATTGGGGAACAACGCGGTCGGGAAAAAAGCTGTTTACGGCGTCCAGCTCTTCCTGATAAGTTTCCAAGGCGGTGTTTGGTTCGAAAATATCAGTGTCAGGACGACCGAGCCGTCGGGGGTTGAGAAGCACCACGCGGCCGCCGACGTCTTGGAAGCGCGTCGCGCAGAAGGCGAGTGTGGCGAGTCCGCTTGCATCGATGCTGGAGACTTCCTGGAGGTTGACTATGACTTCCTGGCACCGAGAGTCCAGTAGAGACAGAAGCCGCTTAAGGAGTGACAGATCCTCGTCACCCTGCGTCAACTGGCCTTTCAGGTCCAGGATGACAACGTTCTCTCGCTCTCGCTGTTCGATTTGCAGTTTCACTGAAGCCAGTCCGCTCGCTGAAGAGCACGCCAGATTCCAACCCTTCCCCTTCAACGTCTGTTGCAAGTTACGGGGGCCGGCCATCAGGGTTGTGGTGCTGGAACGACACCAGTGCTACGGAATTGGCCCAGGCGATGGTGGATCCGCCGCAAAACGCGAGGCTGTCTGGTTGTCCGGTTTACCCCATTTTGGAGCTAACCATTAAAATCCACATCGGTTCAGTCATGCGGCGCATCTAGGAGGTAGCGCGGCGGGAGCGTCAAATTGCTCCTGACCCGAACTCCTCCGTAGGGGTCACGAGCAACCCGTCGCGCTTCGTCTTCGCCGGCCCGCGCGCTGCACTAGATCGAAACCAAGGACACCTCCATTGCACCAGTGCCGCCAATTGTCTTTAGCCTGGGCGTTTGAGGTTCTCGACGCTCCCCCCATAAGAAGGAGTAAACTTTTGACGATAGGGACGGAATAAGGGACGGGGAAACAAGCCCAACTCCGCGCCAAAACCGAATTGTGCCCTTGCTTAGCGCAAGGGAATTCGTCTGAACAGATCCGCGCTTCGAGGGCGTATCGAGAGATGACCCGAGGCTCGAATGCTGAAGCTGACCTTATGAATGATCAGAATCATCTGGCAGAGTTGAAGATCCAGCTCGATGCCTCTCACCCTGGGCATATTCTGCCTCCTGCCATGCTCGTTACGGACATGGTCATAGAGATCGGCTGCGGCGCTGGACAGACGTTGATCGCGGCCTACAATGACCGGGTGACCTTTGGCCTTGATGTAGATCCTGACGCGCTACGACTCGGCCGATCACTTACGCAGAACGTCCGGTTCGTCTGCGGTAAAGCCGAGGCACTTCCATATCGGGACGAGCAATTTGACATGGTGTTAGCCCGCGCGTCAATACCGTACTTCAACATGCGTGCCAGCCTGCGCGAAATGCGTCGCGTACTGCGTCCAGGGGGTACAGTATGGATGACTCTTCATCCCGTTGCCGTTTGCTGGACGGCGGCCAAAATCGGCAACTACAAAGGCAAGATGTTCTTTGCGTACATCTGCCTTAACACCGTTATCTTCCATTTGTGGCAGCGTCAGTTTCCGCTGCTCGGCCGGTACGAATCATTTCAGACCGAGAGCGGAATCACGCGGGCATTGCGACGGCTCGGCTTCGTCGACATTTCTGTGACGCGACGTGCCCACTTTCTCGTAACCGCGAAGGCGCCCCAGCGCCGATTTTCCAATGCTTGCTTCGGAGACAATCGAAATCTCTGTCACCTCTAACCCGAGCGGGCCGTGGAGGATGGTCTTCGGCGCCGGGAGCAAGGAGATGATGGCTGTCGGCGCGGGCGGCGCTGGTATCGAATTGGCGGCGGGGTTGGATAAGGAGGCGATCGTCTACCAGACGGATGGAGCGACCTGCCAGCGAGTGCTCGACGACCTGCGTTCCGTCTTTGTCAAGGGGAAGCCGATCACGGTGAGCGACCTCAAGGCGCCGAAGCAGGAGGACTACAAAGTCATAGACATTGAAGACGGGGCCCCCGCCGGAAGCTACCAGAATGTCTTTGGCACCTATTTGGGCCCGGCCCGATCAGTCGGATCATCGACCCTACGTGCGGCTCGAATTTCAGGTACGCAACGTTGAGGACCTGCTCACCACGATCCGGAATCCGAAGGGCTGCCGCGTGGAGCTGGTCACGATGTTCGAGAAGAACGAGCGGTATGGCCTTTCTGAAGAGGCCAGTTCAAGAGAGCGGCTGGATGCTCTGAAATCACGGCTGGATAGGAAGGGTTTTCAATTCACATTTCGGTTTGCCCCAGATATTTCACGACCGCATGTTGGAGACGGAGAACTGGCAGATAGTCCTCGGGCGGGGTCTCGATTTTTATTACCCACCGGAGCCGGGTCAGCCGACGCGACGCGCGAGGCGCTGTCGGATCATCTACATCCCGAAATCGAAGGCCTCATGACCTGATGACACTCCGCAGCCACACTCCTCGCTCTGGAAAGAATGAATGATGCCGCTCTCACCTTTTGGCAGGCGTGAAATGGGAGGTTCAGTGCCAAAACCTGATCGTTTTGGAAGACTGAAAAGCGCTGGACAAGTACCGTAGATCCGTGTCTTGAACGGGCGGCTCGGCGGAAGCTTTTTGGAATGCGCTTTCCGACTAACCCCAGTACTGGATTGCTAACGAAGTTTCGAATCGGCGGCTCACCGATGCCGAATGCCGGCGAGCACACGACTTCCCAGGCCATGATCAGACTCCCTAGGCGTTTCCCGGTGCGAAGGGGACTTATCGACAGGAATTGGTTGAGGTGCGAGCCCGGCCGCTGTCTCACAGCATTCACCGAGTGGCCATTCAGACGGAACCGGTCGGGCAATTGTCCGAGTAGGCGGTCAGAACTAAGTCGCTGGCGCGGCGGACGCAGCCGCGTGCGTGTTTGCGGGTGCAGCACGCGGTAGCTTCGGTCACAGAGAGGAGTTTCTGTGACCGCACTACGAAAGCGAATGCTGGAAGACCTCCAGCGTCGCAACTACAATCCCGACCTCATTCGCGGCTACATCTTGGCCGTGGAACAGTTCGCCAGCCACTTTAACAAGTCCCCCGAGTTGATGGGCGCCGAGGAAGTCGGCCAGTTTCAGCTTCACTTACTGCGCGAGAAAAAACTCGCCCTCGGCACCATCGCGCTCCGTGATAGGCGCGTTGCGCTTCCTATATAAGAAGACTCTGAAGCGCCGTGATTTGGACTTCGATGACCTGCCACTGCTAACGACTCCGAAGAAGCTACCCGTCGTGCTGAGCCCAGAGGAGGTGACCCGTCTCATTGAAGCCGCAACCGCCAAAACCCGGAAAATACCCCTGCGTGCAGACACGGCGATTGTCTGTTCGAGTCAGGAGGATCCGCACACATTGGAAACAGAATTTCCCCAACTCCACGCTCAGTCGGCGAGTGCAGAGCACATCCAGTCGTAAAACATACTATCCTAGTTTTCTACTGGAGCGTCACGATGCCACGCGCGGGTCGAGCAGGATTAACTCTTACAGCCAGCGCGGTTGTTATAGCCGTGTTTGGAGCCGTGGCGCAGGCCCAGCAAACCCGATATCCCAAACCAACCGAACTTCCCAATCCGTATCGCCTGGTGGAGGGCTGGCCGACCCTTCCCAAGAGCATGAACGGAGGTCGCTGGGGCGAGGTCATCAGGGTGCATGTCAATAGCGACGGCAACATCTGGGTCTTTCATCGGTGTTTCGCCACCGTACCCCCCGGCCACGCCACCTGCATCGGGCGGGGTGATTCCAATCCGCCGATTTTGGAATTCGACGCGTCGGGCAAGCTGCTGAAGAGCTTTGGCGTGGGACTGTTCGCCTATCCTCACGGCTTCACCATTGATGGCGATGGGAACCTATGGGTTAGCGACGTAAATGATGAGGGGACAGTGCTCGGAATGTCGGCCAAGAACGTGGATGGCGTGGTCAGGGGCCAGGAAGTCCTCAAATTGAGCCCAGCCGGCAAAGTGCTGATGATGATCGGCAAGGAGGGCGTGTCCGGAAATGGTCCGGATACGTTCGATCGGCCGACCGGCGTTGCCGTCGCTCCAAATGGCGATGTCTTTGTGACGGATGGCCACATGCCCAACAAACACAACTCCGCCCGCGTCGTGAAATTTTCAAAGGATGGCCGGTTCATCAAGACCTGGGGGCACAAAGGAGCGGCGCCCGGCGACTTCGATGAGCCCCACGACATCTTCGTCGGAGGTTCCGAAGGCCATGTATATATCGCTGATCGTAGGAACAACCGCATCCAGGTCTTTGATCAGGACGGCAACCTCATCGCAGCGTGGAAACAATTCGGTCAGCCGAGCTCTGTGTTTGTGGGCAAAGACGACAGCATTTATGTGGGCGCCTCATTCCCCGATCCAGCGGCCAAGAAGGGCGAATTGAGGGGCATCGTGGTCGGGAATGCCAAAGACGGCTCGCTCAAAGCCTTCATTCCCGATCCTGCGGACGCCGACAAGTTGGATGTCGGAACAACGGCATCAGGCATTGCGGCGGATGACACAGGCACCATCTACGCGGCGGACGTCGCCGCCCACAATCTGAGGAAGTACGTCAAGGTTAAGTAGAGACATAAGAAGTGCCATCCGACAAGATGATCACAAGGGACGAGACGATCACCACCCTCTCGCGGCGCGCTTTCTTCGCGACGGCCGCCGCGGCGCGGCTCGGCGGATTGGTGATCGCGCAAGGCACGCCCGTGCGTGCGGCTGTCGTCAACACCGATTTTTCGAAGCTCCCGGCTTACGGTAACGGCACGCTCCCCGCCGGCATCCGCTCGCGCCAGATCGCAAACGTGAACGGCATGACCGTGCATATTTTGGAGGCAGGTTACGAAACGCCGGGCCGGCCGGCAATTTTGCTGCTGCATGGCTTTCCGGAACTCGCTTATAGTTGGCGCAAGGTGATGCCGTCACTAGCGGTCCCCGGCTATCACGTGATCGCGCCTGATCAGCGCGGTTACGGTCGCACTATCGGCTGGGATGATTCTTACGACGCCGATCCGGATCCGTTTCGCATTCTCAACATGACACGAGACGCCATCGGGCTTGTCTACGCGCTTGGACACCGCTCGGTGGCGATGGTGGTCGGACACGACGCCGGCGCGCCGGTCGCCGCCTGGTCAGCGCTCATCCGGCCTGATATTTTCCGTTCGCTCACCATCATGAGCTCGCCATTTGAAGGCGCGCCCTCATTGCCATTCGACACAGCGAACGGCGCGCCCCTGCCGCGCGCGGCAGTCACGGACGACGAGCTTGATGCCGAGCTCGCGAAGCTCAACCCACCGCGGAAATACTACCAGAACTATCAGCGCACCCGCGGCGCCAACGACGACATGCTGCATGCGCCGCAAGGCCTGCACGCCTTCTTCCGCGCCTATTACTTCTACAAGAGCGCTGACTACAAAGGGAACAATCCCCATCCCCTGAAGTCGCGAACTGCCGAGGAGATGGCACAAATTCCAACCTATTACGTGATGGAGAAGGACAAGGGCATGGCGTCGACGGTTGCGCTTTTTATGCCTTCGGCGGATTACATCGCGAATTGCAAATGGTTGACAGAAGCCGAGGTCGATGTGTACGCGACTGAATACGGCAGGACTGGTTTCACCGGCGCGCTGCAAGGCTATCGCGTGCGGCGGGGTTCCGATCCCAGAAGCATTGCCGAGATGCACACCTTTTCGGGCCACACCATAGACGTGCCCTCTCAGTACATCGCGGGGAAAAGCGATTGGGGTGTTTATCAAACACCGGGTGCCGTCGACAAGATGCGCAATAGCGCGTGCACGCATATGGTCGGATTTCATCTGATCAATGGCGCTGGACACTGGGTACAGCAGGAGCAGCCGGAACTCGTGAGTGCATTGCTCGTTCAATTCTTGCGCGATTACGCAAAGTCCTGAGCCGGTGCCGGACGGGCAGAATTTGTTTAAGGGAGGTCAAGAATGGACATCTCTATCGAGCTTGCACAAACCGGGAGGGTTCTCCCGGGAGGAGTTCTCCGGGAGGAGTTCTCTTGACAGCGACCTACCTTCCGGGTTAGCTTGATCTGAACAACGTTCGTTCCAGGGAGCAATCATCCATGTCGGATAGCGCTGGCTTTCCGGATAAAGTCTCCCTTCTCTCACAAGTTTCCTCCCTGTTGCAGGTTGCCCGCCCAAAGGCCGCTTCGGGAGGTATCGCAAGTCTCGTGTTCAGGGCGGAAATAATCCACGGCGCACCAACCGGTAGGCGCGAGCCGCCTGCTGCCTCGCAAATTCGAAAGGAACGCGATGTGTATTCAGATGCAGACTCGAAGGAAGAATAGCAGTAGAGCGCGATGGGCCCTTAATTTGCACTTAGCGGTGATATTCACCGCATTGATGGTAAATAGTCCGGTTCTGTCCCAAACCGCAAGCACGGGCGCAATTCGCGGCACGATTGTTGACTCAACGGGGGCCAGCATGTCCGGAGTTGTCGTTGAAACAGTTTCTAGCGCAACCGGAACCGAGCGCAAAAGCGTAAGCGAAGCCAACGGCATCTACACCGTCGGTCTTCTTCCGCCGGGCTTATACCAGTTGCGGTTTCTCGCCACCGGCTTTGAAACTGCCGCGCCTCCTCCCGTTACGGTATCTGTGACGGAGACCAAAACTATCAATATCAAAATGGCGGTAGGCGCTCAGCAACAAACAGTGGAAGTCTCCGCCAACGTGGATCAACTGATCCAGACTGAGAGTGCCGCGCTGGGCACTACGGTTGGCGGCCAGACGATCCAGGGAGTCCCGCTAACCGAACGCAACTACACGCAGGTTCTGACTATGTCGCCGGGCGTGGCTGCTGATGTGAACAACGCCGCGTCGTTGGGCAAGGGCACTCAGGACTTCTACGTGAACGGCACGCAAAACATAAACAATAACTATCACATGGATGGAACGGATATTAACAATTACGGCAGCAGCCGCGCCGGCGATTTTGTGCAACAGGCGGGCATCGCTATCCCCAATCCCGATACCATCCAGGAATTTCGAATCCAGACAACGCTCTACGATGCCGGCTATGGCCGCGACGCCGGCGCCAATGTGGACGTAGTAACGAAGTCCGGGTCGAATCAGTTTCACGGGGGGCTGTTCGAGTTCTTTCGCAATACGGACCTGGACGCGAACGACCCGTTCTTAAAGGGCGCCGGACAATCCCGGCCCATCATGCAGCAGAACCAGTTCGGCGGTATCTTCGGTGGGCCACTGCGGAAAAACAAACTCTTCTTCTTCGGTTCGTATCAGGGCACGCGTCAGGTCAACGGGCTTAGCCCCAGCTCTTTCTCCAGCAATACCCTCCCCGCACTCACCAATGATCGGACAGCCGCGACGGTAGGCAAGCTGTTTTGCGGCCAGCCGACAGTGTTCGGCGGCGCGACAGTGAATTGCGACGGGTCGAATATCAATCCGGTTGCCCTGAGTCTCCTGAGTGTCAAAATCCCCAACGGCACTTATCTGATTCCCACTCCTCAGACCATAAGGACAGGCACGAATGGAATTCCGATCGGTTTTTCAGCATATAGCATTCCTTCACACTTCACAGAGGATCAGTATCTGGTCAACACCGACTACATCATTTCCGACAAACACCGGCTAGAGCAACGTTATTTCCACGCGAGCGACCCGCAGCATCAATCTTTCAGCACCTGTCCCTGCACGCCGGGCTCCGGTCTCAACCTGAACTTTTCCAATGACGTCGCCACTCTCCGGCTTACGTCTACTCTGACGCCCACGTTTGTCAACGAAGCCTCCATCTCATTTGTGCGCTCCACGGGTTATCTGGTAAGTGATGCGACCATCACGGACCAGTCGCTCGGTATCACTCCGGGGAATCCAAACTATGCTCTGATGCCGATCATAACGATCAACGGCCTTTTCACACTGGGCGGAACCGGGAACGATAATTCTTTTTCGGTTGTAAATACTTACCAAGGCTCAGATCAGATTTCCTTCACGCATGGGCGCAATGCTATACGTGCCGGTTATGAGTTCCACGTCCAGCAATTTAATTTCAACGATCCCAATCAGCTCCGCGGTTCCATGACATTTCAGTCGTTTGCCGACTTTCTTCTGGGAGAAAGCGCCGCGCAGAACGGCAGCCCCTACAGTAATGTCTTCACCAGCGGCGCGGCCCAAGGAACTTACTACAAAGGCTATCGCGCAAGAGAGATGGCGAGCTTTGTTCAGGATGACTTCAAAGTGAACACGCGCCTCACGTTCAACCTTGGTGTGCGTTGGGAAATCAATACTGGCGTGAGCGAGGCGTTTGGAAATATGAGCGGCCTGGCGACCGCACTGATCCGGAGCAGCCCGCCGCCCACTGCGGCCGGTACGTTCGCAGGTTTCGTGGTGCCCGCCAATTACTCGCATACCTTGCCGGACGGCATTACGCGTTTGGGGAACAACACGCTTGCCGACACTGCCACTCCTCTGCATAACGTTGGTCCGAGGTTCGGTTTCGCATGGCAGCCCTTGTCAAAGTCCAGCAGCTTGGTGGTGCGCGGCGGTTGGGGAGTATTCTACAGCGTGCCAAATGGCAACTCAGTGCTGCAGACTCTCGGAGGATATCCCTTCGTCTCGCGCGTGTCCCTAACCGGCATTTCGAATGCCGCAGCGACGTTCCAGGTTCCCTTCACAGTGCCTTTGACGCCCGGTGTCTGGACTCCACGTACCCCTACTTCACAGCTCTCCGAAACTCTCGTAGCTGCCAACTACGATTCACCTATGACCCAGCAATTCAGCTTGGACGTGCAGGGCCAGGTTTTGCCCAACACCGTGCTTGAGCTGGCGTATGTCGGCACTCGGGGTACGCGGCTCTCGGAGTCGCGCGCGCTGAATGAAGCGCTCTTAGCGAGCGCGACGAATCCGATCAACGGGGTTACGACCAACACCCTGGCGAATGTGACACAACGTGTGCCGTTCCTCGGCTTCGCACCCACTGGCGTCACGTCCATCGAAACGTACGGGTTCTCGATGTTCCACAGCCTGCAGGCTACGCTCAAGCGGCGATTCAGTCATGGGATTCAGTTCCAGGCGGCGTATACCTGGAGCAAGGCGATGACGACGGTGCAGGGGACTGGCCAGACCGCTGTGTTCGTTGGTGGAAGCGGTAACAGCAATGATCCGGCCGACCGTTTCCAGCGCTGGTCGCCTTCCGGGTTCGACCGGACCAATCGCATGGTCATCGTCTATCTGTGGCAAATCCCGAATATCAAATCCGGCAGCTCGTTCGTCCAGCAGGTGCTGCATAACTGGAGCCTGTCGGGTGTCGCCACGATTCAGAGCGGACTACCCCTGACAATCACCGATTCACGGGGCGGCTCGATCTACGGGTTTGCCAGCACATCGCGCGCCCAACTGTGTCCCGGCATCACATACGGCGATATCCCCACGGCGGGGAGCGTGGGCCGCCGCGTGAATAACTATTTCAATACCGCTGCTTTCTGCCCGGTCCCGGTGGTGGGGAATGGAACCGGCTATGGCAACAGTGGCGCGGCTATCGTTCGCGGGCCGGATCAGAATAACATCGACCTGTCGATCACCAAAATGTTTAAGGTGGCCGAGCGGCATTCGTTCGAATTCAGGTCCGAATTCTTCAACACGCTGAATCATGTTCAGTACTCCACTCCGGGGACTGCGTTTGGCACCGCCAGCTTCGGGGTCATCGGGTCCACTTCCGTAGCGGCCCGATTGATTCAGTTCGGGCTGAAGTATAACTTCTGAGGTGGCAAAAGTATGAAAATCCGAACAGGCTTATTGCAAACTGCCTTCACGGTCAGTGCGGCATGCACGCTTCCCGCGGCCGAATATACGTTACCGGCAACGCCGTCGACCGTGGTATGGGGTTACTATTCAGCCCAAGCGAAACCCGCGTTGAAGGTTCATTCCGGAGACACGGTCCGCATGCAAACTGCGTCTTCGTGTCCGCCACCGACTCGGCTGGAGGCCGCAGGCGTGCGGCCCTCGGACATTCCTCAATATCTGAGGGAGATTCACGAAAAGGTTACCGACAAGGGACCCGGAGGACACATCCTGACCGGCCCAGTGGCGATCGAGGAAGCAGAGCCGGGAGACGTACTGGAGGTGCAGATCCTGAAAATCGATCTCGACGTGCCGTACTCCTGCAACGGCTTCGGACCCGGGCGCGGCTTTCTTCCCAATGATTTCCCTTATAGCCGTACCAAGATCATTCCCCTAGACCGCGAGCGAATGATTGGCCAGTTTGGGCCGGATATCAAAATACCGTTGCATCCGTTTTTCGGCAGCATGGGCGTGGCTCCGCCTACGGGAGGTCGTCTGAACAGCGGTCCACCTTGGATGCACGCCGGCAACATGGACAACAAGGAGCTCGTAGCTGGAACGACCCTGTTTATTCCGGTCCATGCCAAAGGAGCTTTGTTCGAAGTCGGTGACGGGCATGCCGGCCAAGGCAACGGGGAAGTCGATATCACAGCCATGGAGACATTGCTCACGGGTACATTCCGGTTTGTCGTTCACAAGGACGAGCACCTGCTTTGGCCGAGGGCTGAGACGCCGACTCATTACATCACGATGGGATTCGATGAAGATCTCAAGACGGCCACTGAGATGGCGGTGCGGAATATGATCGACTTCCTGGTAACGAAGAAGCACCTGAGCCGGGACGATGCCTATATGCTCTCAAGCGTGGCTGTGGATCTGGATATCACGCAGCTGGTCGATGGCAAGTCGGGCGTCCACGCGATGTGCCCAAAAATCATGTTCGAGAACACAGATCATCAGTTGCAATAGGCTCACCTGCCTTCTTTGCCTCTCTTCAAACGCCAAGTGAATCGCAGCAAGGCACACGGCCACGATCGCAAACATCATCAAGTTGTATGCCAACACAAACCCTCCTTCGGTGTCGGGAGTGTTGGCTCTGAAATATGTTGTTGGGATGACCAAGAAGACCCAAGGATCAACCCTCGGGGGCAATTAAGGTGGTTTCTGCATAGCTCGTTCGGATCTCGTCCGGTGTCATTGTTGTTCTGTAACCTCAGGAATGGCCGGGTGCGCGACGCGCGGGTCGGCTGGGGGCGGGTCGAGGCGGGTCTGGTAGGGCGTACCGGAGCGCTCGGCGTCGGCCATGGCGTCGTAGATTTCTATGATTACGCGCTTGGTGCGGTACTCGCCGAAGCGGTCCAGATCACGCGCACTGATTAACGGGAAGGTATCCATCACATACTCAGATGATTCTCGATCTAGCTGGTAAATACGGAAAAAGGCCGCATCCAGTTCAGATCTCAATTGGAAGCGCCAATCCTCGTTCCATTTGAATGGGACCAAAGCGCCGAAGTCTGCACCGAAGCCGGCGACGTCCCAGGATGTGAATGAAAGTTCCAACACGCGCGATTTGATCCAGTCTGAGATTGTTTCAGAGATATCACTCGCCCGCCTCAGGTCCGGAATAGCTTCCGATGCGTGTTAACAGACTCGCAACAGATCACGCTGTCATAATCAGGAGCAGAGTTACGCCTGCGAGACCACGAGAATTCAAGGAGAGTATGGCCATAGCATTTAAACACGTCTTAGTTGTTTCCACAGGTATAGTCGCGTGCGGAGCGACGGCCGCTGTCCACACCATGACAGTGCGAGCGGCGGAAAGTCATTATCAACTGGTCGAGAATTGGGCCCAATTCCCGCCTGGCGTTACAAAGTGGGGGGCGGCTACCGGCGTGGACGTTGACGCGGCTGACAACGTGTACGTGTTACATCGCAACGAATCGATGCCGATCATGGCTTTTGACCGCCACGGGAAATTCATCCGCACGTGGGGGCAGGGGATGTTTAAGACGACGCATTTTTTGCGTGTCGATCCTGCCGCATATGTCTGGGTTACCGATCGCGGAGACATGGAGGCATTCAAATTCACACTTGATGGAAAGCTGTTGATGACGCTCGGCAAGAAAGGCGTCACCGGCGACAACACATCCGAGGACGCCTTCAACGGTATGGCCGACATTGCAGTGGCGAAGAACGGCGACATCTTCATCGCCGACGGTGAAGGTCCCAACACCCGTGTCGTTAAATTTTCCAAAAACGGCAAGTTCATCAAATGGTGGGGCGGCAAAGGGACTGATCCAGGCCAGTTCAATGTGCCTCACAGCATCGCGCTCGATTCAAAGGGCCGCGTCTACGTAGCCGATCGCTCAAACAACCGCATCCAAATTTTCGATGAGTCCGGCACATTTCTAAATCAATGGACCAACTTCGGCACGCCGTGGGGCCTGTTCATCAAGAAGGACCTGATTTACGTCGTCGATGGAACCGAGAACAACTGCTTGCTGATTGCCAGCACCAAAGATGGCAAGGTCCTGGAGAAGATTGCGGGACTCAGCAATCCGACGGCAGTAGCTGTTGATTCCCACGACGCAATTTACATAGGCGAAGTGAATGGGACTAATGTGAAGAAGTTCGTTAAGAAGTAGAGAGTCGAGAATCGCGGGCGCGAATGCCCGCGGCACACGAGTTGTTGATGGCGCCGGGACCGATGAGCGAAACGCTTAACCGCGTGGAAAATCGAGTAGGTTCTGCGTTGGCGTACAGATTCAGGGAACCTCGAATAGCAGCCGATAATGCGACTTAACAGGGTATGAGGACTTCAAGCTGGGCCGCTCCACTTATTCTCGGCGACGCTTTGGGAGGGAACGACGTATATGCGTCCATGTTCTCCTTAAACTCTGACTCAAGCCTATTTCGGAAACAGCAACGGCAGCGCATCCTCTGACGTGAACATGCATCGCGCATTGTGTCCGCACTCCGGCACGATTTTGACAACGTGATGGCCGCCCAGTTTTTCATTAACAAATTTCCCGAAGGCTTCCCCACGCGCCAGTCGCGTGGGCCCCTGAGCCATCGCCGAACATGAGCCATCGAACCCACCGAGCGGCAACACATCGAGTTCGCCCAGCAAGTAAGTGGTAGGCCTGGAAGTCAGCTGTGTCTTCAATTGCTCGTCCGTCTGCTTTGCCGCATAACCGATGCGATCTTTCAGACCATAAGGCCATTGGTCGTAAGTCGTGCAATCCCTGGCCCCGCCGAAACTGCGGAAAGCCGCAGCATTGGCGGTGGCCACCGGAATATAACCCGGCGCATGCGACTGGATAGAGTAAGCCGCGTCGGTCGGACGCGTGCTGTCCGGCCATGCGTAGCTTGAAGGATTGGCGACGACGTAAGTTATCGGAACATCGAGCGTGTCGTGAACCTGATTCGCCATCTCGTAACGGTTGAGCACTTGGCCGCCCGCCGAATGACCGGTAACAACGATCTGTTTGAGGTTTGGGAAGATTTCTTTGCGAGCCACCTTGCGGAGAAGTTCGTCAAGGAAATCGAACGAAGTCACTTCCGGGTTACTGACTGCGGGTCCGCCGGACCGCCAGCTGTTGCAGTTCCAGCTGATCTCATTCGGGGCGAGAGTGTCGTGGCAATTGGCAGCGGCCGAAGCCATGCGTGGTGCGACCACGACCGTATTGTCCAGAGCCCCGGCCAGGAATGCCGCTGCGAGCGCGTTGCGAAAATAGTTATCGGCATCGCGCCCAGCACCGTGCACCACGACCAGCGCACGCGTAATGGCTTCGTTACGGGTTTCCAGTGAGTAAGTGCGATAAATCAGAGAGCGAGCCGGGGCTGTGCCGAAAGAGATCCATTCGGCGCAGGACGGGCTCGCAGTTATGCACGGAGCGGCGGAGGCGAGAGAGAACGAAACAAGTGTGAGAGCGATCAGGCGCATTCGTTTAGTATCGCCGCCGGCATAGGCGCCCGCAAGGCCAGTAATAATGCCTGTCGCAGTCGTTGTGAGCACACAACAAATAACGCTCGACCTGCCGGAGGCTTAGTTCAATGCGACATAACGTCTTGCAACGCCTTTAGCACGATTACGTGTATCGGGCTTTATTTGTTCGCCGAACAAACATACGGTCGACTCACAACGGCGGACTTAAAACAGCGGGTTGGATATTTGGCTGTGATCCCTTTTAGAATCGCCAATAGCAGAATCAACGATTCGGCGACTACGCAGCGGTTCTGGGAGACAGGGCGTAAGGCGAAACTGAGCACGAGTGGGAATCTCCGAGCCACCTGTTCCGTTAGAACCCTGCCGAGTTCCTCCCTTTCTTCGGGAACTCCGCGAACAATGACGGTGTCGAATAGGATCACGTGCACATCCTTAAAGTATGGGCGGCGTGCCGACTAACAGTCGTCAGAGTGCTGCGCGCACTGATCATCGCGGTTGCTGATGAAGTGGTTACCGCCAACCCGCAGTCGCCGCGCCTGGGGAGTTTACTATGCACCACAAGAAGATCTCGTATTGGCGCGTGGTAGCGGCGCTCGCGATTCTATCTCTTGCAGGCTTACCTAGTCCCGCAGCCAGCTTCGACAGCCGCCATGCGAGTGATCTTGCCGCCAATCCGTTCGACCTCCGCTTTCGGTTGGACACGGCCGGTGGCCAGCGCGCCTTCCATATTGGCGAGCGAATTCCGCTCACGCTCGCCTTCTCCAGCGACACGCCTGCGAAATACAAGCTGAACGCGGCGAGTTACGACCGCAGCGGAAGGCTGCCAACAGAAGAATTCGTGATGGAAAAAGAAAGCCACCGATCCATACCTCGATTACTTCGGCGGTGGTGTGCTCGGAGGGCTTGCGGGAGGGATCCGTGGGTATCCGGTCTTACAGCACGAGCCGGTCAAGATCGAGGTGGAGCTAAACCAGTCGTTCCGCTTCGACGTTCCGGGGCCTTACCGGTTCTATTTGAGATCGCATCGCCTGGCGCGTGAGAGCGCGCGCGGCGAATCGGATCGGAGAACGGTCGAATTCGCGGCGGTTTCGAACATCGTCGAAATCGAGATACTGCCCGCGGATGCGGCGTGGGAGGCGACGAAGCTCACCGGGATCAAAGCGATTCTCGATCCGCCAGGAGTTGAGCAAACCAAAACCAGGAGGAACCGCTGATCCCAGTTCCGCCGGACGAGCACGTCCTGTTGGCATGGCGCGAGTTGGAGTACCTCTGAACAGCGGAGGCCGTGCAGACGGCCTTCGACACGCGCGCAAAACCGGGAGCAGCCCGCACACGCTATTGCTGTTTGCAGCGCGCGACCGGAGGAACGCCGTCGGGATGTTCGACGCCTATCTATCCGATCCTCACGTCGCCATTCAGGAGTGGAGCATACGGGGACCAAATCAGTAAACACCGCGGCGTCAAGCAGAATCTAACTCGGCGGCCTTCGCAGATGTCAACAGCGGAAGGCCGATGAACGAGGAGGGTCTCCAGGAAATCCCGCTCATTTCGCCACAAGGGACTCCCAATCTTTCAGCACCACTAGCGCCGAGTTTTCGCCTGGGGTCATCGACGGAATCACGAAGCGCCTGCCATCCGGGGATACGTCGAACGAAGCGACCGAGTGCACGGTCGCGGTTGCTTCGACGTCGATCCTGAAAAGTGGATCCGGGGTTCCGGCGCGGACGCCAGCGGATCCAAAGGTGAGGGACACCGCATAGATTTGCCCGTCGGAGCCTAGGTAGTAGAGTTCCTTGCCATCCCTACGCCAGCGCAGGCATTGCGCTCCCTCACGCGAGACCAGAAAGCGCTCCCCAGTGACGCGGAGCGAGTCGTTGCTGTAGTCCAGCGCCTGCAGGTACATTTCGGAATGTCCGGACTCATTAGAAAGAAATGCCAACCACTTACCGTCTGGAGAGAAAACAGCGTTATTTTCATAGAACGGCGTCGTCAGCAGAGGAATTACCTTGCGATTGCGTGCCATGTCGACGGCAAAAACATCGGAGGGGAAAACCTGTGTGACTGCTGGCAGCGCTGAGTTGTTGTACAGAATAAAGCGGCCGTCGGGCGACCAGTCCGTCGGGGTCATGAAACCGGTATCGGGCATGGGTTCCTTGTCGGGCGTTCCGTCAGACGAACTCAGCGCAAGCTTCGGCCAACTCTGGTCGAGCAGGTAGACCAAGCGGCGGGAGTCTGGCGACCAGACAGGAATGTGCCGGATGCCGGGTCCATAGATCACTTTCCGGCCGGCGGCGGTGACGGCGTCATAGAGCCAGATTTCGGTTACGCCGCGTTCGATGTCGAACGGCACCACGGCCAGCCAACGGCCGTCCGGCGAAAGCCGCGCATAGCTGGCGTTAATCCCAGCGGGGCTGGCCGCGGAAAGCCGTTTGCCCGTCCGGTCCACCCATATGAACTGCGAGCGGTTGACATAGGATTGGTAGGCCAGCACGCCACTTCGGGAAACCGAAAAGTCGGCGGCGCCCGTGTGACCGAAGGAAGACACGTGGCGGACGATTGCTCTGGGTCCCGCAGTGACGCGGCGCGTGGCCAGGTCGAACGGCTGCGCCAGCAACGTTCCCGCACGCAGGTAGACCAGATACCCTCCCTGAGAGCGGAGCGACTCCGTGTATTGAACCCGGGAATCGGCCTGAACAACGTCTACGCCCGACTCGCTTCCACCGACAGGAGCGATGCGGGCGTGGAGGGGACCATGGGACGGATCATCGTCCACGGTGTAAAGGAAATCCCGCCCGCCAGGCAGCATTTGCGCCCAGGAGTATACGCGATCGATGGGGCGCAGGTTTCCGCCCGCCGCGTCAATCACGCCAGAGTTGCGGGTGCTGGAGACCAGGACGCGGTCCGGTCCAAAGGGAATTGTGGAGGTAAAGTAAGGGATCGCGTCCGAGAGAATTTGATTGGCCGCCGCGTTTGCTTCCATACGGCGCAACTTTCCCTTCGCGGTAAACAGCAAGTTCCGGCCGTCGGGGGACCATACAACTGAATATGCTCCCTCCCCGTCGGCTACAGGACGGGATTCCAGTTCCGAGAAGTCGCGAAGGAAGAGGCGGAAGCCACCGCTTTGGTCCTTCGCGGTGAAGGCGATCTTTTCGCCGTCTGGCGATAGGGCAAACGACTGACGTGCTCCACCGCCTTCAAAATAGTAGCCCTTCGGCGGTGCGATCTGAAATTGACTGGCCTTTATCGGCGCGGGCTGCGAGGGCCGCAGCGCGGTCCGGAGGGCACCAGCGAATAGCACCAGGATTGCCGCGGCACTCGCCCAGGCCACGAATCTCCATCGTGACTGCAGCGCCTCTGGTGGCGCAATCGCGACGGAGGGAACCAACTCCAGAACACCCTTGCCAACCGGGTACACAGGCGCCACGAAACGGTATCCCCGGCCTGGAAGGGTTTCTATATATCTGGGTTGATTTGCGGCGTCACCAAGCGCCTGCCGCAGCTTATTAACCGCAGCGTTTACGCCGTGTTCAAAGTCACCGGCACTGACTCCGGGCCAAAGCAGGCTGCGAAGGTCTTCACGGGTCACCAGCTCACCCGGCCGTTTCACCAACGCAGCCAGAACCTCCCCAGGTTGTCCGGGAAGTTTGACTCTGTAGCCATGCTTGCGCAGTTCCGCAATGACGGGGTCGAATTCAAATGGTCCAAAGGCGAGGTTCGGCGCCCGCGAGGGCTGCGTAAGCCTTGAATCCCTTGGAGAGGCCATGGTGACGCTAATCGTAGCACGGGTGATACCGAATAGAAACCCTTTATGTTTCAGCGATTCAGCCGGTGATCTCGATTGAATGCAAGCGCGACTATCTCTCGGCTGAGATCGCGAGTAGCCTATCTTTAACTGCTCGACCCAGGGCAGCCGCAATCCATGGAACGGTGGATGAGCGATTTTCAAGTAATGACCTTGAAGGAGGTCCCAATGCAAAGAAAGTTAGCTTCTAGAATTTCCAGCGTGGCGAGTCCCATATTGATCGTCTGCGGCTTGGTGGTGACAGGTTCCCCAGTCTGGGCTGCAGAAAAGCTCGTACCTTTCAGCGGTACGCTACAGGCAGCGGAAGCCGCCACATTCCCATCCCCCGGAACACTTGTGGCCGATGGGAGCGGCGGCGGAATCGCCACCCACCTTGGTCGATTTACGATTACTTGGCACTTTACCGTGAACCTCGTAGACGGCACGGGATCCGGGCCCGTTCGCTTCACTGCGGCCAACGGAGACGAAATCTTTACGACTGCTGCCGGGACCAGCGGGCCGACGGACACTCCGGGTGTATTTCGTATTGTCGAGGTCCAAACGATCATCGGTGGTTCGGGCCGGTTCGCCGGCGCCACAGGGAGCTTCACAGTGGAGCGGCTGGCGGATTTGAATACCAACCCCAGCTTCACCTCCGGTTCGTTCCACGGCACAATAACTTCCCCGGGTTCAGCAAAATGAGAACGGTTGGCATCGGGGCGGCGCAGCGATTCTGAGAAAACACATCAGAAACGTTCTCCCGACGTGTGCCTGGCGGCCTGCGCGCGAATGATTCGAAAGACAGACAGCAGCTCTGTGTTGCTCAAAGGCGGATCGCTGGTGTTTTCCAGTGAATCCGCCTCGAAGCTATCCGGCGCACGATGTATGCCCTGTGAAGCGCCGTCTACGGAAACCACATGAGCGTAAACGCCATCTCGTACTTCTGCATCGCAGGGCCAGAAACAGCTTCCGGGAAATAACTACCGATATTACGTGTTAACAGGACCTACAAGGAGACCTAGCCGCCTTCTGCGGCGTTCGATTCTCAGCCTAACTCGAACATCGCCACCGATCTGATGCAGCATCACGCATTCGATAGTCAACTGCCTCAGAACTCGTATCGCGCCACAAGCTGCAGGAAGCGAGCCGCGCGCGTGTCGGTGATAATACCAAATCCAGGCGAGTTGAAGATCGGCTGCCCCTGGGCGTTTGTGGTTGCGGTCAGCGAAACATTTGGTTCTTTGAAATTAGTGTGATTCAGGATGTTAAATACTTCGACGCGCAGCCGCAGACGGGATCGTTCCGTGATTGGGAATTCGCGACCCACTGCTAAGTCGATATCGAACTCGCCGGGGGTCCGAATGACGTTTCGGCCGAGTGACCCGATTCCAGCCGGCACGACCAGTGTGCGACTAGCACCAGTGCCGGTGAACAGGGGGCCGACCGGACCGAGCGGGAAGTCAGCTGCGTTGGCAGGCAATAGGTACTGAATGCCGGTGCCGTTCGGATACGGATTCGGCACATAAATGCTCGTGCTGTTGATGACGTTGGGTCGCAAGCCACGGGCGGCCGAGTTCAGAGTGTTTTGGCTGATGCTGGTGGGTAGCCCATCTCGGGCCGTAATGATAGGATCGAATTCGATATTGCGCAGCCAGCGGGGACCGGAAGTACGGTACTGGATGGCCGCTGTGAAACTGTTCGGTCGATCGAAGCCGCTCACGGCTCGATCGACACCGCGGAACAAGCTCGGGAATTGGCCCTGGTCGAAAGCCAGCGGTTGCGAAAAGCTAAATAAACCGGAACCATCGTCGATCGACTTGGACCTGGTGTAGTTGGCAATAAAAGCCAGGTTCGTAGTGTACTGGCGCCGGGCGCTCATTTGAAGGGCATGATAGGAAGAATGTCCGGCCATGCTGATGGCGCTGAAACCGCCTACTGCCGGGAAGGCGCGGAAGCTCTGGGTGAATGCTTGGGTATTTACCTGTGCAATTTGCGTCGCGGCGGAGAACGGTACATTGTTGTAGGGCAAGTTAAGAGGTAGATGTATGCCACTCGACCCGGCGTAATTGGTTTCGACGATCAAGCCACGCGACAGCTCCCGTTGCACGCCGAAGTTCCATTCCAAGGCATGTGGCAGGGGCCCGGCCTGGGCGAACGACGCGCTCGCCGAAAGTGGATTCGTGGGACCGAACTGCGATAGCGTGGACTGCGGATTCTTGAGGTTTTGCACGGCAACCAGCGGCATCCCTTGAGACAGCGAGAACGTCTGCGGAATGCCGACGCCCAGGCTTCCGAAGCTTTGGCTAATGGTGTAGCCGGGGAACAAAACCTGGCCGCCAAGGTCAGAAAAGATCTGACTATAGAAAACGCCGAAGCCCGAGCGGATGACGGTTTTCGGCGTGATGTTATAGGCCAACCCGACTCGGGGCGCGAAATTAAACTTGCTCGCGTTCAGATTCAGCGTGGACGATGCGTTGATGCCCGCGAACAGCACTTGGCCGGTGACCGTATCGACACGCGAATAAATGTTGTTGGAACTGGTCATCGGCGATTCGTATTCATAGCGCAGACCGAGATTGAGTGTGAGCTTCACGTTTATCTTCCAGTCGTCCTGCACGTACGCCCCGAGGTTGTAATTGCGGCGGCCTGCAGGCGGCTGCGGCAACGCATAGCCGGATGTTTTGATATTGCCGAGCAGGAAGTCGGCCAGCGAGTTGACTGGATTTCCGCCATTATGCGCAGCAGAAGTGATTTCGCCGGTGAATGTGTAGTTGCCTGTAAACCATCCGCTATTGCCTGTGCCTCCGGGATTATAGATGTTGAATTGATCCTTACGCAGGTCAAAGCCTAACTTGACCAGGTGGTTGCCCCAGACCTTGGTGGCGGCGATACTGGGCTGAAAGTTGTTATCGATCTGACTTCGCAATGTGTTGCTGTTCAGGCCCCACTGCTGGGTCGAAGTGGTCCAGCCGTCGAGATTGAACGTAGGCGAGGCAGGGCCCACCGAGCGAAGGATGCCGAAAACGTTTTGCAAGTTGATGCCGAGACTGGGAGGAGTGATCTGGCTATTATTACGCCAGAAACCCATGCGGGCCTCAATCAAAAGCGTTGGTGTGAAGGTGTGAGTATACCCAATGATGGCCTGATAGCCAGTGGTGACGCCAGGGCCGACCGCGTTCTCAAGAGGTCCCGGAATAATGGGCTGCAGCGGGGATTGGTTGTTGTAATGGGTCAGTACGCCAAACAAGCGATCCTTGTCGGAAATGTTTTCGTCTATCCGAGTCATGAAGCTGTTGTTGGAAGGCTTGGACGAGCCGATTTCCACCAAGTCATTAACGCTGCGGGCGTTGGCTGCGTCGAAAGTACCGGGCGAATTGGGCGCCGGCAATACTCCCAGGATTTTGGCTGCGGCCGAATCGATCCGGTCGGCAGGGATCTTGTTGCCGCTGAACGGCGCATTCGTGCGTGGATCGTAGACAAGCACCTTGGACTCCGAGAAGTCGCCGGTGCGGAATGCCGCATCCGGAACCGACGAAGTATTGAAATAGGGCGAAGATTGGCGCAGGCCTTCGTAATTGAAAAAGAAAAATGTTTTCTCCTTCCCGTTATAAATCTTGGGTATCCATACTGGGCCCCCCACCTTGCCGCCGAAGAGGTTGTAGCGGTCCTGCGAGCGCGGCTTGCCAAGAGCGTTATTGAAAAATTTGTTGGCGTTCAGATCCTCGTTCCGGAAGTACTGGTAAAGAGCGCCGTGATATTGGTCAGTGCCGGAATTTGTCACCAAGGTCACCGTGCCGCCGGAAGTACGGCCGTATTCGGCCGAATAAGCCGAGGTAAGCACTTTGAGTTCACGAATCGCATCGGCCGGGGGGAGCGTCTGCACGCCACCGGTGGATCCTGATACCACAGATACGCCATCCACAGTAAACTCGCTATTCACTGTGCGGCTGCCATTGATTGAAAGCTGGCTGGCATTGATACTGGTCGCATCCCCACCGGAAGAAACGCCCGCTGTGAGAGAAAGCAGGTTGAGAATATTTCGACTCGGCAGAGGCAGGTTCTGCACCTGAGATGTGTTTATCGTGTTGCCTAGCGAAGAACTCTCAGTCGCCAACTGGCCCGCGGTCTGGCCTGCGACGGTAACGGACTCGGCCACGGCGCCGGGCTGAAGTGTGACGTTAATCGTAGCGTGCAAGTCCACTGTCAGATTGATTCCCGATACCTGGGCCCTTTTGAATCCCTCCAATTCAACCAGGACGTTATAGCGACCGACTTGAAGGGCCGGCGCGCGGTACAAGCCGGATTCGTTGGACATGCCGCGCCATAAGGTGACTCCCGTATCGGCGTTGATGATGGTCACCGCCGCCCTCGGCACGACAGCTTCCGTGGAGTCAGTGACCGTGCCAGAAATCGTACCGGTCAGGACTTGACCAACGGCGACGCTGGCCAGAAAAGACGCGATCACCAGAAAGGACGAAACGACGTAGACTCGCCTCATGGACTAACCTCTAAAACATTATAAGTGCGATAACGTTAACGCTACGCTATCGTCGCCCTGGACACAGATAGCAACCGATATGTTGCATATCGGGGCTCTGATCGGCGAGGCGTCAGAATTGTGCCAGGCGGCCGAGAAATTTCGCGGATAGAAAGGGCTGACACGTTAGTGCCCGCGGTCCTCTAAGCTACTTCTGCGCTTGCATCCTGATCCGGCCGCACTTGCGGCACTTCCATTTCCTTCTCTTGTGGTAAATGTGCCCCTTGAGTTCTTTCATCCGAAGTTTGCAGGTGCCGCAGGTCACGTCGATCCGTTCGCTTCAAGGATCGCACTATCGATTCGGCGGCTTCTTGCTTGCCTCGATTCACGGTGTTCCTACCCGACAATCCTCTCCCGATAATGTCCCCTATCAGCCGTGATCCTTGAATGCCAAAACGCCAACCCGCAAGTGGGACGGTGATCCATGCATGAACGCCAGGGTGTCGAGGATGGCCGCATCTTCGGGTTCCTACGACCAGACCACAGACGATTGCCGCCGGCACCGAACTTGCGGAAAATATTAGTGGTGGTGCCCGTACGAACACGCGCCGCGCGGGAGGGTTTTGAATGGCAATGAACTTAGAGCTACGAATCGCGAGCGGAGCCTTGCTTATCTGCGCTTCCATTCTTATGGCTGCTGGTTTTCCAGATCCAACGATCGATGCCAAGAATCTTCACGGCAAAGAGACGGCCGTACTCGCCGGTGGCTGCTTCTGGTGTGTCGAAGCAGTGTTCCAGCAAATCGCGGGGGTGGAGAGAGTGGTTTCTGGGTATTCGGGTGGCGAGGCGGCCACCGCCCAGTATGAAATGGTCAGCACCGGCACGACCGGGCACGCGGAGTCAGTCCAGGTGACCTTCAATCCACAGAAGATTTCTTACGGGCAGATCCTGAAAGTATTTTTTGACGTCGCACACGATCCAACGCAGCTCAACCGGCAAGGGCCCGATCGTGGCCCGCAATACCGGTCCGCGATCTTCTACTCCAGCGCAGAGCAGAAGAGAATTGCCGAGGCGTACATCAAGCAGTTGGACGACGCCAAGGTATTCCATGCTCCGATCGTGACGCAGGTTGTGCCGCTGAAAGCGTTCTATCCCGCAGAAGAGCATCATCAGAATTTCTGCAATCGGAATCCTCGGAATCCCTACGTGCTGGGCGTGGCGATGCCCAAAGTAGAGAAGGTGAAGGAAAAGGTTCCCGAGCTAATAAAAGAAAAGTAGCGCTCGTAGTGCTTACTTCTTCTTGGCGGCCAGGATGCTCTCAATCTGTTGGAAATGATTGAGGTCGTGTCCTGCGAACATGCTGACGATCCTTTCGATGGTTTCTGCACCTCGCTCATTATGCCGGTATCGAGCGCGGAAATTTTTGGCGCGGAGACCGATAAATGTGGACAATCCGCGCGATGCAATACAGGAGCGTCATCGTGTCCGCGGTGGGTGAGCACATACCCCAACGGGTGCTCAGCGAGCCAGCCGCCATACCCTGGGTGGTCATCAGACAGTAATAGGCGAAATTTCGGACTCTTGCGGTCAGGAGCTGAACCAATCAGTCAGAAACAGTGCCGAAGACAGCAGAAGGATTGCTGGTGGCGCCCGACCGGGCGGACGCGATCAGTTCGATGATGGTCGAGTTTGGGGATAGCCGGTGTGAGCATGTTGCTGACAGGTCACTCGTACCCGAGATTGAAATGAGGCCGCTAGCGATTTATCCTCAATCAAAAGAAGCGGTGGCGTTCGGCTGGCGCCGGTAGACGGCAGGCTTGCATTCTTCCGAACCATCGAATGCGATTGCGCGCAATGAGATCGTATACAATATCGCGCAACCTTGCTGGGATTAAGCGGAACACGGTGGTAAGCGAGAAAGGGAACCCAAGGAGGCCAAGCATCCGGAGAGTCGCTGCGGAGCGCAGCTGCACCCGGCCATCTTCCACCAGAATGATCGAGCCGACACCCCCTTCGGGCAGACCGGCTTGCCGCAAGAACTCAGCTCCCCGCTCCGATTGCCGGGCAGTGAACCGAAAGACGTCTTTACGATCGAACTGCAGTAAGAAGTCGACCCAGCGGTTACAAAACCCGCACTCTCCATCGAAAACCA
>Ga0070713_100000518_pt1 | contig 24416 bp, 20 predicted proteins | sample LARL82metaG_FD_65465 | JGI IMG/M metagenome (GOLD analysis project Ga0070713, IMG submission 65465) | Corn, switchgrass and miscanthus rhizosphere microbial communities from Kellogg Biological Station, Michigan, USA - LAR L8-2 metaG | ecosystem: Host-associated > Plants > Roots > Rhizosphere ...
ACGGGGTAACTCGGGAACACGCCGGAGCCCTGGGGCCTGCTCAGGGAGTGCCGGCTGGTGACGGTCACTGGGTCGGGTGGGGCGGGCAAGACCCGGCTGGCCGGGCAGATAGCCCGGCAGGTCGCGGGCTGGTTCGCGGACGGGGCGTGGCTGGCCGAGCTGGCTCCGGTGGCTGACCCGGCGCAGGTCGCGTCGGTGGTGGCCGCGGCGCTGGGGGTGCGGGAGCAGCCCGGGGTGCCGACAGAGGAGGCGCTGGCGCGGGTGCTGGCCCGGCAGCAGCTGCTGCTGGTGCTGGATAATTGCGAGCATGTGATCGGCGCGGCCGCGCAGCTGTGCGCCGGGCTGCTGGCGGCTTGTGACGATGTGCGGGTGCTGGTCACCAGCCGGGAGCCGCTGGCGGTGGCCGGGGAGGCCCGGTACCGGCTGGCGCCGCTGTCCCTGCCTGATCTGGATGAGGACGAGGGTGCGGGCGGGTCGGAGGCGGTGGCGTTGTTCGCTGACCGGGCCCGGCGCGCTGATGCGCGGTTCCGGCTGGACCGGGAGAATGGGCCGGTGGTGGCCCGGCTGGTGGCGCGGCTGGACGGGATGCCGCTGGCGATCGAGCTGGCGGCGGCGCGGGTGGAGGCGCTGGGCGTGACCGGGCTGCTGGACCGGATCGAGGACCGGTTCGCGCTGCTGGCCGGCACCGACCGGCTGGCGGCCGGGCGACACCGGTCGCTGGCGGCCACCGTGGAGTGGAGTTACCGGCTGCTGGACGAGCGCGAGCGGCGGGTGTTCCGCCTGCTGTCGGTGTTCCCGGGCCCGTTCGCCCTGGAGGCCGCCGAGGCGGTGGCGGGGGCTGGCGCGGGCCCGGCGGTGCTGCGGCTGGTGGACTGCTCGCTGCTGAGCCCGCCGCAGGCCGGGCCTGATGGCCGGCCGCGGTATCAGATGCTGGAGACGTTGCGGGCGTACGGGGCCGGGCTGCTGGCCGGGGCCGGGGAGCTCGAGGAGGCCGCGGCGGCGCTGGCCCGGTACGCGGTCAGGGTGGCTGAGCGGGCGGCCGTGGGGCTGCAGACCAGCACGCCCGAGGAGCTGGCGGCGGCGCGGTGGCTGGATGCCGAGGATGCCGCCATGCGGCAGGTGCTGGCCTGGGCGCTGGACCGCGACCCGGATACCGCCGTCCGGCTGGTGGCCGCGCTGGGCTGGTGGTGGCTGCTGCGCGGCCGGCTCCCGGTCCAGTATGGGCTGCTGCGCGAGCTCGCCGGGCGCGCCGAGGCGGGCAGCGACGGCTGGTGCGGGGTGCAGCTGTGGGTCATGATAGCCGCGGTGTTCTGCTATGACGTGGCCGGGGCGCTGGATGCCTCCACTGTTCTGCGGGACGCGGCGGCAGACCGGGGGCCGTCCCGGCCGCTGGCCGATGGACTCGCGGGGCGGTCGGTGGCGCTGGGCAACCTGGGCCGGTTCGCCGAGGCGGCCGACCAGGCGCGCCGCGCGCTGGCGGCGGCCCGGGAGATCGGCTACCGGGGCGGGGAGATTCTGGCCCTGGGCGGCCTGAGCTTCGCCGCCAGGGGCAGCGATGACATGGACCACGCGGTGCAGTTCGCCCGGCAGGCTGCGCAGATCACCGACGGTGCCCCCGGTCAGACTGTCCGGTGGTCCAGCTATGTCCTGACCGGCACGCTGTTCATGGCCGGGGACATGGCCGCCGCCGAGGAGGCCTGCGCGGCGGGGCTGGCCCGGTGCCGGGAGGCCGGCGACGTGCTCAACCAGTCGGGCCTGCTGTCCTGGATGGTGCTGCTGGACCTGCACGCCGGCCGCTTTGCGGACGCCGCGGCGCACCTGCGCGAAGGGCTGCGGATCGCCGTGCGGACCGGCGAGTGGGTCGAGCTGGTCAACTGCCTGGACGGCTGCGGGTACCTGTGCGCTGCGACCGGGCGGCCCGCCGGGGCCGTCACGATCTGGGCCGCGCTTGCCGCGCTCCTTGAACAGGATGGAACCGCCGAGCCGCCCGCGGACGTGCGCCGCCGGGACGAGCCCCTGCGCGCCGCCCGCCAGGCGCTCGGGCCGGACCGGGCCCGGGCCGCGCAGGACCGCGGCGCGGCGATGAGCCGGGCCACCGCGGCCGAGTACGCCCTGATGCTCAGCGCCCCGCCCTCACAGCAGGCCCCGCCGCCCCGGCTGGCTCAGCTCAGCGCCCGGGAGCGCGAGCTGGTCACCCTGGTCGCGGCGGGCCGCACCGACGCGCAGATCGCCGCCGAGCTGTACATCAGCGTGCGCACCGTCCGAACCCACCTGGACCGGATCCGGGACAAGACCGGCGCCCGGCGCCGCGCCGACCTGACCCGCCTGGCCCTGCGGTCCCAGCTCGCCTGACCGCCCGCCGAGACGATCCGGCCGGCCGCGCCTGTAGGCCGTTGTACCCACAGCGCCTCGCCCAGCCAAAAGGGGGTAATCCGCCGTCTGTCCCGCGGGTGGCCGGACGGGCGAGCCTATCCGGTGAAGGGCCGGACCAGCCGGCCCGGACAGGCAGGAGAAGGCCATGTTCACCCACCCCGGCCGCCTCGGACAGCTCGCCCGCGAGCATCACCACGACATGCTGGCCCAGGCTAGCCAGCGCAGCCTGCGCAGCCAGTCCGGCAGCCGGCCACCCGCGGCGCCGCACGCGGCCGCCCGGATCACCCGCCGCCTGGCCGGGGCGATCGGCAGAGCCGGGGTCGTGGCTTCGAGCCCGGCGGACACCATCTAGCCCGCCGGACGCACCAGCTCAGCGAACCGGCCGCACACGCCCGCCAGGCTGCGCGGCAGCAGGCCATGAGTCCGGATAACGGCACGCGTCGCGTGAGCGGCGGCATTTGACGACTACACAGGAGGATGTCATGACGCAGACGGCTACCGAGGAAATCAGGGACCTTCGCGCGGTGATGCAAGGACCCGTCATCACGCCCGGCGATCCCGGGTTCGACCACGGGCGGCGGGTGTGGAACGGCGGGATCGACCGGCGCCCCGCGGTGATCGCCCGGTGCGTTTCGGCCGCCGACGTGGCCGCGGCCATCGGCTACGCGCGTGAGCACGGGCTGGAGGTGGCCGTGCGCGGCGGCGCGCATAACCCGACGGGCACGGCCGTGTGCGATGGCGGCCTGATGATCGACCTGAGCCGTCTGAACTCGGTCACGGTGGACCCGGCCGCCCGGCGGGCCCGGGCCGGCGGCGGCGCGCTGCTGGCCGACCTGGACGCGGCCACCGTGGCCCACGGGCTGGCCGTGCCCGCCGGGCTGGTCAGCCACACCGGCGTGGGCGGGCTCACCCTGGGCGGCGGCATGGGCTGGCTAACCCGCAAGTACGGACTCAGCATCGATAACCTGGTCGCGGCCGAGGTCGTCACCGCCGACGGTCGGGTGCTGCGGGCCTCAGCCGGGGAGCACCCGGACCTGTTCTGGGCCCTCCGCGGCGGCGGCGGCAACTTCGGCGTCATCACCGCCTTCGAGTTCGCCCTGCACGAACTCGACCCGATGGTGCAGTTCGGGCTGTTCTTCTGGCCGCTGGACCAGGGCCGGCAGGCGCTGCGGCTGGCCCGCGAGATCACCGCGGCGATGCCGCCGGACATCAACGCCGTGTTCGGCGCGGTGAACGCGCCGTCCGCGCCGTTCGTCCCGCCGCAGCACCACTTCGCGCCCGGCTACGTGCTGCTGCTGGCCGGGTTCGGGCCCGGGCCGGAGCACGCCCGGCTGGCCGCTCAGGTCCGGCAGAGCCTGCCGCCGCTGTTCGACCTGGTCACCCCGATGCCCTACGTGGAGCTGCAGAAGCTGCTCGATGAGGCCAACGCCTGGGGCGTGCACGCCTACGAGAAGGGCACCTACATCGCGGACCTGTCCGATGCGGTGATCGACGTGCTCACCGAGCACGTCCCGCGCAAGCACTCGCCGATGTCGGTGGTGCTGTTCTACCGGCTCGACGGCGCCTACTGCTGCCCCGGCGACGACCAGACCGCGTTCAGCGGCGGCCGCACGCCCCGGTACGCCACCTTCATCGTGGGCGTCGCACCCGACGCCGGGCTGCTGGCCGCCGACCGCGGCTGGGTCCGCGACACCTGGGAGGCGCTGCGGCCGCACGCCATCGGCAGCGGGGACGGCTACAGCAACGGCATCACCGATTTCTCCGACGACCGGCTGCGGCGCAGCTACGGGCCGGCCAAGTACGAACGGCTGGCCGCGATCAAGGCCGAGTACGACCCCGGCAACCTGTTCCACCTCAACGCCAACATCATGCCACCTGACACACAGCTAGCGCGGTCTCCCTGCCGGCGTTGCTCCTGCCGAAAACCTCATCCGTGCTGGTTAACGCCGTGGTGCGGGTGGGACGATGTTGTGCGGCGCAGCCGCCGACGGGGTGCTCACGTGACGGAGAACGCTGTGGCATGGTGATGGACCGTGCTGCTACGACTGGCCTACCTCGGTGTGACCAATGTGTTCGCGCTGCTGCGGCTGCTGCCGATGAGCAGCCGGGACAAAGACGCGGAGATCCTCGCGCTGCGTCATCAGCTCCTGGTCCTGCAACGGCAGCTCAGTCCGAGCATGGTGCGGTTCACCCTGGCTGACCGGGCATTGCTGGCGGCGCTGCTGCACCGGTTCCCGAGGGAGGTGCTCAAGCGGCTGCACCTGGTCGTGCGCCCGGATACCGTGCTCCGCTGGCACCGCGATCTGGTCGCGGGCCGGCACGCTCGCCGGTCCCGGGCCCAGCGCCCGGGCCGGCCGCGGACCGTGCGCTCGGTCCGCGTCCTGGTGCTGCGGCTGGTCCGGGAGAATCCCGGGTGGGGGTATCGCCGTGTGCATGGCGAGCTGCTGGTGCTCGGGGTGAAAGTCGCGGCTTCCACTGTCTGGGAGATCCTGCACGTGGCCGGAATCGACCCGGCTCCCGAGCGCAGCTCCGTCACGTGGGCTGATTTCCTGCGCTCTCAGGCCGAGGTGCTGCTGGCCTGTGACTTCTTCGAGACGGTCACCTTGTCCGGGGCGCGACTGTACGTGCTCGCAGTGATCGAGCACGCAAGCCGGCGAATCAGGGTCATGGGCGCCACTGCCCACCCCACGGCGCCCTGGGTAGCCCAGGCCGCCAGGAACCTGGTGATGGACCTGGAGAACGCCGGCTGCCGGGCTCGGTACCTGATCAGGGATCGCGACGGGAAGTTCCCGGCCCAGTTCGATGCCATCCTCGCCGACACGGGCATCGAGGCGGTGCTCAGCGGGGTCCGGATGCCGAGGATGAACTCGATCATGGAGCGGTGGGTCCAGACCTACCGGCGCGAACTCCTGGACTGCACGCTGATCTGGAACCAGTCTCACCTCCTGCACGCCCTGCGGGAGTTCGAGCAGTTCTACAACGGGCACCGGCCGCATCAGGGCATCGCGAACGCCCGCCCGCTCCAGAAACTGCCCGTACCACTCGCGGCTCCCGGTCAAGTCGCCAGTCTTCGAATCCGGCGACGCGACCGACTCGGCGGGGTGCTTCATGAGTATCGACATGCAGCATGAGCTGCATGGATGAGATTTTCGGCAGGGACACGGCCGGCAACTGCCCCCGGCGGGCAACGTTCTGGTGGTGACGGCCCGGCCGGGCCAGGAGTCGGCGGACCTGGGCGGGCTGCTGTACGCCTTCCGCCGCTCCGGCGCCCGTCTGGCGCTGCTGTGCCTGACCCGCGGCGAGGCCTCGCCGCTGAACTCCACCTGGTGCCGGCGGCTGGAAGCCGTCCGGCCCTGGGAAGTGCAGCTGGCCGCCAATGTCCTGGGCATCTCCGAGGTCACGGTGGCCAATTGCCCCGACGGCGGGCTCCGCAGTCATCCGGTCGCCGATCTCACCGAGCTCGTCCGGCACGCGATCAGCCGGTACTGCGCGGACCTGCTGCTGGTCAGCGCCCCGGAGGCAGGCGACCCCGAGGACACAGCCGTCGCCCGGGCCGCGTGCGCGGCCGCCAGGCAGGCGGGCGTCCCGGTCGTGGCACGCACCGGACCGGGTGCCACCGGCGCCTGGATGATCGACCTGGGCGCCGACGCTGCCATCGCCCGTGCCATCCAGAAATCGGCCGTGGCCGCGCACCAGAGCCAGTCCCAGGCACTGCCCGAACTGGCACGGCGCCTCGACCTGCTCAATGGCCGGGAATCTCTGCGCTGGCTGGTACCCCCGTCCGCCACGGCCGAGCACGGCATGACGATCCCGGCCGCGCCGGCGTCTGCCTGACCGTGGAGCCACATGAACACCGCACGCGGTAGCACCCGCAGGAGCCAGCCGATCAAGATGGCGGCAGCCGTCGGGATCGGTCTGATTACCGCCGGACTCGCGGCGGCCAAGCCGGTGCCCGCCCATGATTCAACCATCGACCAGACCCCTGCCGTGACCATGACGGCGGACGAGCCGATGCTGCGCGAGGGCAGCCGCGATGCGACGCCTGGCGAACTGGCGGCCAGGGAGATAGCCCGTGGCCCGCAGATCGGGGTGGACGGGCTGTTCGGGCCGAAGACCAACGCGGCCTCCCAAGTCGTCCCGTTCTGAGTGCTCATACCCCGGGACCAGCGGTCACCGCGTGCTCGACAGACGCTCGACGAGCATGCGGGGCGACGGCCAGCCAGTGCGGCTTGCGCAAGGGTGCAGGCCGTGGCCTGGCGCGTTAATATCAGACAGCGCGGACGCCGCCCGCCGGGCTGGCCGGCGGGCGGCGTCGATACTTGCTGGAGACAACGCTCCAGCGGGCGGGTCAGGCAGCCCGGCCGGCGCGTTCCGTGGCGGTATCCCGCTGAGCGGGCCCGGCCACGCGCGCCTGGGACTGCGGCCGGGGCCGCGGCGCGCGGGCCGAGCGGATGATGGCCTCGCCGACGCGCAGGAGCTCGGCGTCGGCGTGCCGCAGGGCGCGGATCACCCCGCGCGCGGCGGTCATCGCAGACCCGCCCCGGTCAGCTGTCATTGCGGTCACCTCCTTCACGGTGCCGGACGGCCTGGAGTCCAGGCCTGATCTGTGCGATGGGCTGCCGGACGCCGGGGATCCCCCGGTGCCAACCCGATCGCGGCGGCCGGGTTGAGCGCGGCGGCGCTGGCGGTGGTCCTCGCGCACGTGCAGCTCCAGCAGCGGCTTGCTGTCGTAGCGGAGCCCGCACAGCGGGCAGGCTGGCGTCAGCGTGCTGGTCATGTCGTCCTCCTTACGATCTGATTCAAGCCGGTCGCGGTGGAGCGGCGGTGCGCTTGCTGTGGTGGCCTTATGGAGACACCGGAGGTGAACGAAAGCTGCAAGGAAGTCGCAAGCTTCGATCACTAGCGTTCGCGGTAGGCAGGATCGAGGGCAAGCGACCGGCTGGACATGCGTCAGGAGGCATCCGGTGACTACGCTGCAGCAGAAGCCAGCCGCGGGCATGACGTCGCGTACGGAGCGCAAGGGGTCGATCCTCGCCAACTGGCTATCCTCGACGGACCACAAGATCATCGGGCACCTGTACCTCATCACCTCATTCTTTTTCTTCCTGTGCGCCGGGGTGATGGCGATGCTGATGCGGATCCAGTTGCTCGGCCCGGACCAGCATTTCGTGTCCGACCAGCAGTACAACGAGCTGTTCACCATGCACGGCACGATCATGCTGCTGCTGTTCGCCACCCCCGTTTTCATCGGGTTCACGAATGAGCTGCTGCCGCTGCAGATCGGCGCGCCCGACGTAGCCTTCCCGCGGATGAACCTGCTCAGCTACTACTTCTTCGCCTTCGGCGGGCTGATCCTGCTGGCCAGCTTCCTCACCCCGGGCGGGGCGGCCGCGTTCGGCTGGTACGGCTACTCCCCGCTGACCAGCGCGATCTACTCACCCGGCATCGGCGGCGACATGTGGGTCATGGGACTGGTGCTGTCCGGCCTGGGCACCATCTTGGGCGCGGTGAACTTCATCACCACGATCTTCTGCATGCGCGCGCCGGGCATGACGATGTTCCGGATGCCGATATTCACCTGGAACGCGCTGCTCACCTCCATGATGGTGCTGCTGGCCTTCCCGGTGCTCGCCGCGGCGCTACTGGTACTCGAGATCGACCGGCGGATGGGCGCGCACGTCTTCGACGCCGCCTCCGGCGGGGCGCTGCTGTGGCAGCATCTGTTCTGGTTCTTCGGCCACCCCGAGGTCTACATCCTAGCGATCCCGTTCTTCGGCATCGCGACCGAGATCATCCCGGTGTTCAGCCGCAAGCCGCTGTTCGGCTACAAGACGCTGATCGCCGCGACGATCGCGATCGCGGGTCTGTCGATGACCGTGTGGGCGCACCATATGTTCAGCACCGGCGCGGTGCTGCTGCCGTTCTTCTCCTTCATGAGCCTGCTGATCGCCATCCCGACCGGGATCAAGTTCTTCAACTGGATCGGCACCATGTGGAAAGGCCAGCTCACCTTCGAGCCGCCGATGCTGTTCACGATCGGGTTCCTGGTCACGTTCGTATTCGGCGGCGTCACCGGCGTCATGCTGGCCTCCCCGCCGCTGGACTTCGCGGTCACGGACTCCTACTTCGTGGTGGCTCATTTCCACTACGTGCTGGCCGGCACGGTGCTGTTCGCGATGTTCGCCGGGTTCTACTTCTGGTGGCCGAAAATGACCGGCAAGATGCTGAACAGCCGGATCGGCAAGGTCCAGTTCTGGCTGATGTTCATCGGGTACCACATGACGTTCCTGGTCCAGCACTGGATCGGCGTCGAGGGCATGCCGCGGCGCGTCGCCAACTACCCGCTCCTGCCCGGGGACGTGACCACACTCAACGTCATCTCGAGCGTCGGGTCGTGGATCCTGGCGCTGTCCATCCTGGTGTTCTTGTGGAACATCTACGTGACCTGGCGGCACGGCGTCACGGTCACCGAGGAGGACCCGTGGGGGTACTGCTCCTCGCTGGAGTGGGCGACCTCCTGCCCGCCGCCACGGCACAACTTCTACCGGATCCCGCGGATCCGGTCCGAGCGGCCCGCCTTCGAGGCCCACTACCCGCACATCAAGTGGGGCCGGGAGTCCCGCGGAATCGACCAGACCATCCCGGCGCTCGAGGACGCGGTCGGCAACGGTCAGCCCAGGCCGTAGTGATGCCTGCCTGATCCTCTGCCACCGGGCCTGGCCGTCCTGCATGGATGCGCCGGAGAGCCGGCAGTGCACAGAACCGCTCGCTTGCACGCAACGTGACCGGTGCAATGTTTCCCAAAACGTTAGTTTCTACTAAAGATCCTGGGGTAAAGTTTGCGTTATGGATACCCAGGGTCTGCTGGCACCCGACGCGGGCCCGCCGATCGGTGAAAGCCGCGCCCGGGTACTCGACCTGCTGCGCGCCGCGAGCAGGCCGCTTGGTGTACAAGAAGTCGCCGAGCAGGCCGGCCTGCACGCGAATACCGCCCGGTTCCACCTCGATGCCCTGGTGGATGCCGGTCTGGCTGCGAGGGAACCGCTGCCCCGGGAGAGCCCAGGCCGGCCCAGCATGGTCTACAGGGTCACCAGTACCGACGGGCCGACCGGGCAGCGGCGCTACCGCCTGCTGGCCGAGATGCTGACCAGCATGATCGCCGGGGTGATGCCGCGGCCGGACGAGGCGGCGGAGGAAGCCGGCCGGGAGTGGGGACGTTATCTCACCGAAAAGCGGCCGCCCTTCCAGCGCACCGACGCCGGGGAGGCAATGGAGAGGCTGAGCGCGGTCCTGGAGGAGATCGGATTCGGCCCCGAGGTCGTTCCCGAAAACGGCGGGTACTGCCTCCGCCTGCATCAGTGCCCGTTCCGCGAGGTGGCCGAGCGCCATCAGGACGTAGTATGCGCCCTCCATCTCGGCCTTATGCGGGGAGTGCTCGAGCAGATCAGGGCACCGGTCACGGCGGACCGGTTGCAGCCGTTCGCCGAACCGAGCGTCTGCATCGCCGAACTCAGCACCGGGACAGCGCAGCCTGCGCCGACCGCGACCGAGCGCAAGACCCGGTCACGGTCGCGACGGTAGCCGCGAGCCAGGAGGTCAGCGCCATCGTGCTGCCAGCGGTGACCTGATCGCCGCGGATGACCGGCCTGCGGGCCACCGCCGGGCTAGCCCCACTCCCGCGTGCGGCCATCCCTGGCGCCAGGACCACCTGTGTGCACCCACGATCAGCGATCAAGACGGCTCGCTAGCCTTATTTTTACCAAGCTATATGTAAAATTAGCGGACTCGACCTGATGTCCGGTCAGCCAGCGGTCGGTCCGGCTGGCCCGTGACGCTTCCCAGCCTGCAACTTCCCTGCAGCCTCTTCAGTCAGGGTTGTATCTCAGCGCTGCTGGCAGTGCGGCGGAAGGGGCTGGATGGGTCAGGGTGCGTGCCCGGTGTCAGCGGCCTGCGAGTTCACGCAGCCGCGGGACCAGGGCCAGGTAGCCGCTGTTCTGGGCCTGGTCCAGGGCGGCCGCGGCGGTCGCGCGGCACGCCGTGGTGTCGCCCTGGCTGGCGAGGAGCTCGGCGTGTGCCCACCGGGCCTCGTGGCGGGTGAGCGGGGTTCCGCCGGCGAGGGCGGCCTGGACGTGCCGCGCGGCCTCGTCCGGCTGGCCCTGGCGGGCCAGGAAGGCGCCGAGCCGGGCCGCCGTCCAGGCGCGGAACAACGGGACGCCCGCGCCGGCGCTCAGCGAGCGGCGGTAGGCGGCTTCGGCGCGATCCGATAGCCCCGCGGCCTCGCAGGCAATCCCCAGGCCGCGGTACGCGGCGGCGGTCCATTCGGCGTGCCCGATGCGGGCGGCGATGCGAGCCGACTCCTCCGCCGATTCGATCGCCGCGGTGCCCTGGCCGAGGATGGTCAGGGTCTCGGCGCGGCGCCACAGGCACTCGGCCTCGACGGCCGGGTGGCGGGCGGCACGGGCCCAGGTCAGGGTCTCGCCGATCTCGGCGAGGCCTTCCCCGGCGCGGCCGAGGAAGGCGAGGGCATGGCCGCGGGTGGCACGCGGGCTCCACAGCCGGAGATCCTCGCCGGTGATGGCCGGCAGGTGGGCGAGCCGGTCGAGTTGGGTGGCCGCGTCGGGCAGCCTGCCGTCGATGAAGCACGCCATCGCCCGCCAGTACAGCAGGCGGGCGCTGCCGCGGCTGTCGCCGACCCGGTCCAGCAGCTGGGCCGCCCGGCGTTCGCGCTGCCGGGCGCGGGCCAGGTTACCTCCGGTCAGGTCGATGACCGCACCCGCCGCCAGGGCCTGCCCGAGGGCGGCGGGCTGGTCGCCGGCCTCGGCGATGGCCAGCTCGGCCAGTTCGCCGCCGCGGGCCGCGCCGGTGGTCCTGGCGTCCAGGATGGCCAGCTTGGCCAGCACCCGGGACCGGGCGGCAGGATCATCGAGGCTGTCCAGCGCGGCGGTGAAGTCGGCCCGGGCCGCGGTGAGCTGGCCGCGGCGCCGGCGGGCCTCCCCGCGCGACTCCAGCAGCGCCGCCCTGGCGCGGCCGGCCGGGTCGAGCGCCAGGCCGGTCCCGGCCAGGCGTGCAGCCTCGCTGTCGCAGATCCGCTGAAGCTGGCGGCGTGCGGCCGCCGCGTAGGCCACGGCGGCACCGCCATTGTCGCCGCTGGCGGCCAGGTGGCCGGCTACCTCGGCCAGGTCAGCGTCGTATTGCCGCAATGCCTGGGCGAGCAGCGCGTGGCACCGGGCGATCTCGGCGGGGCGCATCGTGGCGGTGACCGCCCGGCGGACCAGGTCGTGGCCGAGCGCCCAGCCCTGCGGGCCCGGGCTGGCCAGCCCGGCGCTGCCCAGCCCTTCCAGGGTGTCCAGCGCGGAGTGCAGGCCGGTGCTGCCCGCGGCGGCGAGCAGTGCCGGCGACGCCGGGCGGTTCAGCAATGCGAGCAGGCCCAGCATGTCCCGCCACCGGAAGGGCAGTCCGGCCAGCCGGTTCTCCGCGGCCTGCCCGATCCCCGCGGCGACGATGCTCGCCGCCCCGGCGGCGTCGCAGCCCGGCTGCAGCCGCCACATGCCGTCACTGTCATGGCTGATGGCCCCCTGCCGGGCCAGGGCGGCGATGACCTCGGTGACAGTGAACGGGGTGCGGTCGGCCTGCCTGAGGATGGCCTCGGCCACCGGCTGATCGCTGAACAGGTCCCCGATGACCCCGGCTGGCAGCGGCCCGAGCGTGATGCCGGTCATCTGAGAGGCTGGCCAGCTGAGTGCCTCGGCGGGGTCGAAGCCGGGATTCCCATCCGGCCGGCAAGCGGTCACCAGGCTGACACCGTCTAGGCGGCGCAGCAGCAGGCCCAGCAGGCTGAGGCTCGTCGGGTCGGCCCACTGCAGGTCGTCGATCGCGAGAAGGCAGCGTGGCTGGGCCATGGCCGCGATGAGGCGGACCGCGCCCCGCAGGCCGAACGTGCGGCGGTCCTGCTCGTCCAGGCTGGCGAGGACCGCACCGGGCGGCCCGGCGAGGCCGGGCACGACATCGGCCAGCGCGCTGGCCTCCGCCTCCGCCAGCAGCGCCGCCACCGGAACGGTCAGCCGGGCGGCGGCCCGGCGGAGGATCTGGCTGGCCAGCGACCAGGCCTCGATCTGGTCCGGGGCGAACGCCTCAGCGCTCAGCACGGGCACCTCAGCCTGTCGTGCCGCCTCGGCCAGGAGCGCGGACTTGCCGATGCCGCCGGGCCCGGTGACCAGGACCACCCGGGGACCGTGACCAGCGGCCGCGTCGGCGATCACCGCGCACTCCTCCTCGCGCCCGAGGAACGGGTCCCTGCGGCCGGGGGCGGCCCCGTGCCGCCTGGCGGGCCATGCCGCATGACACGGGTCCGGCTGACCGGCGTCCCGGTGGCCGGCCAGGATGCGCTGGCGGATCTCGCGTGCCTGCGGCGTGGGCTCCAGTCCGGTCTCGGCCGCCAGACGGTCCCGGTACTCGTCGAAGGCGGCCAGTGCCCCGGCCGGGTCTCCGGCCGCGGCGAGGCCGCGGACCAGCAGCAGCACCGAGGACTCGCGCAGCGGCTCGGCCGCCAGTGCCCGCCTGGCCCAGGCGGCCGCCTCCGCTGTCTCCGCGGCGCCGGTGCGCTCCAGGGCGGCTGTCGCGGCGCCGTCCAGCGCCTCCAGGTAGGCCATCCAGAGATGCCGCCGGTCGGCTTGCGCCCAGTCGGTGTAGGTCTCCTCGGGAAGCGGCTCGCCTCGCCAGATGTCAAGCGCTGTGCGGTACGACGCGAGGGCCTCGTCCGGCCGTGCCGTCAGGGCGGCCCGGCCGTCCCGCACCGCGGCGAGGAACTCCTCGGCGTCGACCCGGCAGCGGCCGGCGTTGGTTAGGACGTACCCGCCCGGGCCCATCCGGATCAGCGAACGGTCGCCCATCGCGCGGCGGATCCGGCTGACCAGGACCTCGATGTTCCCCGCCGGATCCGCCGGGGGATCGTCCGGCCACAGCACGCCGGCGATCAGGTCCTTCGGGACCAGGGTCCCGCGGCGCAGCGCCAGCAGCCGCAGGAGCCGGCGGGCCAGCCTGCCGCCGAACGAGGCTAGTGCGATCTCCCGGCCGTCATGCTCCACCGCGAACCGGCCGAGCAGCCTGATCCTGATCAGCGCAGGGTCGCATGGCAGCCGCTGGCCGGGATTGTGCTGCCTGGATGGCCCGGGCGCTGCGGGAAGGCCGGCTGGCGGGGAACCCGTCACGTCCGGGTGCCTGCCGATGACCGTCATCGGCTTCACCGGCCAGGCAGGCCGCATATGGATGCCCTGTGCCTGCTGTCATGCCGCACCGCACTGCCCCTTATCGTGCCAGGGCGCACGCGGACGCGGCGGCTGGTGCTAATCTCCGGGACGTTAAGGCTCCTCCGGGCGCTTGCGCCAAGGACAAACGTCCTTGCCCGCTGGGCCCTCGCCGCCAGCTCGGTGCGGCCAGGGTCGCGCCGCGTGTCCCGCCGCCGCCTTTCATCCGCCTGGCCTGTGCCACTCCTGCCGCTGTCAGGACGACCAGCCCTGCCGCGATCACCGTGCCGACGGCCCGTGGAAGCCAGGACAGCCCAGGTGACGGCCAGCTCGCCCACCGCGCCGCTGCCCATCCGTATCAGCCCGTTCCGCTGGCCAGCGGGCCTTCCCGTGGCCTGCGCCATTTGTATCGCGATGGCCATGACTGGGCTTCCGGGTCAGCCGGCCGCCTGGCGCCGGGTCACCCGCATCCGCCACCGGGCCGGCCCGTCCTGCAAGACGGTGAACCGGTAGTCATCCGGGCTGAGCCCACTGATCTCCCGCCAGACTCGGTTCAGGTCCATGCGGGACTGCAGTTCGACTTGCTCGCCGCGGCGCATCCGCAGCAGCCGGTCCACGGCCGCGGCGACCGCCTGGTCTTCCGGGAGCGCGTCGAGATCGACCAGCGGTCCCTCGGTGAGCGGGTACCACTCGTGCGGGTGCCCGCCGAGCGTCACGGTGCCCGGCACGCCCTGCGTCGCGCGTCCCGACGCCAGCAGGTTCTCCTCGACCCGCAGGTGGCGCTCGAGCAGGGCGACGAAGTCGCGGGCGGCGACGGCGACCTGCCGGGGAGACATCGGCTGCTCTCCGTCGGCTGCCCGCACCAGTAGGTCAGCAGCCGAACGCAGCCGGGCATGATCCCTGGCCAGCCCGGTCGCTTCCCGGGCGGAGGCTGCGGGGAACAGCAGCGTCTCCTCGTCAGATGCCTGGCGCAGCACCTCGGCCTGGGCGTAGTCGGCTAGCGCGGTCAGCTCGGACTGGGGCCACCGGCCCCGCGCGACCGCAGTCAGCAGTTCGTCGGCGCGCGCCGCGACCTGCCACAGCAGCAGTACGTGCTCCTCGGCCAGCGTCAGCGGTGGCCGCCTGGTCAAGCCGGCGGATTCCAGCGGCTGCCCATGCTCCGGCGCCACGCCCACATCAGTCATGACGTTCTCCTTGGCTTATTTTAACTAAAACTATTGTAAGAATAGCAGACGGGTGCTGTCAACAGATGTGTTCCGGGTGACCGGCCACGCTGGTTTTCGCGCAGCAGCGAGCATGGCGGTTACCTGAGTGCGAGACTGCCTGGCGGCGGCGCGCCGCCGGGGGTCAGGGGACGATGACGGCATCACCGCAACTACCTGCGGTGCCACCAGAGCCGCCGCGCCCAGTGCAGGGATGGGTGATCGCGCGCGCCGTGACCCCGATGACGATGCCGTCGGCCCGAGCCGGTTCGCCACCGTGCAGTGCGGTGGACCCGCGCGGCCTCAGTGCGGGCGCTGGCCCGCGATCACCAGGCCAGCTGGGATGCTGACCAGCAGCAGCGCAGCCAGGGCCCGGTAGAGATGCAGAGGCCATGCAGGCTGCCGGGCCGCGCCGCCGGTCGCGGCGATCATCAGTGCCAGTACCGCGGCCAGGAGGACACCGCCGACGTCAGCTAGCCAGCTGGCGCCCAGGAGGGTGCCCGCCAAGACGGCGCCATTCCCGCCGTTCCATGCGGTCAGTTCGGCAGCGATGCCGGGCCGGCCTGGTGGCCGGGCGGTGAGCAGTGCCTGCCCGCTGCCCAGGGCCGCCTGGGCGACGCCGCCGACGAGGACCAGGTAGGCGGTGGTCCATGAGGCAAGCTGGGACGGCGCTAGTGCCGTGGCCGCGGCTACCAGGCCGCCCGCCACGATGCATGCTGCGCCAGCAGCAGCGAACGGCGCCGCAGCAGGCCAGTTGGCGGGCCGTTCAATCGCGACAGTACTTATCATAAAAACTATGATAGCGGTGCCAAAGACGTGTGCCAGCGCGGGATCGCCACGAGGGGAGACATGACGTGGAGTGACCATGCTCGGATACCCGCGGATCGCCGCTCGCTGGGAGCTGAAGCGGGCCGCTAGGGCAGGGCGGATGCCTCGCAGTAGCGGATGACCACGCAGCACCGGCCGTCCTCGGGGACGAGGACTGCCTCGCCCTTGCCCTGGCCGGCACCCTCGAGCAGCCCCTCGATCAGGTCGCGGTTAAGCCCGCAGACGAGGTCAACATGGCTCTTCGCCAGCCGATGGAACGGGCAGTTGCGCAGCACGATGCGACCGTCCTTTGTGCGGGCCGGCTCATACCCGCACTCGCGTAGCGCCGTCTCCAGATCGGGCCCGGCTGCCGCGGCGCGGCCGATCTGACGGGCGGCCCTGGCGGCTGCGGTGCGCGCGGCACCGGTCGTATCGGCGGCAACGGCCTCGGCGAGCACGCTGGCCATCAGCGGGTAGCTGCGGGCTGGCACACTGACCGACAGCTCCCGGTCCGCGCGCGCATAGTGCTTGGGGGGCCGGCCGGCCCCCGGTCCCCCGCGCCCCCCGGGCCGGGCATACCCGGCCTCGATCAGGAGGCCTGACTCGGTCAGCTTGTCCAGGTGGTACGCCGCGAGGGTGCGGCCGATGCCTGCCGCTGCGGCTGCCTCGTCCCGGGTCACCGGCCCGGGCCGCGAGGTGACGTACTCATAGAGGCGCCGCCGCACCGGATCCACCAGATTGCTCAGCGCTGCGAGGGCATCCAGCCCGCCGCCCTGGCTCGTGGTCACCCTCGAAGTCTATCGCCAATAGTTCTTGACAAAAGCGTCTGGCCGGAAGATTCTAAAAATAATGAGTTCTATCAATAGAAGGAGTTCGTCATGGCCACATCCGTCGCGCGCCCGCCCGTCGCCCGCCTCCTCGACGACGCCTGGGAGCGCAGCGTCCACGAGCCGGCCTACGGCGCCTACGTGTTGCTGCACATCGGGTATGTCGTGCTTCCCCTGTGGATGGGCATCGACAAGTTCGTCAAGGTCCTCAACCCGGACTGGCCGCATTACCTGGCCCCGTGGATCGTGAACCTGATACCGTTCTCCGCCCAGACCGCGATGTATGTCGTAGGGGCAATCGAGATCCTGGCCGCTGTCCTGGTGGCGATCAGGCCCCGCTACGCCAGCTACGTCGTCGCGCTATGGCTCGCGGGCATCATCATTAACCTGCTGACGTACTCGGGCTTCTACGACATCGCCCTGCGAGACTTCGGGCTCTTGGTCGGTGCGCTCGCCCTGGCTCGCCTCGCCTGGACATACGACCGCTCCTGGACCGGGCGTCATCACCCCCGAGCCGCGCAGCACTGAATCCAGCGCAGGTAAAGCGGTCTGCCTCCTGTATCTCCCGCGTGTGCGCGCCGCCGCCGCCCCTCGCCGGTCACCCCTGCGGGACTCACCTGATCGGCGCCGTCGATGGTCATGTCGGCCGCTCGATGCTTCCGAAAGCTCGACGAGCAGCCCGGCCGACGGGCGCACCAGCGCCACCAGCGGTCCGCGGCGGGGTGGCGACTCAGCGCAGCAAGATGCACCGGCGGACCAGGGCCGGCAGCGGGCGGGCCGCCGCCGGGCCGGACGAGAGGCCGCCAGTCATGCCGTCCTCGACGACCGCCACCGCGACTGCCGGCGCGGCGAAAGCTGCTGCCGGGGTCTTCCACTTGTCCGCAGCTGGCCTGCTCCCCGGCAGGTACCGCGTCATTGGTCCGGCACCGGCGAGCTCGGCACTGACGGACGAGCAGCTCCGGGAGCATGCCCGCCAGGCGGTGGCTGAATCCGGGATCACCAAGCCCGCCCCGTATTTGCCGATGGTTCTGAGATAAGTGCCCGGGCGGGCGAGGCTCATCCCCCGTCGGCCCGGGCCAACAGCAGCGGCAGGAGCTGCTCACCCGCAGTAAGGGATCCGTGCTGGCCGACCAGTGAGGACTCCAGGGGCTCGGCGACGCGGCGCACCACCCCGGCCTGGCCGCGCAGCGCGGCGATCATATCGCCGATCCGGTCGCGGGCCAGTGCGGTGACCGCCGGGCCGAACCACCCGGCGGCGATTGCCTCGTCACGGCTGACCACCCAGGCCCGCTCTCCGAGCGTTTCTTGCCATGCGGCCAGCACGTCCGCCTGCGCGCCCGGCTCGGTGTAGACGTGACGGACCCGCACCTCCCCGCCGAGCAGCCGCACTCCGCCGCGCAGCGCGGGGTCACTGTCCGCGTCGAGGTGTTCCGACGCGGGGACCTCGACCATCCCGTGATCGCCGGTGATCGCCAGCAGGCCGCCGGGCGGCAGCTGCCGGGCTACCGACGCGGCGAGACGGTCGACCTGGGCGAGCTGCAGCCGCCAGGGCAGCGACCCGGGGCCGTACCGGTGCCCGAGCATGTCGAGGTCACCGTGGTAGGCGTAGCAGAGCTGGCCCGGCGCGGCCTCCAGCATCGCCGCGCCCAGGTCACCGAGCGCGCGGGCGGCCCGGAACCGCGCGCCGCGCAGCGCAGCCCGGGTGAGCCCCGACTGCTCCTGGTACCTCGGTGCCGCAAACGTCATCGTGCTTCCCGCCCGGGCCGCGCGCTGAGCAACGGTGCCGAGCGGCTGTACCTGCTCGGGCGGGAGACATTCCCGCAGGTCCACTCGCTGCCCGTCGCCGTGTGAACGCCATGTGAGCGTGTTGAGCAGGCCGGCTTCCGGCATGGCGAAGGTGTAGCCGACGATGCCGTGCTCGCCGGGCGGCCGCCCGGTCCCGAGGGTGGCGAGACTGACGGCGGTGGTCGCCGGGAAGCCCGCGAACACCGGCGCGCTGTCCGCGGCCAGCGCGGCAAGGAACGGCGCGTCCTCTGCGTAGGCGTGCAGTAGTTCCCAGCCCAGCCCGTCGACGAGGAGCAGGCCCGCGGTGCGGGCCGGCGCGATCCCGAGGGGATTGGCAAAGCCGGTCACGCCGATCGCGGCGAGCAGCGAGGGAAGGACCTCGGCCAGGGTGCGCTCCCATAGCGAGGCACCAGCGGAGGGGTTACCACAGTCACGCTCCCAATGATGACGCCCCCGGACGCGACCGGACCTGCTGCGTGTCAGCGAGTGACTGCCGCCTTCCGGACGCCGTTCGGATGCCCGGTCACGGCGGCGTCCACGGCCGGGCTGGCCGCGGTGAGGGCGGGCACGCCGACCGCCTGGTGCGGGCCCTGTGCTGTCTCGCCACCGTCGGCGGCTGCGGTCCGGGCCCGGCCAGGCGCGGACGTGGCGTTGTCGAAGAAGCGCAGCAGTTCCACCGGGAAGGGCATGACCAGGGTGCTGTTCTTCTCGGCGGCGACCTCGGTGACTGTCTGCAGCAGGCGCAGTTGCAGGGCGGCCGGGTCGGCGGCCATGACGGTGGCGGCCTCGGCGAGCCGGGTGGATGCCTGGTACTCGCCGTCGGCGGTGATGACCCGGGCGCGGCGCTCGCGTTCGGCTTCGGCCTGCCGCGACATCGACCGCTTCATCGACTCGGGCAGGGAGATGTCCTTCAGCTCGACCCGCTCCACCAGGATCCCCCACGGCTCCTCGGTGGGGGCGTCGATGACATCCTTGAGGTGGGCGTTGACCTGCTCGCGCTCGGACAGCAGCTGGTCCAGGTCGTTCTGGCCGATGACCGACCGCAGCGAGGTCTGGGCGACCTGCGACACCGCGTGGTGGTAGTCCTGCACGTTGATGATCGCCTTGAACGGGTCGACCACCCGGTAGTACACGACCGCGTCCACCCGGACGGTGACGTTGTCGACGGTGATGGCCTCCTGCGCGGGAACGGCTACCACGACGATCTGCATGTTGACCTTGTGCAGCCGGTCCGTGAATGGGTTGACCCAGGTCAACCCGGGTGCGCGGGTACCGGGCAGCACCCGGCCGAAGCGGAAGACGACGCCCCGCTGCCACTGAGTGATGATCTTGAAACCGAACATCTCCGGCCGTCCCATCCCCGGCACGCGGCGTGCCGGGCTAACCATGCCGCGGGCGGCGCGGGCCGGATTGCCCACGTCCGGAACACCCCGGCGTAGCTCAATTATACCCAAATAGATTATTATTATAAATCTAATAAGGAATATTAAGCTCGGCGGTCGTCTGCTCACTTCTGCCGGACACCCGGCGGGCGCGGGCCGCGGACTTAACCGGTGGTGAGCAAGCACGGGCTAGCGGCCTCCGCGGGCGGCGAGTTGGCGGAGCACGAAGGAGAGGATGCCGCAGTGCCGGTAGTAGGCGGCCTCGGCGGGGGTGTCGATGCGGACGGTGGCGGTGAACTCGCGGGTTCCGCCGGGGCCGCTGGCGGTGACGGTGACCGTGTGCGGTACCTCGCTCGCTCCGGCCAGGCCGGTGACGGAATAGATCTCTTCGCCGGTCAGGCCGAGCGACGCGGCGTCCTCGCCCGCCGCGAACTGCAGCGGCAGCACCCCCATGCCGATCAGGTTGGACCGGTGGATCCGCTCGAACGAGACGGCGAGGACGGCGCGGACGCCGAGCAGCGCGGTGCCCTTGGCGGCCCAGTCCCTGGATGACCCGGAGCCGTACTCTTTCCCGGCGACGACCAGCAGCGGCACGCCCTCGGCGGCGTACCGCTGCGCCGCGTCGTAGATGGTCGTCTGCTCCCTGTCGGGCAGGTGGCGGGTGTAGCCGCCCTCGGTGCCGGGGGCGAGCAGGTTGCGCAGCCGGATGTTGGCGAAGGTGCCGCGGATCATCACCTCGTGGTTGCCGCGCCGCGACCCGTAGGAGTTGAAGTCCCTGGGCTGCACGCCGTGCTCACGCAGGTAGCCTCCGGCGGGAGAGTCGGCCTTGATGGCCCCGGCCGGGGAGATGTGGTCGGTGGTGACCGAGTCGCCGAGCAGGGCGAGCACCCGGGCGCCGTCGATGCCGGCCAGCGGAGGGGTCTCCTGGGTCAGGCCGTCGAAGAACGGCGGCCTGCGGACGTAGGTCGAGGCGGGGTCCCAGGCGAACGTGTCGCCGGCCGGGACCGGCAGCGACCGCCACCGCTCGTCCCCGGCGAACACCTGCGCGTATTCGCGGGTGTACATGTCCGGGCGCAGGCAGCTCGCGATGACCTCGCCGATCTCGGCCTGCGACGGCCAGATGTCGCGCAGCCAGACCGGCTGCCCGGCGCCGCCGGTGCCGAGCGGTTCGCTGGTGAGGTCGGTGTCCATGGTGCCCGTCAGGGCGTAGGCGACCACCAGCGGCGGGGAGGCCAGGTAGTTCAGCTTGGTCTCGGAGTGGATGCGGCCCTCGAAGTTCCGGTTGCCGGACAGCACCGCGCAAACCGCGAGGTCGCCCTCGGCGATGGCGGCGGAGACCGCGGGGATCAGCGGGCCGGAGTTGCCGATGCAGGTGGTGCAGCCGTAGCCGACCAGGCTGAAGCCGAGCTTGGCCAGATACGGGGTCAGCCCGGCCCGTTCGTAGTAGTCGATGACCACCCGGGAGCCGGGCGCCAGGGAGGTCTTCACCCACGGTTTGGTGGCCAGGCCGCGCTCGGCGGCCTTCTTGGCCAGCAGGGCGGCAGCGATCATCACCTCGGGGTTGGAGGTGTTGGTGCAGGAGGTGATCGCGGCGATCACCACCGCGCCGTGGTCGAGTTCGACGCTCTGCCCGTCGGCCAGGGTAGCTGTCACCGGGCGGCGTGGCCGCCGTGGCAGGCCGGCCGCTGTGCCGAAGGCCGCCGGCTTGTCGGCGTCCCGGTTGCCGGTGACCGCGACCGGGTCGGAGGCCGGGAAGGACTGGGCGCCGGCTTCGTCCAGCCCGGCCGGGTCCGGCTGGCCCGGGGCGTACTGGCCCAGCACGGTGCGGAACGCCTGCGCCGCCTGGGCTAGCGGGATGCGGTCCTGCGGCCGTTTCGGGCCGGCGATCGACGGCGTCACCGCCGCCAGGTCCACGTCGAGGACCTGCGAGTAGGCCGGCACGTGATCCGGGTCGTGCCACAGTCCCTGCTCCCTGGCATAGGCCTCCACGAGAGCCACCTGCATCGCGGGGCGGCCGGTGAGCCCCAGGTAGGCCAGGGTCGCCTCGTCGATGGGGAAGATCGCGCTGGTGCACCCGTACTCCGGGCTCATGTTCCCGATCGTGGCCCGGTTGGCCACCGGCACCGCCGCGACGCCCGGGCCGAAGAACTCCACGAGCGTGCCGACCACCCCGACCGACCGCAGCAGTTCGGCGATGGTCAGGACCAGGTCGGTGGCGGTGGCGCCCTGCGGCAGCTGGCCGGACAGCCGCACGCCGATCACCTTGGGGATCAGCATGGACAGCGGCTGGCCGAGCATCGCCGCCTCGGCCTCGATGCCGCCGACCCCCCAGCCGAGAACGCCCAGCCCGTTGACCATCGGGGTGTGTGAGTCGGTGCCGACCAGGGTGTCCGGAAAGGCGGCGCCGTCCTCGGCGAACACCACCCGGGCCAGGTGCTCGAGGTTGACCTGGTGGCAGATCCCGGTGCCGGGCGGGACCACCCGCAGCCCGGGCAGCGCCTGCTGACCCCAGCGCAGGAACGCGTACCGTTCGGAGTTGCGCTGGTACTCCAGGTCGATGTTGCGTTCCAGGGCATCCGGGCGGCCGAAGTAGTCGGCGATCACCGAGTGGTCGATGATCAGCTCGGCCGGGCGCAGCGGGCTGACCCGGCCGGGGTCGCCGCCGAGCGCGGCCATCGCCTCCCGCATCGCGGCCAGGTCCACCAGGCACGGCACCCCGGTGAAGTCCTGCAGCAGCACCCGGGCCGGGGTGAAGGCGATTTCTGCCGATGGCTCCGCGGCCGGGTCCCATCCGGCCAGCGCCTGGATCTGCGCGGCGGTGACCAGGTGCCCGTCCTCGTTGCGCAGCAGGTTCTCCAGCAGCACCTTCAGGCAGTACGGAAGCCGCGGCGCCCCGTCGACCGCGTTCACCCGGAAGATCCGGTATATCTGGCCGCCGGCGGTCAGCGAGCCGGCCGCGCCGAAGCTGTCCGCGGACATCAGGCGCCCTCGGCGCGTGCCCGCGGGTCGGTGCTACCGGGCAGGTCGAGGCCGTCCAGGCTCAGCACGTCCGACCGCAGTCCGACCGCGAGCCGGTTCCAGCCGTTGATCGCCACGATCGCGAATGTCAGGGCGGCGATCTCCTCTCCGGAGAACTCGGCCTCAACCGCGGCGTAGAGCTCATCCGGCGTCCCGGTGCTGGGCAGCTCGGTCAGCGCCTCGCACCAGGCCAGCGCGGCCCGCTCCCGGGGCGCATAGTACGGTGCTTCCCGCCAGGCCGCGACGGTGTCCAGCCGGGTCTGGTGCTCGCCGCGGGCGCGGGCGTCCCGGTTGTGCATGGCCAGGCAGTAGGCGCAGCCGTTGATCTGCGAGGCCCGGATGCGCACCAGCTCCAGCAGCCCCGGCTCCAGCGCGGCCGAGCGCACGGCACGCTCCAGGGCGGTCATCGCGCGCATTCCCTCGGGGAACAATCTGGCGTAATCGACGCGCATCGCGTTTCTCCTTCCGGTCGTGTCATCCCGCCACCCGTACCGCCCCGCGGACTGCACGAGGCCCCCCTCCAGCTACTCTGCCAGCGCTGGGTCGCCAGTCTCCGGCAGCCCCGGCCCACCCGGGGTCATCACGCAACCTGGATCCACCTCCCCGTTCGAGGGTCTGGGGCAGAACCTGGATCGATGCTGTCTCCGGGAGCCTGCAGGTTCCTTGCAAGCCCGCGGGGAGATCCCCTCGGGGCAGTGGCACCCGCCCCACCTGGTGGCGTGGCAGCTGCCACGACCCGCAGTTTCGCGCCGAGTTCTTAGCCCGGCGGCCGGCCCGGCTGACCCGATCCCGGGCGCCCTCCGAGCCTCCCGTCCCGCCTGCAAGGAAGCTGCAGGCTCCCGGCGTGACCATGAACCAGGGAACCGAGGCGCGCAGGAACATCGAAGGGAAGGCGCCATGGCCAGCATCGCGATCAACGGCCAGGGCCGCATCGGACGCGCGGCGCTCAGGACCCTCGAGCAGGCCGATAGCGCCGAGGTGGTCGCGGTCAACGACCCCGTCCCGGTGGACAACCTCGCCCACCTGCTGCGCTACGACGCCGTCGACGGTCACTGGCCCACGACTGGCACCGCAGACGGTGACGCCCTCGTCGTCGGCGGCCGGAAGATCCCGGTGCTCTCCCGGCGCGACCTAGCCGGGCTGCCCTGGCGGGATCTCGACGTGGACCTGGTGCTGGAGTGCGCCGGCACGTTCCGACCCGCGGGCCTCGGTAGTGGACGCGGCAATGACCAGGGTGGTGGACGGCGTCATGGTCAAGGTCATGAGCTGCTACGACAACGAGTGGGGGTTCACCTGCCAGATGATCCGGGAGGCGTTCACCGCCCTCGGTCGGCCGGCGCCCGATCTCACCCAGATCCGGCCCTGAAGCCATGAAGGTCAAGGAGATCATGACGACCCGGGTGGTCACCGTCACCCCGGGCACCCCGGTCCCGGTCATCGCGAGCCTGCTGCGCGACCACCGGATCAGCGGCGTCCCCGTGACCGACGCCGAAGGCGCGGTGATCGGCCTGGTCAGCGAGTATGACCTGCTCGCCCGGGAAGGGGAGACGGCGTGCGAGGTGATGACCGGCTCGGTGATCACCGTCAGCGAGGACACCGATGTGGAGGACGTCCGGCACCTGCTGGTCGAGCGGCGCATCCGGCGGGTGCCGGTCATCAGCGGACAGCGGCTGGCCGGGATCGTCAGCCGCGGCGACGTAGTGGCGCTGCTGACCACCGAATGGGTGTGCCAGGTCTGCGGCGAGGCCGCCCGCGGTCAGCACCCGCCGTCGCGGTGCC
>Ga0070713_100000521_pt1 | contig 24350 bp, 17 predicted proteins | sample LARL82metaG_FD_65465 | JGI IMG/M metagenome (GOLD analysis project Ga0070713, IMG submission 65465) | Corn, switchgrass and miscanthus rhizosphere microbial communities from Kellogg Biological Station, Michigan, USA - LAR L8-2 metaG | ecosystem: Host-associated > Plants > Roots > Rhizosphere ...
CTCCGATTGAGGTGAGCGCTGGCGTCCGCCGAGAGTTCGGCGAATACTTACCCGTGATACCGAGCGCTCGTTCACCCTCAACCGCCGTGAGGAACTCTCATGACTGCACCGACCGCCACGCCCCCAGTTGGCTCGATGACTATTCCGACGCCGAGGCAGCAGTTTCTGGATGGCTTGAAGAGGGAGCATCAGACCACGAAGCGAGTCATTGACGCGTTTCCCGCCGAACAATCGGAGTTCAAGCCGCACGCGCGATCGAATAGCGCGCGACAGCTGCTGTGGACGTTCGCTGTCGAGGAGCGCCTCATTCTGCTCGCGTTGAAGAACGAGCTCAAACTGGGCGGCGGATTCCCGAAGGCGCTCGAGACATGGGCGGAGTGCAAGGACGCGTTTCTGAGCACGCACGCCGAGGTAGTCAGTGCGCTCGAGTCAGCGAGCGACGAGGATTTGGCGGGTACGGTGCGTTTCTTCACGGGTCCGGGAACGCTCGGCGACATCCCGAAGCCCGAGTTCATGTGGTTCATGCTCTGTGACCAGATCCACCATCGTGGTCAGATGAGCGTTTACTTACGAATGGCCGGCGGCAAGGTCCCGTCGATCTATGGTCCCTCGGCGGACGAGCCGTGGATGTGACGGTCGATGGTAGTCGGTGATCGGTGGTCGGTAGCTGTCAGTTCACGGACCACCGATCACCAACGACCGACCACCGTCTACTGCCGCAGCCACTGGAGCAGCCGCTGTGCTCCCGGGTCAGACGAGCGCGAGACAATCTGCTCGGCCTGTTGACGATCGGCGTTGGCGCCGCCGAACACCTCCGCCGCGGTGATCGTCGGCTTCACCCCTCTCAGCGCGAGAAGCTGCGGCAGCATGTCCGACAATAGTTGATCGTGCATGTCCGTCGCTTCGGGCAGGGCGATCAGGTGGAACGAGGTGCGGACGAAGCGGGCGAGAATGGGCTGCGGTGCGTCCGAGCCCGCGAGCTGCGTGTGCGCCGCCTCGACAATGATCGTGCGGCAGACCGGCGCGAGCTTCGGGTCCTCCACGAAGCGCATGACCGCGTCGAAATCGTTAGGCGATCCGGACATCACTTCGTGAAGCCGCGCTGCCACGTATTCGCCGAAGAAATGGTTCAGGCGGCCGCGATCCGCTTCCGAGACCCGTTCGAGCGTGCGTGGCAGCGAAAGGCGCTCGGCCTCCGCCGCCACGGCTTTCCGGACGTCCAGTAGCGCTTCTGCCTCAGGCGCGACGCGCACGAGCGACGGTGGCTGCAGAACATCAACCACCTTGCGCTCGGTGGAAATGCTGAACGTGACGTACCGCGCGCCGGCGTCGAGGGGGAGGTCGGACCACACACCGGGCAGCGCAAAGACCCGCGATCCTGGACGACCGGCTTGCGTGATCGTGAGGCGGAAGCGGTCACCGGCGTGCACACCGACATCGCCCTTGAGTACTTCCTCGAGCTCCAGTAGTAGATCCGCGCTACGCTCCGGCAGCCCGTCGGCGCGATTGGTCCATGGCCGCGCGTCAGCGCTGACGATGCGTACGAGCAGGATGTGGCTCGCGCGGAGAACCAGCGATGGCGACTCGGGGACCACGGGAATCGATTCAGGCTGCACGGTCTCCATCGCGTTGCTCCTTGTCGCAGTGCGTGATTCGGCGGACGGCGTGCAGCGAACGAGGACGACATAGCACAGCAGACCGCACAACACCCGAGCGAGTTGTCGTCCACTGCGTTCGATCGTGATCATGGCGGGTCATCGTTCGAGACGTTGCCGGTATGACATCAAGGCCGTGCGTTCACGAGTAACAGCTTCAACGAGATGGGATGGCGAACTTCCAATCCCGTTCCCTGCACTGGCTCGGCACGCGTCGCATCCGCGTTCACCTTCGTTAGGCTGATCGTGAGCGGCGTGGCGATCGCGGCGACACCGAGCGCGTTGAATCCGATGTCGAGTCGAATGGTCCAGGTCGTGTTATACACCCGCGAATACAATCGATTCGCCGGATCCGCGGACGCGCCGGGCACCTTGGCGCTGTTCGTCCAGAACACGAGGTCGCAGCGGAAATCGAGATTGAATTGATAGCGCGCGAGCGCACGTCCGGGATAGCTCTCGTGGGCCACTGGACAGGAGTCGCCAGGACTGTCCCACATTTCGACGATCCACGTCTTGCCCACGCCGCCTGCCGGCTGTGGCGCACTGCGATTGATGATCGGCGGGCCGGGCGCGCCCTCGGTGCCGACGCAGCTGTTTCCGCCGAGTCCCTCGCCTCCGAAATTGGTGCAATCGAGAACCGGACCGGCCTGCGGGGCGTACGGTGTTCCCGGGGCGCTGATCACCTGGAAGACGCCGTGCGCGGGCACCGCCGACCACACCGTATTACGGCGCCGCATCGTGCCGCCGTCGTTGTACTCCGAGACGGCAACCTCGACAACCTCGTTATTGACCCATCCCGCGAACAGGCGGTCCAATCCGCGCGTTCCGTCTCGTCCGCCACCGGTGACCTTGACCTTGCCGACGCAGTGCACGCCGGCGGTGGCGCCTGACGCAAAGTTGCCAGTGCTGACGCCGACTCCCGTCGCGGCGGTAGGTACGGGCGGGAGAAGACGAACGTTCGTCTGTCGCGCGCGGCTCGTGTTGAGCACACCCTGAGCTCGGATCAACACGAGGGGAAGGGTGATGTACGGCTCGCGATCGATTCGCTTGCCGGCGTCGGCCCCGCTGGGCTCCTGGTCATCGTATTTCGTGCTGCCGTTACAGTCCACGAACGGCCGCACGAAGAAGCTGCCCACGGCATCGGCGAGCAGAGTTGCCTTGAGCGGATCCCCTGCATCTCGCGCGATCGACGGCTCGTGATCGGCGCTCGCATTCAGAGCGATGACGTCGGCGTGATCGCCGTTAGGCGCGGCGCGCCAGTCGCGGCGCGCGCTCCACGTAACGGGAACACCGACACCCGTTGGCTCGACTTCGACCACCAACTTGATGGGAGACGCCGCGGGTACGGAATCCTCGACCAGCACCAGCGTGTCCGCTCTCGCGAAATCCTCGGCGCAATCATTGGCGACCGTCACCTCGTGGCTGCGATCGCCGACCGGCCAGTTCCCCAGCCGCTGGGTATTTGGCGGTGTCGTGGGAATCGTCGCTTTCAGATTCTTGAACTTCACGACAGTGAACGCGACGCGCTCCGCCCCCTTGTCCACATCCTTCACGCCCAATCGCAGCTCGGCGTCGCGCAGCTCGCTGCTCACCGTTTTTCCCTGCACCCAGAAATTCTTGCCGTCGGCGGGAAAGCCCGCGGGATGATCGATCTCGCCCAGAGGCACCGGCGCCTGACCGCCCGCCGGCACCTCGTCGGCAAACAGCTCCACCTTCGACGCATTTGTCTTCGATGCCGAGTAAGACGGCTTGTGTTTCGCGTTCCACGCCGTGAGCACGAGCTTGCCGACGAAATCGTTAGGCTCGACCTTCGCGATCTTGAGCAGAGCGCGGCCGTGATGGAAGCCGGCGTCCTGCTGATGCACGTACCGGCCGGCATTCATCTTGTCATCGCCGGAGAGTGCCACCGGATCGCCGGCAGTCGCCGCCTTCGTACGACTCTGGTGCACGCGTAGGTCGAGCTTCAACACTGTCGCGGTGATGCGATCGCCTTCGGCTCCTGGCAGGCTTTCCAGCTCCACCGTGAAGCCTGTATCACCGACTGCGCCACTCTTGCTCTGTCCCTGCGCCCAGAAGCGCTTCCCCTTGGCGGCGTCTATCGTCGCGATGTCGATGTGCAGCGCGGCGTCGCCGAGCGGCGACTGACCAGCCGCGGGTACTTCCTCATTGTCGGCGAACAGCGCGACATTCGCCGTTCGGGATTTGAGCACGAGCTTGCCGGCAACGTCGTTAGGTTCGGCTTTCTTGACGATGACGAGCGCGCGCTCGGCGAAGAGGCGGTTGTCGGTCGAGCCCTGAACCACGATGTATCGGCCTGGCTTGATCTTCTCGTCGGCGGTGAGCACCGTTGGCTCGCCGCCGCCCTCGGGACGTGACTTGCAGACCTCGAGCTGCAGCTTGACGCAGGTGATCTTCTCGGAGACGGACGTCGTTTTCGGCGGGATCTTGCCGCCTTTGAGCTCGAGCTTCAGCTCCGTTCCGCCGACGGCGGCACTCGCCTGCCGGCCTTCCACGTACAGCGTGTGTCCCTTGTCGAGCTGCTCGGTCGTGAGCGGCGCCGGTAGCGCGATCTCGTCGCTGCCGTCTCTGCTCCCAAAGACCTTGATGTGATCGGCAGCGGCACAGGACAGCTCGCCCGTGCCGTCGAACTTGCCCTTGACGCCGATTCCGACGGGAATGCGATGCGGTTTGACACCGAGGCTCGCGTCGTCGATGTACTTCTGCCTGACGAGGACGATCTTCGGATCCTCGACGCGGATCGTTGGCTCGGGACGCTGCGGCAGCACGGCGCGAAACTGGCCCTTCTGGCCTCGCGAGAGCGTGACCTGCTGCGGCCCGGCGGGAATGGTGTATTTCGCGCCGTGTTCGGCCGGCAGTGTGAACGTGAGCGTGTATGTCCCGGAGGCCAGATCCGCCAGCTGCGTCGAACCAGTGTCCTTTCCGGTTCCGCCGCTCGCGCTCGCTGGTCCCGAGACATCGACCTTCACGTCCCCCAGCAGCGGCTCGCCGTCTTCCCCGAAGACGATGACCTCGAGCGATGCCGGGGGATGAACACGCGCCGAGCAGGAGCGCGTGTCGCCCGCGGCCAGCGGCATCGCGTATCCCGAGCCCGTGTACGCCGTATCCTCGAACTCGAACTTCTTTTCGGCATCGGCGAGCTTCACCGTCACCTTGTAGTCGCCCGGTGCAAGTCCGGAGAAGATCGCCACGCCGGAACCGTCAGCGGCTTTGGACCCGCCGGTCGGTCCCGCGATGGTGACATTCGGAGGCTTGGAGAACGCCGCGCCGTCGGCACGCGTCACCGTGACGGTGAGCATTGCCGTCGTCTTTGCCGATGCCGCTCGCGATGCCTGACGAGTGGGCGGCGGTGGCGCCTCCGGAGTAGCCGTCGGGAGCGCGTACAGCGTCAGTGGTGTGAGGGCGCCGACGGTGAGCCGCCCGTCGACGACACGCATCGCAACGGCCTCGATGACCTCGACGTCACTCATGTCGCCGATGGCCAGACTCGGCTCCGCGTCCGCGAGCAGGCGTCGGAGCCTCGAGAGCTGGCACTCGTCATCGCCGAAGCGGCGGAGGAAGGTCGCTGCCGCTTCGATACTCGTCAGCTCGACGACGGCATCATCCACGATGTCCGTCGCTGATCCGATCGCGTACTCGCCGAGTCGTTCGCGGAGGACCTCTGCCATGATGCTCGCGTTTAGAGATCGCTCATCCGATGAGGACCGTCGGCAGGCCGACGACCAGGCTCCCGCCATGCGCCGTCATGTCACCCATGCGAGCCGCGGGCTGGCCACCGATCAATACCGTGAAGCTGCCAAGCGCGATCACATCCGGCGGACCGACGCAGGTGCACATGTCGCCTACTCGCGAGGCCGGCATCCCCCCGATGAGCACGGGGATTCCTCCCGGTGGCAGCGCCGGGCCTCCGACGTGAGGAATCGGCGGAACGGCAGGCGTCATCATCGGACACACGTGCATGTCACCGACACGGGCTGCGGGCTGACCCATACTCTCTCCCGTTAGGCAGACTGCCAGAGGGTGATGCGCTCGGCAACCTCGAGCCCGAGCTTGAGGAACTCACGAAACTTGTCTGCCGCCCGCTCGGGCTCCACGGACACCGCCGACAGAATGATCGTTCCGGTGACCGCCTTCGCCGTCGAGAATTCGCCCGGCGGCACCGCGGGCACGTTCGCGGGCGCCATGCTGCCGCCAGTGAAGAAAACCGATAACGCCGCGCATCCTGCCGGCGTGCCGAGGTCCGCCGCTTCGGCGGCCTTCATCGCCTCGCGGCGATGCTCGTCCGTCGGTTTCACGATCCACCGTTCCGTCGCCTCCAACGCCGAACGGATGGCCGGTGCTGGCTCGGCACCCGATGCCTTACGAGCGCACACCCAGGCCCACCAGACGCACTCGCGCTTGGGGAGCGCGAACGCGAGAAAGCGCACCGCCTCGGGAAACATCCCACGTTTTGTGAGAATGCTGATGAACTCGCGCGGCCCACTGCGGACATCATCGGAGGCAAGGAGCTGCAATGCCTCCTCTCCCAGCTCCGCGGCGACAACGAGATCCTTCACCGTTCGTCGCGGCGGCTGCTGGCCAGCGTACGATGTCGAGGTGCTGGTGGTGGTCGGTACCGTCATTGTTGCCACCTCGATCAGTTGATCATCGTGAGGCCGCCCTTCGCCGTCAACATCGCATCACCATTCACTTGCGTCATCAAACCTTTGAGCTGCGTCTGCACTTCGCCCTGGATCTTCACCATCACGCCTTTGATGGTCACGCCCGTTTGATCGAGCTTGATGGAGCTCTGCCCCACTTTGAGCTCGATGCCCACCATGGCTTCGGTGGCGACTTTGCCCAGCGGCGCCTTCATGGTGATATCACCCATGCTCACCGTGAGCTCGTCGCTGCCCATCTTGAGCGCAACTTTGCGGTCGCCCTGGCTGAGCGTGAGCTCGTCACTTCCCTCATCGAGCGTCACCTTGCGATCGCCCTGTTTGATCTCGACGGTCTGACTACCCTGTGAGATCGTGAGCGACTGACTGCCCTTTTCGAGCGTGATCGTCTCGTCGCCGTCCTTGACGGTCTTCGTCTCGTTGTTCACGATCGTCGTCGTGCGATCGTGACGCACTTCTCGCGTCTCGTCGTTCTTCACGATTGCGCTGAGGTCTTTCTCGGCCTGCAGGAACACCTGCTCCGAGCCTTTCTTGTCCTCGAATCGCAACTCATTGAAGTTGTCCGCGGCGCCCTGCGTCGAGCTGCGTGTCTTGAATCCGGACTGCGTCTTGTTCGCCGGCAGCGCGTAGGGCGGCATCTGCTCGGCATTGTAGAGATGTCCGGCGACGAACGGCCGATCGGGATCGCCCTCGTAGAAATCCACGATCACTTCCTGCCCGATCCGCGGGATGTGGACGAACCCCCACTGCTTGCCCGCGGCGGGGCTCGCGACACGCAGCCAGCAGGATGTCTTGTCGTCGCGCTTTCCATCACGATCCCAGAAAAACTGCACCTTCACGCGGCCATATTTATCGGTGTGGATTTCATCGCCCGACGGACCGGTAACGACTGCGGGCTGCGCGCCGGCGCGGGGTTTCCGCGTCGTGACTGATGGACGGAACGGGACGTCCGCCGGAATGACGACGAAGCTGTTGGCGTAGTCGGCTTCGGCGGTCTCACCGCCCCGGTAGCCGCGCTGCATTGCCTCGTGCCTAACGCTGAGAATCTGATACGAGCGATTCAGATCTTTTCGAAAGTGCCCCTCGAAGTCCAGCTTGTAGCCGGAGGCGAGCGCCGAGCAGTTGGACTTGCAGATGAGCATTTCCTGCGTCGCCTGCGCGGCTTCCATGCGGAGCCGCGATATCCGGTCTCCGTCATCGCGCGCCTCGAACTTTGCCGGATACTCGAACAGCTCCAACCCGCTCTGCGCGCCCGGGCTCGAGGTGAGGAGTCGATTCGACGGCTCCTCGTAGAAATAGTCGGCGACGGTGTATTTGCCGCTGCACGCGCGGTTCTCCAGGCGTACCTCGGTAATGATCTCTTCGTCGACACCACTCAGCGCCGAATCGATGCCCATCGGCAGCTTCTTCACGAGGCCTGGCTTCACGGCGTTGGTGTTGTCGCCGATGACGAACAGATGCTGGTCCTTGAAGTGACGAAACCAGTAGAAGATCCCCTCTTCCTCGAGTAGGCGGGACACGAACGCGAGGTCGCTCTCGCGGTATTGCACGCAGTACTCGCGCTTCTTGTACGTGCCGACCGCCTCGTTCTTGAAGTCGACTTTCCCCTCTTTGAAGACCTTTTCGACAATCTCGGGGACGCTCAGCTTCTGGAAGATGCGCGAGTTGACGCGCTGCGAGAGAAACCAGCAGCTCGGCACGATCTCCAGACGATACGACGTGAAGTCGGCGTCCTGACCGAGCTGCACGAAGCGGCGCACCTGACCATGGATGTAGCGGTGGCCACCACCGGCGAGATCGATCGTGAGGGTGACCGGCGTTCGGAGCAGCTTCTTGCCATCCACGGCGTCGTTTTCGGACACGCACTTCGCGACAAACTCGAAGGGCATCGAGACGCCCTCCTCGCCAGTGAACGACTCGAGCAGCAGGACGTCCGTTCCGGCCGCCGTCTCGAGGCGAAAACTCTGGTTGTCCTGCGTTAGCTTGGGCATGAATGCTCACGTGAGCGCTAGAGGACTGGTGCGGATTCGCCGCCATCGAGTGTGCTTGGCAACGTTGCCAGCGACGCTGGAACCGACGACGCCCCGGCACGTGAGGCCGCGCCAGCGGCCGACGCGGATGCGTCGATCGCATAGCGGAAGGCACCGTCATCGGTGACGCCAACGTGAATCGCGCCAATGTCGGCCCCGCCCGCCAGCTGCTCGAGAATGCGCAGCGAAACCTCCGGCAGCAGCGAATTCGAGAGAATGTTGTCGACGTTGCGGGCGCCGCTCTCGACCTCGGTGCAGCGCGCCGCGACCGTCGTCACCAATGACTCGTCGAAGGAGAAGCGCACGCCGTGGGTGGCCTCGATGCGTCGCTGAATCTTTCCGAGCTTGAGGTGTACGATGCGCCGCAAATGCTCATCGCGCACCGGGAAGTACGGAATGATCACCATCCGCCCGAGGAAGGCGGGCTTGAAGGTCTTGTCGAGCTCCGGCTTGAGCGCCTTCACCAATCCTTCGTGCGACGGCGTGGTCTCCGGATCGGCCGTCAACCTCATGATCGTGTCGGTGCCCGCGTTCGTCGTGAGGATGATGACGCTGTTCTTGAAGTCGATCTGACGACCCTCGCCATCCTCCATCTGTCCCTTGTCGAATACCTGGAAGAACAGCTCGAGCACGTCGGGGTGGGCCTTCTCGACTTCATCGAGAAGCACGACCGAATATGGCCGACGACGAACGGCTTCCGTGAGGACGCCACCCTCGCCATAGCCCACGTACCCGGGAGGCGCGCCCTTCAGCGTCGACACCGTGTGCGCCTCCTGGAACTCCGACATGTTGATGGTGATGAGATTTTGCTCACCACCGTACAGCAGGTCGGAGAGCGCGAGCGCGGTCTCGGTCTTGCCGACACCGGAGGGCCCGACGAGCATGAATACGCCCTTGGGCTTGTTCGGGTCCTCGATGCCGGCGCGCGCCGTACGTATGCGCCGGCTGATGTACTCGAGTGCGTGACTCTGACCGATGACGCGCTGGCCCAGGTGCTTCTCGAGGGCGAGCACGACCTGAAACTCGTCGCGAAGCATCTTGCCGACAGGCACTCCAGTCCAGCCGGAGATCACTTCACCGACGAGCGACGCATCGACGCACACGCGCATGAGCGGCGCATCGCCTTGCAACTCTGCCAGCCGCTCGTTGAGTGACGCAAGCTCGGCGCGGAGCTGTTCAGCATTCGCTGATGCCTCTGCTTCGATTGCACTCGCCTGCTGCGCGCCGGCGGCATCGTCCGGGGCGGCGTCCGCCGGCACCGCCGCGACGGCTGCCGAGGCGCGTCGTTGCCGCGAGACTTGCTGCTCGAGCTTCTCGCGAATCTCGCGAATGCGGCCGACGAGCTCCTTCTCCGTCTCCCACCGCGTCACGAGCCGCGCGAGCTCGGCCTCGGTATCGATGCGTTTCTGCGCCAGCTCCGCGAGTCGCTCGGCGTGATTCGCGCCGACCGCCGCCTCACGCTCCAGCACGCGCCGCTGCACACCAATGTCATCCAGACGGCGTTGCGCGTTCTCGACCGCGGGCGGGGTCGTATTGAGGCCGAGCGCGAGCCGCGCGCACGCCGTGTCCAGTACGCTCACTGCCTTGTCCGGCAGTTGCCGGTCGGGAAGATATCGGTGGGAAAGCCGCACGGCGGCGTCGAGACCATCATCGAGGATGCGCACATTGTGGTGCTTCTCGAGCGCCGGCACGACACCGCGCATCATCAGTGCGCACACTTCCTCGGACGGCTCCTCGACTTTCACGAGTTGGAAACGACGGGCGAGTGCGGGGTCCTTCTCGAAGTACTTCTTGTACTCCGACCACGTCGTGGCGGCGAGCGTCCGCAGCTCGCCGCGGGCGAGCGCGGGCTTGAGCAGATTCGCGGCGTCGTTCTGTCCCGCCTGGCCGCCGGCGCCGATCATGGTATGGGCTTCGTCGATGAAAAGGATGATCGGCGTCGGTGAGTTCTTCACTTCGTCGATGAGCCCCTTGAGCCGGTTCTCGAACTCCCCCTTCACGCCAGCGCCGGCCTGCAGCAGCGCAAGATCGAGCGTATGCAAGGTGACATTGCGGAGCACGGCCGGCACGTCGCCGTTCGCGATGCGCAATGCGAAGCCTTCGACGACCGCCGTCTTTCCAACGCCGGCTTCTCCGACGAGGATCGGATTGTTCTGTCGACGCCGCAGCAGAATGTCGATCACCTGCCGCACCTCGAAGTCGCGCCCCAGCACTGGATCGATCTTTCCCGCTCTGGCGCGCTCGGTGAGGTTGATCGTGTACGAATCGAGATTCGGCGTCTTGCCACCGCCTGGACGAGGAACGCCCGAGGCATCGCCAGCGGCGCCGCTCTCCGCAACGCGGGAAGCCTGCGCCTCTTCCGTGGAGTGGCCGATGAGAGCTGGCAGATCCTTTCGCAGCGACTCGAGCGGAATCTTCGTGAACTCACGGCTGATCTCCTTCACCATGCGCGCGAGATCGTCGTCCGCGAGCAGAGCCACGATGGTGTGACCTGTACGTACCTGGGCCGCGCCGTAGTCGATCGAGCCGATTGTCCAGGCTTCGGTGAGCATTCGTGAAAGGTGAGGGCTGATCGCCGGCGTCCTCGCGTTACCGGTCTTGAGATGATCGAGCGCCTTGGCGAGATCCGATGCCAGCCGCGAACGATCGACCGCGTAGTGCTTGAGCACGAACGCGAAATCGGAATCGGTGACGTCGAGCAGCTTCACGAGATAGTGCTCGACCTCGACATCGTAGTGCGTGCGCGAGAGACACAGCCCAGCCGCGCTCTCGATAGCGCCGCGCGTCATGGGGTTCAGCTTACCGATGAGGGCCCGCAGATTGACAGACATGGAACCGGCTCGCAGTTAGGGACTTATCAAGTATCTTCGATCAGATGCTGAACACCGTCTCGTCGGGGTCCCGCGTCATTGGCGTCAAGCGAAGCCACGTACACCAGCTCAACGGCAGCGGTGCGCTGTCATCGAGCCGACAGGGCGGAACGTCCTCGCGCGCGAGCACGAGCTGGATCTCGAAATCGATTTGACCGTTGGTGTACAAGCGGGTGATCGCCTGAAGCGGCTCATGGGCGCTGCCGCCGGGCAGAAAGCTCTCGTACTCGGCGCGTTTCATCGGACCGATCCGAACGCGCACCCGCGACTGCTGATCCCAGATCTCGTCTCCGGCGACGGCACCGCCGCCAAGCGCGCTCGTCATCGTTTCGTCGCCGAGCTCCGATTGCGTCGATCGGCTCAGCGGATACCACGCGCCCACGAACTGCTCCACGCTCACGGGTACCGCGAAGTAGTCCGCGAGCATTTGCTCGAGTCCCGCCGCCGAGTGCACGGAGCCCGAGAACAGGCCTGCATACGCGAGGATGGTGTCATCGGCCACGGGCAAGCGGCCCTGCATCGGCGCTGTTCCCAGACCAACCAGATCGAGCAGATGCCGCGTGAGCCAGGTGCGCTGTCCCCGACCCGCCTCATAGGCCGCGGCAATGTGCGTCTTCTCCCATGCTCGATAGAAGAACGAAAGCAGCCGGTGGTCGAAGATCTCGAGGAAGCTCTTGAGCGCATGGTCGCCAGCGCGTTCCCGCTCGGCGACATACAAGCTGTACGCGAGCGGCAACATCCCTTGCGGCCCGGTGAGTCCGAAAAAGTTCACCGTCATCCGCGGCGGATCGCTGGCATCGAGCGCCTGAATCTGGCTCGCCGGAAAGGCGACGCTCGTCGCCGTCGAGAAGCGCACCGCCTCCTGGCGTGGCTCCTCGAAGCCGCCGACGGGTGCGCGCTCTGGCTGCAGCTGCTCGAGCAATCGCACCGCCTGAAAGAACTCGAACGTCCACGGCTCGGCGAACAGTCGCGTCAGCAACGTGTCCGCCGGCTGATCTTCCACTGGCTCCGCCCCCCGACCTCGAGCGCGAGGCGCGCCATAGGAAGCCGTTACATGAGTGGCTTCCAACCCGCTCTCGCTGGCCATTCCCGGAGCCCCCGCTTGCGCTGGCGCGACCGCGCCGCAAGTGTTGAAAAACTGTTAATCGACGCGTACAGGCCAAAAAAATGTTCGAGCACGCTCGCGAAGAGGTAGGCGCCGGCCCCCGCGAACTGCTCCTCGTCCAACTCGAGCTCCACGCGACGCCCCCGCGCGAAGCTGAGTCCATGCTCGCTCACGATGCGGGCGAACGCCGGCTCGCTCCGCACACTCGTTACTCCGTCGATCTGCTTCCGCGCCGCCGGCGCGTCGGCAAAGTCGTGAAGCCGGAGCAGCTCGCGTAAGGCGTCGCCGTCGTCCGCGAGCGAGAGATAGTTGAGTGACAGCTGCGACAGGAGCCTGCCGATCGAGGGCGTGCCGAGCGGCGGATGAATGACTCGCGTCGGCTTCACGAGCGACACGATCGCTCGAATCGGACCGCCACCGTCCAGCTCGAGATCGCCGGTCTCGTTCCCGAACGGAAGACGGCTTGGCATGTCGCTGTTGAAGCACGTGAGGCGCGCCGTTACAACTTCATAATCAGGATCGAGTCGCCGGCCGGAGAGGTCCACGAACGAAAGCAGAACATCCGTGCCCACATCCGAGCGCCACTGGCTGAACGTTCGCTTCGAGAGCCAGTAGGCATGGTTGTCACCTGCCGTGCCGCGGTGCCGGTGCGAGTACAGCGGCTCGAAGCGCTGAACCGCGCCAGTCCCCGGTGTGACGGCAGTGACATCGTCGACCGAGTAGACCTCCGTTCCGACACGTCGATGCGCGTCGGGCACGATCTGATACTCATGCCGCCGCTGCGTGAGCAGGATTGGCTCGGAAACTTTCTGGAACAGATTGATCGCCGGCGTCGCGCCCAGGCGGATCGTATTTGCCGAAACGCCCGCCTCGAGCATCGGTCGCCATTCGTTCCGCTCCCACGCGGAAATTGGAAAGATCAACTCGATGGCGCTGCCCATGCCGGCGCCGCGAATCGCCTCGAGGCCATCGATGTCGACGAACAGGAATTTTTCCGGGAAGGCGAAATATTCCTGCAGTAGTCGATAGGCATGGAACGATCGCCCCGGATACGGCAGCAACCCCTCCTCCGCGCCAAAGCCGATCGGTTGCGGCACGGACGGCAGCGACAGCGTTTTCGCTCGCCCACCAGCCGCTATCTCGCGAATCACCACGCCTCGACTATTGTTGCAGAGCAACTCGTACAGCGGATAAACGAGATTGCCCTCGCCGTTGAGATGCAGGCGCAGAGATCGAAGATCGAGCTGTGAAAATGACACCCCCGGCAGGCAGCGCAGCTCGACCCGGAGTGCCGCAACCGCGTCGCCGAGGCGCAGAGCCGGCCGCAGCCGATCGGGCGCTGTCCATTGTGCCGCGCTCACCGTGAATGGCCAGAGCGTTGTGTCGTACCCCGTCTTGAACTTGCAAGGCACGCCATCGACTGGTGGCGAATACAGCGTCGAGCCGCGCGGAATCTTGAAGCCTGTCGGCGGTACACCCTGATCGGGATCGACACGAAATTCGACGACGGACATCGACGGAATGGGACGCACGAAGTGCGGATACACAATCTCGAGGATCGACTCGCTCACGTCGGAGAAGTCGTCGTCGATCTTCAGGTGCACTCTCGCCGCGAGGAACGCGAACGCTTCGATGAGCCGCTCGACGTGTGGATCCTCGCACTTGTTAGGCTCGAGCAGCAGCCGGCCGGCAATCTTCGGGTAGCGCTGCCCGAATTCCGCGCCCATGCGGCGCACATACGCCAGCTCCCGCTCGTAATACTGCAGCAGCTCCTCACGCACCGCGCACCCCCGCGACCTGGTAGTCGCCACTCGTATAGTCGAGCACCGTATCGAATACGACGCGCTCGGGCGTGGGATCCATCATGAGCATCCCCTCGACTTCGAAGCGCAGCTCACGGCGGTGCTGTTCGCCCTCCACCTCCACGATGCTGATACGCGCATCCGTGATCCGCGGCTCGAAGGTGGCCAGCGTCTCCTCGATGTAGCGAAGTAATCGCGCCTTGGACTCCGCGGCGTCGCGACTGAACGACGTGACATCGGGAATTCCGTAGTCGTAGACCGACGTCGGCAGCTCCACGAGCTCGCCCGGCGGACGCTCCGGCGTCCGGCGCGCATTCAGCAACCAGGAGAGGTCGCGCTGGACTGCCGCCTTGAAAAGACGTACGGACTCGGCGAACGAGACCCGCGGATCAGCCGACGCTTTCGGCGTCAGATCGGTGAGTCGGTCCAGGATGGAAAGCTGGACGCTGCGCTCGATTGCTCTCGGAGTCGACATGGACGAGGAGGCGAAGAGAGTCTCAGCTCTGAGCGAAGCTCATCGCTTGCAGCGGATCGAGCCGGCAGATACGCAAATAGAGCTGCTGCCGCGTCCGAGAATCGCCATCGGTCTTCGTCAGGCATCGGTAAAGAAGCGACATCGGGCGGGCGACGAGTCCTCCTGCTTCCCACTCCTCGAGCTTGTGTGTTTCGATATCACTCACCAGCTCCTCGAGAATTGGCAGGGCAACGGCTTCGTGGCCGGCATCGACCATGATCGACGCGAGCTCGGCCTGAAGGAGGAAGCGGCCGCGCCGCGTCTTTTCGCGATTCACCTCGTTCATGAGCAGCTGGATCGCGCGATCGGGACGTCCACCCCGAACTTCGGCCATCGCGAGCGCGCGCGCGTCTCGCGGCCGCTCGTCGTCGCGTCCATTCGCGCGCGATGTATCCGGTGCCGAGGCATCGCTGGCAGGCATCGCTGTCTCGGCGGACAGCACACGCGCCCGCAACCAGGCCTGCGTTTCCGGATTCGCCGCCGGTGTGTCGTCCATCAGCGTCATGTCGACGAGATCGGGCAGGTCGGCGAGCAGCGATCGGAGCTCGCCGACAATGGCGCTCTCGACGAAGTGGTATTCGCTGCCTAACGAACCGCACGCCGTCAGCACGTAACGCTGCAGGTCGAGCCATCCCCGACCCTGCTCCGTGCCCATGACACCTTCGCTCATTTCGATGAGCGAGCGCCAGTCCTGATCGAGGAGGAGCCGCTTGAGCGCGGTGCGTGTCTGCGTGGTCGGCGCCTCGAGGAGCTTCGGATCGACGACGCGGCCGCCGGCGCGCAATTCACCCCAGCGGAAGCCACGCAGCAGGAGGTATGACGCTGGGTTGGAGGGCTCGACCTGCCGGAGATAGCGTGCCGCGCCGACGATGCGTCGCGCGGCGTCCTCGCGCGACACTGGTTCAGCCGACATTGCCGCGGCCGGCGCGGATGACGCGGTGCCCGACGACACCGGCGGCTCCGCGACCACTGGAGTCGCAACGGGCACCTCTTCCAGTTCGGGTTCGGCCTCGAGCTTTCGCTTCAGGAATTGCCGCGCGACCCGTTCGACGTCTGCGATCGCATCTCGCAGCGGCGAATAGCTGGGAGCGACCGACCCAAACCGCTCCGCGGAGAGCGCGTCGAGCCGATCGAGCGATGCAACGGCCGATTGGATGTCGGCAAGGAGGCTCCTGTACCACGCCTTTGGCGTGCCCTCGAAGGACTTCTCGAATTCTTCCGGCGTGAGCTTGCCTTGCTCCACCGCCATTCGACGCGCGTCTGCCTTGGACGAATCATCGTTCGCTTCGCCCTCAGTCGGCACGACGCGGGACTCCTTGTACTTCCGCAGGGAATGCCCGCCGCGTGTCAATGGCACCGCCCAGATCGCGGTGTGCAATCGCGTCGCCACCCACTCGAGCGGCGCTGCACGGATCTCCGCATCACCATCCTCGATGGGCGGATAGACGTGATCCCAGAACTGAGCGAGAAGGCCCTCGAGCAACTCGAGTCCTTCACGCAGCCCGACGAATCCCTCGCGACGGAGCTTCGCCTCCGTGAGCCACGCGGCGATTTGCAGATCCTTGGATTTCTTTTCCAGCGTTTCCGTGGCGAGCTTCACGACCAGCGGCCAGTCGGCGATTTTGCGTTCGATTTGCCAGTCGCCCTGCGGGATGTCGTCCTCTTCACGCCGGGCTTCCTTGATCTTGTCGAAGACCGGCTCGTATCGGATCTCGATTCCGCCCGGGTTGGCGCCCGGGATGGGAGTCAGCAGCTGATCGAGGAGTGGCATGATGCGAGTCGCGAAGACGAGTGAGAACGGGAGCGGCGGGGGCGTGTCCGCCCGCGATTGGTGGTGCCCACCGTCGGGTGCGGCGGGCGCGCGAGTCCGGCGGCGTTAGGCAACTGCCGCGCTGATCAGGAGTCGGCCGCGCCGGCTCCGACGGGCGTGATGATCAACTCGCGAACTTCGAGAATTGGAAACTCTTCGCCGTCGACCAGGAAGAGCTTCTGGCCGATGGGGGCCTCCAGCCCGTCATCGACCTCCTGCCACTGCGTGACGCGTCCAAGGCGCGTCGCGCCATCGGCGCACTGAAAGCTCAATGGCGCAATGGCGGGAACGAGCACTTCACCCAATTCGACGCCCTGGAATGACTCGGCGGTCCGAACGATCGCCGGCACCCAGAGCAGATCGCGCAGTCGCTTCGGGGATTCGATACGCACCGAGGCGATCTGCTCGAAGGGCAGCCAGGTGTACTGTCCGGCGGCGAAGATCTCGAGGCGTCGTCCGATGCGCGGATCGGCATCCTCGATGGAGCTGAATGGCGTGCCGTTCAATGTTCCTGAAACTGGCCGCGGCGGCGCGTTCAGGGGAAACGCGCGCTGCTCGAACAGCTCCTTGCGGAGCCGTTCGGCATGGAGCGCCGACTGGTACACCAGCGCGCCCATTTCGGCGTCGGTGCCACCGTGACCGAGCACGGCAAGCTGCTTCTCCGCACGATCGTAGTCGCCGGCGAAGCAGAGCAGCTCGAAGAGGAAGGTTCGGCGCTGGACGTCGGTGGGGTTGTCCCGCACCTCGGCACCCAGCGCCTGAATCGCTTCGTCGAGCTTCCCGGACTGATACAGGGACCGCGCGCTCGTCATGAGGCAGTGGATCGCTGGCTCGATCCTAACGCTGCATCCAGGAGTCCGACATCATCGTCTTGCTCGCCTCGATCTCGATCTTGGTGAACGTGAACGCGATGCGGACATGCGGGAACAGCGATTCGGTATCGCCAGCCACCATCTTGTACGCCGATACCGTGCTGTTCTCGAGCGTGATCTTCGTCGCCACCTCTTCCGCGCCGTTCTCGTTATGCTTGTAGATCTCGAACTCGGCCTTCGTGATCACTTCGTTGGTCGACAGCGACTGCATCAACTGCGCGGCGGGAGGACCCATCTCGATCTCGATCTCGAACGGCTCGTACTGTCTTCGCCCGGAGGCCTGGCCGGTCGACACATCGCGCGGGGACTTGGCGCCGAATTCGATGCCGAGCACCTGGATCTGCTGCTCCTTCCCTTTCCGCTTGCTGTCGCCCTTGATGGCACCCTGCGTCTTCGCGGTGATCTTCGCGAAGGCTTCCAGGTGCGTTTGTGTTGGTGTGTCGTAGCTCAATGTCGCCGACATGATGTCTCTCCCTTGCCTGGCTTGCCGTCGGATGTCTGGTTACTTCGTGGGCTGTCTCAAACCATCTTACGATCCAGCTGGCCTTCGCGCAGCGATGCCTGTCACGCTCGCGAAGAACCTTTTGTTACACTGCGCGCGTCACTTGGCTGGCGCCGGCAGGTCGGCAACAAGCCGCAACGACATGCTCAGCTCGTCGAGCTGGAAGTGTGGACGCAGGAATGCAACCGCTCGATACGCACCGGGCTTGCCCGGCATGTCCACGACCTCGACCCGCGCCTCGCGGAGTGGCCGCTTCGCCTTCACTTCGAACGAGACGCCGTCGTTGCTCACGACGTACTGACTGATCCACTTGTTGAGGAATTCCTCAACCTCGCCGCGCGACGTGAAGCCGCCGATCTTGTCGCGCATCATCGCCTTCAGGTAATGCGCGAAGCGTGAGACGGCGAAGAGATATGGCAGCTGCGCCGAGATGCGGGCGTTGGCCGTGGCGGCGTCGGAGTCGTAGATCTTCGGCTTCTGGCAGGACTGCACGCTGAAGAACGCGGCGTAGTCCGTGCCCTTGCAGTGCACGAGCGGCGCGAAGCCGAGGTCGGCGAGCTCCTTCTCCCGCCGATCGGAGATCGGTGTCTCCGTCGGACATTTCATGGCGATGTCGCCGGACTCCGTTCGGAAGTTGTGAACGGGGAGACCGGACACCAGACCGCCGCTCTCGACGCCACGAATGGTGGCACACCACCCGTAGGTCGCGAACGACTGCGTGATGCGCGATGCCAGCGCCCACGCCGCGTTCCCCCACAGGTACTTGGAGTGATCGGTACCGTCCACCTGCTCGTCGTAGTTGAAGGCTTCGACTGGCACCGTCTCCGCGCCGTAGGGCTGACGCATCAGGATATGCGGTAGCGCCAGCGCGACATATCTCGCATCCTCGCTCTGACGGAAGCTCTTCCACTTCGCGTATTCGGTCGTGTCGAAGACCTTCGCGAGATCGCGCGGCGCGTCGAGCTGGGTAAGGCTGTCGAGATTGAGCATCTCGGCGGAGGCGCCCGCGATGAACGGCGCGTGCGCGCCGGCCGCGACCTGCGCGACCTTCTCGAGCAGTTCGACGTCCTGTCCCGATTTTCCGAAGTCGTAATCGCCGACGAGCGCGCCGAACGGCGACCCGCCGAAGACCCCGAATTCCTCTTCGTACACCTTCTTGAAGAGCGTGCTCTGATCGAACTCCGGCGCCTTCTGCAGATCCTTGAGCAGCTCCTTCTTCGAAACGTTCAGGACTTTGATCTTGAGCTGCTCGCTCGATTCCGAGTTGTCGAGCAGGAACTTGAGACCACGCCATGTGCCTTCCAGCTTCTGGAAGTCGGAATGGTGCATGATCTCGTTGAGCTGCGTCGACACGAGGTGATCGATCTGCGCGATCCGCGCGTTGATCATGGCCTCGGTATCGGTGGCGATCGTCACCGTGCCCTTCAGCACCTCGTTGACGAAATTCTTGACGAGCTCCTTGCCACGCTCCTTGGTGGCGCTGTCACGCCCCAGGCGACCTTCGTCGACGATCCGATCGAGGAGGCTGAGCTCCGTACCTGGCGCGTAGCCGGACTGCTGCTGCTGCCCCTGAGCCTGTGCTTCAGACATCGGTACCTCCCTGCGGGATCGCGATCTCCGACTCCAGGCGCTTCATGGCCGCGGAGTCGTTGAGCGTATTCTGAAGTATCTCGTCGAGCTTCTCGTTCCCCTGCAGGTTGCCGCGGAGATCGGCGAGCTTGGTGCGGAGCTCGAGCAGCTCGCGCAATGGTTTGACCTGCTGGGCGATTCGATCCGGCGCAAAGTCGTCGAGACTCTCGAAGGTCAGATCGACACCGAGCTTCGAGTTCGAGTCCGGTGCGAGCTTGTTCTCCACGGCGAATGCGACGCGGGGACGCATGCTCTTCAGCACCGTGTCGAAGTTGTCGGGAGTGACTTCAACGAACTTGCGCTCCTTCAAGCGCGGCAGGGCTTCGGCGGGCTGACCGCTCAGATCAGCGAGGACGCCCATGACGAAGGGGAGCTGTTTCGTCTCGATCGCTCCACCCGTCTCGACGTCATAACTGATGTTGACGCGCGGCGGCCGGACGCGCTCGAGCTTTTTCTGAGTGCCCTCGCGTGGCATGGTGAACTCCAGGCGGAAGAAAAGTGGCACGGCGCCTCCGCCGTGCCAGACGGATGCTCCGTGTTCGTGCAATGCGCGCCTATCATGCACCTCATCCGACAAACCGTCAAGGATGCTTGACAGGAGCCAAGTCGTTGCTTTTGCAGCACGTACGCAACACCACGTCAGTCCGCGCGCTCCACGGGCTGACCATCCCGCGCTCGATCACGCACGCCAACCGTATCGCGCATCGCCGTCGCGTCGGGTAGCCGAAACTCGTCGATCTCCACCAGTCCCGCGTCCAGCAGCTGCCGGATCATTCGGGCGAACGCCTCTTCGGGCGCGTCGTCCGGAACAGCATGGGTGTCACGCAAATACTGAAGGTGCTCGCGCGCCGTCATTCGCCCATCGCACCACTGCAGGAGCGTCGCGTACCAACTCGGACAGGTGGCTTCCACCGCGAATGGAGCCAATGTGACCAACGCGCACTCCTCGCCATACCACTGACCATCCACGAGGCGCGATCTCGACCGGAGCTCGGTTCGCGGCAGCGTGCGTGGATGGGAGGACAGTAGTCGCAATTCGTCGCTGGGAGCCCAGGATGCGGTCGTGACCATCCACCGCATCATCCATTGCATGTCGCCGCCGCTGGTCAACGAGGAACGCACGCGACGCGTCGTGATGACCGGGCGAGCCGTGGATTTCCGTTGAACCAGCACCGACGCCATAACGAGCCCGTCGACATCGAGCCGGCGGAATGTGTCGCGCCATTCCTCCAGATCCGCGAAGCTGGCGAGCCCCTCACACGCCTGGTCGAGCATGAAATGCAACGGATCGAGCGTCGCGCCCTGCGCAACCACCACGTCGAACTCCTGCGACGATGAGCCCAGCATCTCGCGCACACGTTGCTCGACTGGCATGCCTTCCCGAGACGACATGAGACAATCGACAAAGCATTGGCCACCCGGCCGGAGATGGTCCGCGAGCCCCTCGAAGATCCGGCTGGTGATTCCCTCGCCATCGATTCCGCCGTCCCGAAATGTCAGCCGCGACTCCAGCGCCGGCACATATGGCGGATGCGCGACGATCAGATCGAATGTCTCCCCTACGAGCGGCGCGTAGAGATCACCCTCGAGCGCGGAGACATTCGAGACACCATTCAGTGCAGCATTGAAGGCGGCGCAGCGTGTCGAGCGATCGGTGATGTCCACTACGGTCGCGTGACTGGCGAAGCGCTGAGCGCCAACGAGGGCGGCAACGCCGCTTCCGCCGCACAGCTCGAGAAAGCTTTCGCAGCGCTCACGTGGCATCAGTCGAAGAAATGCCCGCGTCTGCGGGAGGATCGGACTGAATACGAGGTCCATCGGCGCCGCGCCGGAAGCCTCGGCGAAGGGACGGCTGAGGCGATCCGAGGCGATGTATAACCCCTCGATGGGATAGATCGCGATCCGTGTCGCGACCATGTCCTCATGTGGCGCCTGCGAGTAGATGAGATCGAACGAACGCAGCGTTTCGATGTGATCGCGCGGCAGCAGATCATCCAGCGCCTTCGCGCTGACGGCGTCGCCGTCGAAGAACAGCCGCACGAGCAACGACTGCGCATCGGTGACGGAAGCGAACGAGCTTCGTTTGGACCCCGGCCACAAGTCGAACACGCTCGTGACGTCAGCCCCTGCACGCTCGCAAAGTTGCGACTCGGTGTAGCCGCCCTGCTCGAATACCTCTCGGAGGCGCGCGAACTCCTCCTGCGATGCGATTCGGAACGGAGAGACGGCCCATGCCGGTTGTGCAGCGCTAACCATCGCGGGCGCTCACCATTGAGAGATTGCCCTACGATAGCACACGTCGCACGCCTCCGCACGCGAGATCCATCGGGTTCATTCTTTACATGACGTTGGCCGACAGTACCTTATCGCGTCATGAGGCAGATGCAGCCCGTGCTCTGGACGAAAGGTGTTCTCCTCAGTCCCCAGCACTTCCAGACTCAGGATCGCTTCCTCGAGGATCTGCTCGAGTTTCAGCTCTCCACGCTGGCCTTCTGCCCGTGGGGATTTCGTAGTCTCGAAATCGACCGCGAAGCGCTCGCTGGTGGTTCGATCGCTATTGCTTCGGCGGCAGGCATATTCCCCGATGGCTTGTTGTTCGACATGCCTGGCGCCGATCCAACCCCGCCGCCGAAGCAGCTCGAGGGCGCGTTTGGCCCCGAGCAGGACTCGCTGGATGTCTACCTGGCGATTCCCGAGTATCGCTACGGTGGCCACAACGTCGCCGGTGCGCAGCGCGATCGCGACACGCGCTATCGCGCCGAGGAATTGTTGCGCCGCGATGAGACCACCGGCCGCTCCGAGCGACCCATTCAAGTCGCCCGCAAGAATTTCCGAATCGTGCTCGAGGGCGAGGCGATGGAGGGAAGCAGCGTACTCCGCGTTGCGCGACTCACCCGTACGGCGACCGGCGATTATCACCTCGACCCGCAATTCATACCGCCGATCATCGACATCACGGCCAGCGACTATGTGATGGCAATCGCGCGGCGGCTCGTCGAAATCTTGTCGGCGAAGAGCAGCCAGCTCGGCGGCATGCGACGGCAGAAGAATCAGAGTCTCGCCGAATTCGGCATCGCCGACGTCGCGAGCTTCTGGCTGCTCTACACGATCAACAGCTTCCTACCCGAGTTGCGCCACCTGTACGAGACGCGTCGCGGCCACCCGGCGAAGTTGTACGAGACGCTGCTGGCGCTGGCCGGTGCGCTCACCACCTTCTCGATGCGAGTGCAGCCGCGCGACTTGCCAAGCTACGAGCACGACGACCTCAGTGGTTGCCTGACGAAGCTCGACGACCAGATCCGCGAGCTGCTCGAGACGGTCGTTCCCGCGAATGCGGTGTCGATTCCGATGCGTCTCGTGCAACCCTCGGTGTACGCCGCCGCCCTGGACCAGGAGAAATATCTCGCCGCGCCGCAGATCTTCCTTGCCATCTCGGCGCCGGGTCGCGCGGCCGACATCGTCCCCCGCATCCCGCACCTCGTCAAGGTGGCGGCTGCCGGTCAGCTCGACCATCTCATTCGTCAGGCGCTTGCTGGTTTAGTACTTACGTATGTCCCAACGCCGCCCAGCGCCGTTCCGGTGAAGCTGAACCATCACTATTTCCTGATCCAGAAATCGGGAGCGGAGTGGGACGCGGTCGCACGCGCACGCAACATCGCCGCCTACGTCCCATCGGAGCTCGGCGAAACGCAACTGGAGCTCGTGGTGATGCTCGCCCGGTGATGTGGGTATCGGGCTTCTCGTCATGCACCGAGAGCAACTCTCTGTTTGATGCGACGCCTGTAGGCCGCTGATACCACTTAGAGTGGCTTCCCGAGGCATTCACAAAAACAAGCGCCACTTGAGGGAGGAGCTCTCTCCGCGCACGGAGCAAATCAGCGGTGTCAGCGCGTGCCAGTGGTTTCAGCGCCTCTCTCGCTTGTGCGGAATAGAGGCCGGTAAGGTGCATCGCTCCCAATGGCGCTATCGCCGCAGCACGAAGTACGCGACGATCGCGATCGTCAGCAGCACGACGATGTTGAGCGCGACGATCATCGGCAGCATCGATTTCTTCTGAGGTGCGGCAGCCGGCGCTTGCGCCGAGGGCTCTGATGTTGGTGCTGCCGCCGGAGCACTCGACACTGCTTGCGCTGACGGCAGGACGATGGGCGAAAGGATGCGTGTGAATTCGCTCGGTCCAGATTCCGCACCGACACGTAACATGATGTTGCCGCTCGGCGACGACGATGGGACGGCGCCAAGAGCAGGCGCCCGCAGTCCCGCGGGCGAACCACCATAGCCGGAGATCAGTTCGGGGGTCGCGGAGGGCGCGTGTCCCATGTCCCCGTGTGGCACCGTGTCGAGCGAGCGTGGACTATCGAACGACGGGGCCGCCACGGTGCCGTTTGTCGTTAGCGACGACGGCGCCGCCGACGGCGAAAGGCGCTGGAAGAGTTGCGTGAATTCTCCCGGCGGCGGTGCCTCGGGACGAGCGGGTGCGGGCGTCGGCTCGACTTCCCGTTGCGCTGCGACGCGCGGCATCACGCGATTGCGCTCTGTCAGGTCGGGGAGCTGCGGGAGAGCTTGCGGCAGGTCGCGCTTGTCCGAAACCCCGGCGAATGCGCCGAAGATCGCCGTGAAGCCCGACGCGCTGTCGTTCGTCACCGCCGGCGGTACGCTGTCAGCAAAGGACGGAATCGGCGGAGCTGCTTCCGCGCGAGGCTGAGCCACCACGGCTGGAGCCGAGACAGGAGGTGGCTCGAGCTTTCCGAACATCATAGTGAAGTCGCCCGCGGGCTCCGGCGTTGGCGCCGAGTGCGGCGGCGGCGCACTCGCGATGGACGGCGCGCTTACGATTGACGGCGGGCTGGCGACCGGCGCCGCACTCGCGACGGGCGTCGCCGTC
>Ga0070713_100000527_pt1 | contig 24218 bp, 30 predicted proteins | sample LARL82metaG_FD_65465 | JGI IMG/M metagenome (GOLD analysis project Ga0070713, IMG submission 65465) | Corn, switchgrass and miscanthus rhizosphere microbial communities from Kellogg Biological Station, Michigan, USA - LAR L8-2 metaG | ecosystem: Host-associated > Plants > Roots > Rhizosphere ...
GCGTTACCGTACTCGTTCAGAGTGACGGAGACGGTGGTGGGGTTACCGGCCGCGACAGCGTCCGGGTCAACCAGCTCGTTGAGCGGAGTGATCTGCTGGGCCAGGTCGGCGTACAGCTCGAACACGACAGAGGAACCGGGCATAGCCTGCTGGACGGGACGCTTGTCCGCGACCATACGGAACATGGGCTGAGCACGCAGGGCGAACTCAAGAGCACGGTCGTAAGTGGTCTGGACAAGGTTCGCCATTGCAGCTGTGCCAGTGAAGGCATTAGCCATTTAGAGAATCCTTGGTAGGTGATTAGCGAAGGTTTTGGAAGTTCGCAATCAGATCCTGCACGGAGCCAGCCTGGTTGACATTGCGCTGAAAGTCTTCAATCCCAGTAGACGGGCGGCCATCGCCGCCCGCATCGTTGAGCTGCTTGAAGAGGTTCTGCTGTCCAGGCGTGAGCACTGGAGTCTGGTCAACCACATCGGTGGTCTCACTTAGCGGAGCATCTGCGATTCCGAAGGCAGATCGAACGTTGGTGACCCAAGACTTGATTGCCTCCGGGTCAGCGTCACCCTGGTACAGCGCAGCTGCACTTCGAGGAACGCCAAGGTCTTCGAATACGGACGACACTCGCTGAGCTGCAAGCTGCTTCTGCACGTCTGCAAGCTGCTTCTGAAGCTCGGCGTTGTTCTTCTGGACGCTCTCCGCCCAACCTCGCAGGCCCTTATTGGTGTTAGCCTGGCTGTTGACGTCTTCGTCCATGCCCTCGAAGGACCAGTTGTCATTCATTTGTACTCCCAGTTGTATTTCGTTAATCGAATGCCATGCTTCTTGTCCTGGGGAGAACAATCGCAAGCTCACTCTACCGGTCAAGATTACTCTGAATGGGGCCGGTCGATCCTTCAGAGAGTAGCGGGGACAGGATTCGAACCTGCGACTGACGGCTTATGAGGCCGGTGAGATACCAGACTTCTCTACCCCGCTATTGCCCATGTGTCATACGGCCATGGGCGACCGTGGACTTTCGTCCTCTCCTTTCGGAGCCGTCTGGAATGCTGGGATCGAACCAGCCACCTTCCGCTTCCAGAGCGGACGACACACCATTGCATCTTATTCCAGTGACCAGCGCCTTAGCGCTGGTGTTGTGCTATACGAGCTGTCCTCCACCATGACGGGCGAGACCACCCTGAGAGCCACCGACATTGCCTGAGACATTGGCTCGCTGCCAAGATGCCAGACGCTGCTGGAACTGTGCTGAGTTCAGGTCACCACCAGAACCGGCAGTGCCAGCACCAGGCTGGAAGACAGCCTGCTCTTCCTGGCCGTAGGTATAATTCTGACCGAACTGCTGTGCAGTCTGACGGAACTGGTTGAACTCCTGAGCGATCTGGCTGTAACCCTGAGCTGCCTGCTGCTGGCTGTAGCCAGCCTGAGCGAGCCTGGTTGCGTAACCTTGGTCGAAGCCAAGCCCACGGCTCAAGGCCTCAGAGCCAATGGCCGCAGTAGCGGCCTGCTGCTGGAGCAGAGGCACAGCCTTCTGAGGATCAAGGAAGTAGGCAGCCATGTCGCCCTTGCTCAGTCCCATCTGACTGAGCGCCTGAGTGTACTCAGGTGAAGCAGTGACAGTGGCCTGACTTGCCATCTGGACTCGACTGTTCATCTCAGCAGGACTGACGTCCTGGCCGATGAAGTTGGTGAAGTCCTGAGCTGAGTCGTAGAAGCCGGTCGGGAGACCGGCAGTACGCATCGTCTGCCTGTAGGCATCCTCTGTGGCAAGGTAGTCAGCCGGAGAGAGAACAGCAAGACCGTTCTTCTGGCGGATGGCATTGCCTGCGAACCTCTGCTTGTACGCATCAGTATTCTGGAGTAGAACAGAGATTGTGTCCGCAGCGTAACCCTGCTGAACGTAACCGAGGATTGTCGGTGCCAGACTTCCAAGACCATAGCTGTCGAACAGGGCCTTGAGGGACGCATAGGCATCCCTGTTTGCACCAGTGAGAAGAGTGGCAGGATCAGTACTGCCACTGGTGACACCAGAGCCGACACCAATGCTTCCGTGTCCAGCGCCAGGTGAGGTGTACGTACTACCAGGATTGGTGGCGATCGGAGTACTCATCAGAACACCTTGCCAAACTGGGCTAGAACGGTATGGGCAACCTGGTACATGCTGTCACGTGCATTGTTTGTCTGCTGCCATCTCGGGTCAGCTCGGAGCGTGTTCTCGAAGTCCCACAGGGGCTGGGCCCCTGTCACTCCGGTCTTCGGATCCTTGTAGCTGAGGGCCTTGGAGATGGTCGGGTCGAAGGTGCTGAGAGCATTCGGGTTGACCTCAAGGATCGAACCCATCTGCTGGATGTAAGGCGACGCCAGATCCTGCACAGTCTGACCACCGTCGATCTGCGTGGCGAACTGCGAGTACTGGGACTTGGCCTGGGACCTGATGCCAGCCTGCATGTCTGCGAAGGTGGAGACACCCTTCTCGATCATCTGCACCTGGTTCTGATACCAGCTGTCAGACATCTTGACACCCATCGAGTAGGCGTACTGGAGTCCGTTGCTGTACTGCGTCTCTGCGTCTCCGGCCATCCTGCCGTTGGTCAGCTTCGAAAAGCTGCCAGCGTAGTAGCGGACCTGATCGTCAGTCCAGCCCTTGGCTGCGATGTTGTAGGCCATGGATGATGCCAATGCGGCGTTAGCCGCAGGGTTGACACCGAGACTGACAAGCAGCTGGGATGCGTGGACCTGAGCCTGTGTGAGCTGCTGCTTGGCCTGGGCAGGATCCGTGGCCATGGTGGTGAGGTAGGTTCGTTCGCTGGCATCGTGAGTCTTCCACCAGTTGGTGGTCATCAGCGTTGCCTTGAACTTGTCCGTACTCCACTGACCGGTGACTGCCTGGTTGAAGATCTTCTTCAGCTCAGGGTTGGCGTTCAGGAATGCAGAGGTGAAGCCGTACTGCTCAGCTAGAGTGGCAGGGTCTATGGCTGCTGGTGTTGGCGTAGTCGTAGTACCACCACCAGATGTAGAAGGCGTGCCGGTCGTAGAACTGCTATGACCTGACTTTGACATGATGCTGTCCGCGTAGCCGTAACCGGCTCCGAGATTTCCAGGACCAGCATTGTAGGCAGCGAGTGCCTTTCGAATGCTGCCACCTTCCTGCTTCATCAGATCACTCATGTACCTGGTGTAAGCGGAGATGGCAGCCACGGGATCGAACGGGTCACCTGAGCTGTAGCTGCTCCATGTCCCTGGCATGAACTGAGCCAGGCCCTGAGCCCCAGCAGGGCTCACAGCCCTGGGATTCCATGAAGACTCTTCAGCTATCTGCTCAGCCACGACGTCGACAGGGATGCCGATAGAAGCGGCAGCCTGCTGAATCAGAGCCTTATACTGTGGCGGAATGTAAACGCTCACTGGATCAGCCCCATCTGTCTAAGCACCGAGTTTCCGACACCGAGCAGACTGTCACGTGCGTTGTTGGACTGAAGCCACTGAGGTGACTGCTTCAGCGCTGCTTCGAAATCTCCAAGAGTCTGTCCGGCAGGCTGACCGTCTGCATTGACCTTGTTGAGTGCACTTCGGATCATCGGGTTGTTGACACTGAACTGACTGTCAGGCTGCTCAAGCAGCCTGCTTGCCACCTGGCTGTAAGGATTGGCGATGTCCTGCATGGTGGCCCCGCCATTGATCTGGTCAGCATAGGCAGGGAACGAACTGATAGCAGTCTGGCGAACCTGCTCCATGGCATCATCCTGAGTGGACAGGCCACGGGCTATCAGAGCTGCCTGATTCTTGATCGCCTGGTCCGACAGGGTCACACCCTGACTTCTGGCGTACTGGGTGATCACATGCTGAAAGGCTCCAGCGGCACCCCCAAGGGTGCCGTCCTTGGTGAAGTTGACATAGCTGCCAAGCATGTTCTGGATCTGAGCATCAGTCATGTTGGTCTTCAGTGCAGTCTCAGCAATCTGCCCAAGCTTGCCCTGGGGGATAGCCGCTCCCATTTCCCCAGCCTTCTGCTGGATGGAAGTGGTCATGGCCATCAGGTTCGCATTGTATGTGGCAGGGTCAGTGATCTTCTGGAACTGTGCCTGCTTAGCTGAATCCGAATTCTCTTTCCACCAATTGGTGGTTATGAGCTGAGCCTTGAACTTGTCGCTTGACCAGTTGCCAGCGACAGCCTCAGTGAACGTCTTCTTCAGGTCGGGGTTGGACTGAAGGAACGAGTAGGACCAGCCGTACTGCGCGGCCAGCTCCTGAGGATCCAGTTTGGCAGCGACACTGTTGCCGTTGGTGAACTGGTAGTTGCCAGTAGCAGAACCCTGATCCACGCCGCTGATGCGGCGTGCTCCAACGAACCTGGACATGTAGTAGTCCTGGTCCATGCTGGTGACCCTGACAGCCTCACCAGGGCGAGGAGCCTCAAGCATCTTGCCGTTGCCCATGTAGATGGCAACATGGTCAGGAGACTTGCCACCAGCTCCAGCAGAGAAGAACACCAGGTCGCCCGGCTGGAGGTGACCGGAGTCAACCGCAGTTCCCTGGCCGATCTGATCGTAGGTTGTGCGAGGAAGGCTGATGCCGAAGTTCTTGAAGACCTGCTGAACCAGACCTGAGCAGTCGACGCCGGAGGAGAGAGAGTTACCGCCCCAGACATACGGAGTGCCAACGTACTGCTGTCCGTATCCGAGGATGTCAGCTGCTGAAGCCATGGATGCTAGACCTTCCCTCCGGACAGGAGCTCCTGAAGAGCTCCCATGTAAGTCGTACTCGCCTGATAGTTGGCATACTCAGGAGTTTCCCTGAGAGACTGCATGGCCAGGTTCTGCCTGGCGGCATCAGTCTCGCCACCAGAGCTCTTCAGAACGTTGGTGTCAGTGACGTATCCCTGAGGGGAGTACGTCAGTTCCTTCTGCTGAACAACAGGATTGGCTCGCTCCTGTGCATTGAGGCTAGACTGGAATGCCTTCATCTCATCGGCAGTAGGAGCACGACCAATCAGAGCCTGGGCTGCTGATTGGAAGATGGCATTGCTGTCTGGAGCCGAAGTAAGCTGGGTCGTACTGATCGTCTTGTCGATCGTCTGACCGCCCTTGCCCTTGCCTCCGTTGTTGCTTGCGATGTCCTTGGCCAGGATATCCCAAGGCGTCAGGTTTGTGCCGTTGGAGTGATAGGTGGCAGACTGGTTGACCAGGGACGCCCACTCGTTAGCAAGGGACTGATCATTGGCAGTCAGGTACTGACTGTCCAGCAGGGACACCTTCGCTCGGAAAGCGTTCTGCTGGTCAGCGCTCCATTGGTAGTACATGCCCGCTGCGGCATTGATATTGATGAGGATAGGGAGCCCGTTGGCTCCCGCTCCAAGATCCCCAGCATAAGGGACAACAGCGCTTGGGTCATACGGACCATACGTTGGAGCATCGTGCGTATGACCCAAGCCACCGTTGAGAGTTTCCTTGCCTACACCGAAGTAGGCACCACCAGCCCCAGAGGAAGAGGATCCAGCGGTGGCGCTTACTGCGCCACTAAGGGTTGGCGTTCCCGGTCCAACTGGACTAGACACTACTGTGAGCCTCCCCTGTCACTGGATTCGTTATGCCCGTACCGTCATAGTGGTCGAACATGTCCTTGCTCAGGTACTTGTCATGCAGTGTCTGGAAGTACGTGTTGCCTTCAATCAACTGCATGACTCCATTCTGGAACTGAGCCTTCAGATCATCATTGCTCTTGTCGTTGATGCTGGTTCCAGCAGTCGCAGACTGAGCTGACCTGAAGTTGTAACTGTGAGTGTCACCGGCCCGAGCCGCAAGCTCGGCCTTTACTGTGCCTCGCAGATTCAGGTACTGCTGAAGAGCCTGGATGTCAGGCCGGTTCTGCAATTCCTTGGCTGTGGCTATGTCCGCCAGGGCGATAGCCCTGCGGTCGTCCTTCGAAGGATCAGTCGTGTTGTACGCCTGGGTCCATGCCTCGTTGTAGTACGGGTTCTTGGTGACTCCGTCAGCCTGGTAAGGATGACTGAGAACCGTGACCAGTGCCCGCTTCTGCGCCAGCAGGTCTTCAGCTCCCTTGTCGTTCAGGGTCTGGAGTCCACGCTGGAACAGCTGGGCATTGATACCGTTCATGTACGAGGTGTACTGCTGCCAGCCAGTGTTGGCCTGGCCCTGGGCAAAGGCATCCTTTGCGGACAGCTTGGTTCGCTGGCCCGAGATGACCTGCTGCATGTAAGCAGTCTGGCTGTAGTCTCCACCACCCTGGTCTCCGATGATGACACCAGCAAGTTCCGGATCGGCATCGATCAGGGACTTGAACTGGGTTGCCAGCCTCTGCCCAGCCTGAGTGGCTGGGACGCCAGGGATGTTGTTCTTGCTCAACGAACTAGTGAAGGCGTAAGCGGAGTCGCCGTACTTCGCGTAGAAGTTGGCGTCAGCGTTCTTCGGGTCAGCAGCCCTCATGGTCCTGTACTGATCCCTGAAGAACTGGTAAGGATCCTGGAAGCTGACACCGAAAGGCAGCACCGTGGTTCCGGAGAACCAGGCTTTGAGCATCACAGAATTCTCTGCGCTCTTCTTGGCTTCAGCGAGACTGGGAGGTGCAGTCCTGAGCCCATTGCTGTACATGTACTGCTGCTGCTGCAAAGCCTGCAACGTCATCTGCTGGGCAGTGCCGTCATCGTTGGCCTTGTTGATGGTGCGGAGAACGCCGCCCCATAGGGCGTCGGTGTCATGAGCTGTGATCCCCTGGGGCAGGACGCCGATCTTCTGGAAGAAGTCACCGACCCTTGGGTCAGCCTTCACTGCGAAGTGGTTGGCTGCCATCTGAACAATCGGGCCCTCGCCAGGGTTGTACCACGGGCTATTCTGCATGGCGATGTTCAGAGAGTTCAGCGGGATCTGCGCTACCGGAGTAGCGCCCAGACCAAAGGCATCCCTGACAGCGCCAGGAAGCTGGAACCTGATGTAGGTATCGCTCTTGTCGACAAGGACCTTCTTGCCAGTAGCGGGGTCGATCGTGTAGCCATCAACAATGGGATCACCATTGTAGGTGTAGGCATGTCCGATGCGACCAGGACTGGTGTAGATCTGGCCCGCATGGGCCAGAGTCGCTGGCTTGTCGGACAGGATCCTCGCCCAGCGGTTGAACGCTTCCTGCATAGGACCGAAGAACGGCGCAATGAAGCGGTTGGCATGGGTGATCTTGGTCTCGAAGTCCATGTTGTACGTGAGCTTCTTGACGTCAGCCAGTGCCAGCTTCCTTGCGTTCTCTTCGATCTGCTCAAGGTGCTCAGGCGCGAAGTGCGTAATTCCCTGAGTCTGAGCGGTGCCAATGGCGTCCTGGACATGACCCTTGTAGAGGGTCGCGAACACAGGGTTCTTCGACAGGACATTGGCAGGCTTCTCAGCCATGACGTGGTACCACTTGCTGATCTTGTCATCGATCATCTGGATGGTCGAGCCCTTGCCCATTCCGTAAGCTGAACGCTCTGCGTTCACCTCAGGACGGCCAGCCTGCTGGGTTGCTGCCATGAGCTTGCCGATGGTGGTGTCATCTTTGCCATCGACCACCGCCTGACGCAGTTCTTTGAACTCCGGAGAGGAGTCGGGAAGCTGGTAGTTGACCTCACTGTGGATGCGGTCGGCCATCTCCCTGGTGGTCATGTTGTTGATTGTCAGGGACTTGAAATAGCTGCGGCCCTGGCCATTCAGCCAGTTGGCAATCTGCTCAGGAGTCTGCCCCTTGACCGCCAGCATGCCAGCAGGATCGTTGGCGATCTGCCGCTGAACCACACGGAGCCAGCCACCAAGGTGACCCTCTTCGCCGGGGTGGACAGTAGTCCAGCCAGCGTTTCCACGGATCTGACCCTGAAGGTGACTGGCGGTTCCGCCATAGGCGGAGTCAATCGTGGAGCGACCAGATGCCAGGTCGGCGAACAGTCGCCCTCTGGCCCCTTCTCCGGCACCAGAGATAACCTGGCCGCCAGGGGTGATGATCTGCTTGTCCATGAGCTTCCTGCTCATGTTGTTGAACTGGGCACTGGCAAGCTTGGCACCATCGAGCTGAGTCTGAAGAAGATCTATCTTCTGCTGGTGCCCAACAAGCATCTGCTGCTGCCTCGCAGCAGCCTTGCCAGACTGAGGCACATAGGCAGCGATGTTCTGCTTGGTGGTCCTGGCCTGAAGGAGGTCATCCTCAAGCTGGCTCATTGCTGAGTTTAGGCTGATGTTGTGAGCCTCAGCCCCAGTGTAGTCATACAGCATCGAGTTGATGGGGTTGTGGATCCGCCGGATGACCTGACCAGCGAAACCCTTGGCGACCTGCTCTGCCTTGGTGTAAGCACCAAGGGTTGCAACCTGGCCAAGGAAGTCATCGCTCAGAGCCCTGGGCCCATAGCCCAGGCGAAGGTGAGCCTGGAACTTCCAGAGGTGGTTGAACAGATCGGTGAAGTCATTGAACTTCTGGCTAGCGCCCTGGGCCAGAAGCCCAGGCCTTGCACCCTGAGTGACAAGGTTGCCAGCCTGCTCAATGGAGTTGCCCTCGGCAAGCAGCTTGTTGAATGCTCCACCGTTGTACTTCAGAAGATTCTTCATCTTCGAGAAGTCCATCATCGGATGGTTGTTCTCAAGCTGGGTGGCGAAGACAGGGTGAGTGGCGATGATGTTTCCATCATCCTCAATATGGCTGACGTTCAGGTCGGTGCCGAGTGAGGTCTGGATCCTGGAGCCACCGTAGATGTTGGCACCACTGATGTAGTTGGCACGGCCCTTGCTGAAGACAGAGTAGATCTTCTTGGCGGCGTCCTCGGTGACGCCGTGCTCAGCAGCCATACGACCAAGGGTCTTGGATTCAAGGTCGTACAGGAAGTTCCGTTTGCCCTCATTCGGGGCCGCGATGTAGTCGGACACAAGCTTGCTGCGCTCAATGTCTCCGTACATGCCTGACTCGCGGATCTGAGCGTCAACCTCACGGTACGAGTTCGGGTCATCGAGTGCGACCCAACCCTTGGGCTTGACATTGTTCCAAAGATTGTCGAGCCGGTTCACCATGCGTACAGGACGAACAAAGAAGTTCGAGTACAGCAGACTCATTGGAGCACTGGCATAGGCAGTGCTGGCCTGCTGGCCAAGCTTTGCCATGGCAGGAGTAACGCCAGGAGTGAAGAACATGCCGTGCTTCATCTGGTCAGCAGCGTCAAGAGCACGACTGATGTGACCAGTAGCAGCCTCAATGTCATTGATCTGCTTGGTGTGACTGGCGATCTGCTGAGCCAGCTGCTGGGCAGCTGGTGAGTTCGGGTCAGGGAACTTGGGGAGGTTCGAGTACATGGTGTTGCGCTGGGAGACGTAGCCCTCAAGCTCAGCCTTCAGCTCAGGAGCTTCCTGGGTGAGTCGACTGATGGTCGACTGGTCACCCATGGCAGTCTTCAGAACCTCGTCAATCTGGGTCCTGTCAGTAGCGTGGTAGAGAGCAGCGGCGATGCCGCTTGCGTTTCCACCAGACAGTGCCCACTTCTGACCAGTGGCCCAAGCGGGGAACTGGTCAGCGAGCTTCGCCTTATTCGACTCGATGTAGTCACCGAACTTGGTGAAGGTTGAGCTGTTGAGGTTCCTGTCAATGTTGTTACCAGCAATGCGGCTAGTCCATGCATCCTGGGCTGCCTTGACCTGATCGAGACTGGAACCCTTGAGGTTACCGACAGCGCCAATCACCTTGTTGCCAAGGGCGTCGGTTCCACTCTTCGCGAGACCACTGACACCAGTTACACTGGCGACCTTCCCGAACAGTGTTGGGTTGGCCGTATCTACAGCAGGACGAACGTAGGAGACGTCCTTGGCTACCTTGAGCCCCTTGCCAGCGAGGACCAGAGGGTCCGCGAACCAGGAGAAACCGGCGTCAAGACCGCCGGAAGTCCACTGCTGGATACCGTGATCGTAGTAGGCCTTGACCTGGTCCGGGTGATCCCAGATCAGGGTGCCGTCCCTGTTGATACCAGTCTCGAACTTCTCGTTGCCCGTAGGGTCCTTGATGAAGTTCGCGTAGAGAACCTGGCCAGGGCTGACGTTCTTGGCATCCCTGTACGCACGGTCCCACGTATCGCCGGAGAAGACGGAACCCTGGCCGTTGGCCTGAAGGTCACCAGTCGCCAGAAGGGCAGTCGTCACAGGACGACTGATGTACTTGCTGTAGACGGAGTACATCTTAGCGCCAGCCCATTCGATGGGCTTGGCCAGCCAGTCAGTACCGTTGTTGGCCTGAGGCGCAGCCTTGTTCTGGATGGCCTGCTGCATCTGGGCCTGATAGGTAGCAGCAAGCTGCTTCGGGTCAGAGCCCGTGCCACCCTGTCCAGCCATCGGGGCTACAGTCGGAGCAGTAGTGTCTCCGACATTGAACTCACCGGTAGGACTGGACATGGTCACCTCTTACTGACTGTATGGCGGAAGCTGACTGCCCAGGACGCTGGACGATATGGCATTCTGGGCATTGGGCGACATCGGGATCGAGGCCAGATCATGAGCAACCCGAGGCGAGTTGAACGTGAGCGAAGCAAGCGAACCGAGCTGGTCCGCCCACTGGCCAGGATAGAGGTAGGCAGGCATGGGGGTCATGTGGTCGAACTCGCCTTCACCTGTCGGATCATGTTGCGCAACGCCCATGAGGCGTTGGGCTGATTGGCCATGAACTGGAGAACCGGCAGATATCCCTGAAGGTTCTTCACATCCTGGCTCGACTGGTTAGGAAGTCCAAGGGATGACATGTCAGGCCCTGCCCCGCTGTTCGCTCCTGCGGTGACGGGCTCTCCTGGTCGCTGAGTAGGCGCACCCATTGGAGTAACGTTTGCTCCTGGGTTTCCCCCTCCGGATCCAGGCGGTGCCTGGCCGGAGTCTGCCGCCAGAGGCGCACCAGCCTGCTGAGCCTGGTAGGCCTGCTGTTCTCCATAGTCGGCATTGGGCAGATCCTGCACCTTCTGAACGTCGCCGATGTCAGTCCGCTTGGACAGCGGGCCTGGGCCCGATACCTGGTTAGCTGCCATTGACTATCTCCTTGAAGCGCTTGTCCACGTCCAGCTGCATGTGATGCTGAAGAACCATGATGGATGCGGTGCTCAAGGCACCGCTCACACCATCGAAGAAGTTGGATGCGAAGTTGAAGCCCAGTCCGATGACGGACCACTTGTCATAGCGATGGGGCCGGAGTTCATACTGAACCTCAAGGTCTTCATCCATGTTCTTCCTTACTTGGCGAAAGTCCCGCCACCACCAGTGAGCGGGGTATTGACCTGGATAGTGCTGTTCGGGGCAATGGAAGGCGACGGGCTGTGTGCACGAGAGGCACCAGTCTGCGAGGTGGACTCAAGAGCGTCAGCCTCATAGGGCTGCATCATCATGCCCTTCTCACTCTTCCACACGCCCTCAGGGGCGTGATTCGGGAACATGCCCGACACCAGACCCTGCTGGTCCTGGAACTGTCCATCGGGGCCGACCGCACTACCGGAGGCAGTGTTGGAGCCCGAGCTGTTTTCAAAAGCCATTAGGCTGTCTTCCTTCGGTTGGTGCGAGGCTTGGCCTCGGCGTTGATCACTTCGTCCGGTACGGACTTGACTTCTAGTTCACCGCATCGACCACAGCGAAGCTGGTCACGCGGATCCTCACCGTACTGGTACAACTCGCCAGTATGGCAGCTTTCACAGATGCCGCCGACATAAGTCGGCGTGTACGAAACACTCATCCTGCGGGTCCTCTGCGAGCGATGGTGGCTGACATATTAGGACCGCCGCTCGAAGACATCCCTGCCAGTAGATTCATGAGGTCTGGACGACCGCCAGGACTTGCTCCAGCATGGCCAGGCGCAACGCCCTGAGGCAGCCCTGACTGCTCGAAACCTGGCGGTAGGGCTCCTGGTCCACCTGGCCCCTGCGGAGCCCCTGGCGGGCCTCCTGGTGCCTGTCCTGGGGCTGCTGGTGCGGCCTTCGGAGTCATGGCCTGAAGGACTGCCTCGTGCAGGGGCAGGCCCTTCTCGCGCAGCTTGATGACTTCAGCCACTTCCCTGAGCAGGACCGTAGGGTCCTGCCCCTGACTGGCCATGATGCCCAGCTGCTGGACGTAGGCCATCAGGCCCTGCTTGATGGAGTCGCTTATCTGCTCGTTGTCGATCTGGGTTTGCAGTTGCACAATGTCGATGTCCATAGGAAGCTGTCGCTGAACAAAGTCTCTGGAAACCAGCTGATCCCCTCGCAGCTGGAGAAGCGCGACAATCGCGCGTGCAGGATCCTGGCCAGCCGCAAATCCGTAGGTGACATCAACGGTGTGGACTCCCTTGATGTCTTTCGACGGAACATATTCCTCCTCGAACGGAGTGCCGTTGACCATCCCACGGATGGTCTTCTTCACGTTCGGCCAGAGCTTCTCGTCCATATCGAACGCCATCTCAATGGCGCAGCGGAGAGCCTCAGAGGCTACCTGCTGGCCAGTGGTGATGACCATGTTGAAGCTGCCCATGAGGGCCTGGACGCCCTTGCCGGTGATGATGTTGGCGTCGATGTTGCCAGAGCGTGCATCGTTGTAGCGGGTTGCCTTCATGAGCTCCTGCTCATGAATCTGTTCCTGCTGGAATGCGAACTGAGGCATGTCCCTGTTGATGTACTTGATCTTGTCGGGACTGTCAGTACGGATGATCGCGTCATCACCAAAGGTCATGCGCTGAACATCACGAGGAACAGCTAGAGGAGAACGAACCGCCTTCTCAGTGGCTTCCAGACCCAAGAGGGCCATACGGCCCTTCGCCAACTGGACCCACACGGCATCATCGAAAGCTCCTCGAATCTCACGGTCGAAGCCAGGACGGACACCAATAGAGATGGTGACCTTGCCCATAGGGTTGTCCATCTGGGTAATGACTGTGTCGCTGTGCGACGGGAGGTACATGATGATCTGGTCGGAGTCTATGTACTTCGCGATCTCGATCTCACGCGAAGCCCACGAGTTGTCTCCAGATCCATTGTTGCCAACGAACACCTTCCGGAGGAAGGGATACTTGGCGACGAGAGTGATCGCCTCCTCATACCAGACCTTCGTATAGGACTTGAGCCTACCAAACAGGTCGAACTCAGGATAGACGCCGATCGGGTTCTCAACCCTGATGACCGGCATCATGTTCTCAAAGTCGGGCTCTACGCAGTAGATGCCCATGCCGTAGGAGTTGTAGGCATCGCAGAACTCCACCTGCTTGCCGGAGGGGAGACGGGACTGAGTGGTCCAGAAGTGGGCCATCTTCGTCCGCTTCGCTGAGAACTTCTTGGCAGCGACTGAGGTGATGACACCAGAGGTGCAGTTGATCGAGGGCATGACGCCCATCGTCTCAGCGATGTCCCTGGCGGTCGTGTCGATCATGTTGGCCACAATGGGCTTGGGCCAGGAGTCGGGCATAGCCCCTGGCATGATCGTGTCCACATCGCCCGATCGGATGTCACGGACGTCCTTGTTGCGCTGGTCCCTTGCCCGCGACACGAAGCGGAGCTTGGTGACCTTGTCCGCTACCTGGTTGGCGGTAAGGGCCATCTTGTTCCTTACTTCTGCATGCTCTTGATGACGGCGTGGATGGTGTCAATGGACGCCTTGTCCACAGCGGGCAGCTTGTTGGGGTCGCCAGGGTAGGTGCCAGTGAACGCAGCAGCAAGCCAGTACATCATGTCGTTGACCAGGATCTGACGGTCTTCGGGGGAAATCACAAAGGGCTCCGTAGGAGTAGAAGTGGGAGGCTGGGGGTACTGGCCGAAGTCTGCACTGGTTGCGTCGTCCACATCAGCGCCACCGTTGAGGACGGTGCCGCCAACCTGACGGATGTCAACCTTGGCATACCAGATCCCATTGGACCAGGCGGTGGTCTGCCAGAGGAAACCGATGCCGTAAGCATCGGCACCAACCATGATCTTGTAACCGCCATAGACGCCGACAAGACTCTTGTTGAGGACCGAGCAGACGCCGTCGAAGTACGCCTTGACATCAGCCCACTGAGCGTCGAAGTCGACAGCGAAGTAGATGACATGATCAGACGGAAGGCCTACGGCCGTCCGCTGCGCGATGGCTGCCTTGGCGTCATTCGCACCAGCAGCAAAGCCCTGACCCGCACGATTGGCGGTGGACTCCCAGACAGTCACGACTGCGAGGCCAGCGGCAACATAGGCCTTGACCTCGTCAGCTGTCAGGTTCTTGGTAGGGTCTCCGCTGAAGTAGCGGGCAACCCACTTGGCTCCAGTGGCCAGAATGCCAGTGGTGTCGGGTCGTGCCCAGGCAATGTCAATGCCCTTCATCGTCATCTCCTGGTTTGTCGCCGATGTAGAATTTCATGTGCTTCTGGTTTGACTTCTTGATGTGCAGCGCCAATAGGGCGCTGGCCGCTATGTTGGGCCAGACGGGGACGAAGAAGTCCACGAAGAGCCAGCGGTGAAGGAAAGCTACCACCAGCCACGATCCCCACTGGCCATCGCCGCCTGAGCGGCGTAGTCGAGGTCGATCGTTGTGACCTTCTCGCGGTCACGCATGGACTGGTACTGGTTGGGCAGAGCGAACTGTGTGTCGTTCTCATCGACCAGTTCCCTCGCACGGATCTCCGCGAACCAGAGAGCCATGACAAGGTCTGTCTTGCCCTTGGTCTCAGGGAACCAGGTGGTGAGCTGCTCAATGAGTGCCTTCACTCCCTCCGAGCCTGAGCGGCTCGGCAGGTGGATCAGGTTCTGTCCGACCTCATGGGCATCGAAGAGCATCGACATAGAAGCTACGCCGAAGTCCACATCCCACTTGTTCTTGCCAGTGAAGTGCTCCTTCAGCAGGCAGCCACGGGATCCGAGGAACTGCTTGATATCCCGGTTCTGGGTCACCATGAGGTTCATCGCGTTCTTCTCGATGCGCCACTCGTTGATCCGGTACCTGACGGTCAGTTCCTTGATCTTGTCGAAGATGTCATCAGGCTTGCAGTGGCTCTTCGTCCATGCGTCGATCACCCATCGGGTACCGGTGTAGCGATCTACTGCCATGACGATAGAAGCACTGTGGCCAGTCATAGCGGGGTCGAACCCGCCGATGATGTAGCAGCCTTCCATGCCGTGCTGCCGGTGCCCTGGGGCACCGCCTACAAGTGGTCCAGTGGAACGCATGCCATCCACGCAGCCGACAACCTTGGCCACTGGGAAGATGCTGTCCTCAACCACCTGGTCCTGCTGGTAGACCATGGACCAGTTCCGAGGGCTCATCTTACTGCGCTTCTTAGCCAGGGCGGGTCCATGCCACATGTCATACAGTCCGTCGTCACCGACGACGGTGGTCTTGCGTGCTGCCAGGGAGACGGGTGGCCGGTTGGTACGTGGCCACAGGGTCACCCAGTCTTTCGGGTCATCCGCGAATTCAAGTACTGCTGGCTGGGTGAGGTAGGTCCATGGCGACTTGTCGTCGTCAGCGTAATACTCGGCCTTCTGGATCTCAGAGTAGAGATCAACCGGCTGAAGTCGGGTTCCGACCAGGAGAAGCTTTCCTCCTGGGACTGCCAGTCGAGAGACGATCTCGTTCTGGATCCAGTCAATCTGCTTGCCATACTCACTGGCGTTGCCCATGTCTACACAGTCATCCATGATGATCAGGTCAGCTCGGGAGCCGTAGATCTGACCACGGATACCGATAGCTCGGACCGTAGGAGAAGGCTCACCAGAGTCTCGGCTGTCGGCCGAGACGTAGATCTCATTGGCAGTCCATGCACTGGAGTTCTGGTCGAACCCGCCCTGAGGGGCGAAGTCCTGCTGAAGCTTCGAGTATGCACTACTAGTGCCAGCGAGGCGATCCTTGATCGCACGAAGGAACCGCTTGGACATGTCCTGGGTCTTGGACACGATGATGATACGGATGTTCGGGTCTTCGCAGATCCGGTAGGTCACATAGTTGATCGTGATCGTCGTACTCTTCGCATGCTCGGGAGGAGTGTTGACGATGATGACCTCAGGCTCACCCTTGTGGTAAGTCTGGTTGGGATGCAGGTCCCTTGGTTCCCTATTCTCAAGCAGGTCGATCCACTGGAGGTGGTGAGTGAACAGCTGGGTATCGAGGTACTTCATGCAGAAGTCCTCGAAGGAAGGCATGCCCTCTGCCTTGCCCTCTCCGGGATTCGTAGCTATGTGCTTGAGCAGGTCCATCTGCTCACGGAAGTTCGCATCCGTCTTGCGCCAGTACTCGTAGGTCTTGTAGTGAAGACCAAGATCCTCGATAGCCCTGGCAACAGGGATACCCTTCTTCCTGTAGTCCAGGACGATAGCCTTGTTACGGGCCGCCATCTGTGGCGTCCCCTTCTTGGCAATGTCCCGACCAGCCCTGGCTGAGGTGTTGTTGGTGTACTTGTTCTCGGAGGCCAGAGTTCTCTTCGTAACCATTCAGGCTCCTAACATAGATGACACGGTCTGAGTCGTGCTCCCGAAGGGAGCGACGGTACGTCCGTGAAGTCTATGACAAGATCAACACGTACTAGATTCCACGGCAGCCCTCAGGGGCTGCCTTAGCCGGAGGAAGGATTCCCGTGAGGGAAGGACTACGGTCCCCCTAGGGACCGCTTGTCTAGGTTGGAATATGGTACTCCAAACCATGAGGACACAATTCATGCCTACTATGCTGGTTATGGAGAAGGGAGCCTTAAGGGCTCCCATTCAGTCTAGGTTCCTATTTAGAGTAGGACCTAAACAAGTAGCAGCCTTAAGGGCTGCTATCTCTATTCAAGTACAATCCCTAGTTGACTTGAATAAATCGGAACCCTTGAGGGGTTCCTCATTCATACCTAGACAGTCCCTCAGTCTGTCTAAGCATGAGCTAGTACTACTAAGATCTACTTAGTATGTCACTCTATCTAAGGTGTGTTTTCGGGTTTTTTTGACAACATGACCCTGGATCCGGGAAAAGTGTGACCAATCTCACACTGCTTGTCCATCATGTGGACGCTCGGATGACCGTGTGTGACTGGAGATAATCGTATGGTTAATACCATTGTTTGAGTGGTATATACCACCTAGGGGTTTATCCCGAGAATTTAAGTGGGTCTCACGAGTCACGAGTCAGGCGCGATTAACAAACACCCCGGTCTGTCCTGATATGTCCGATTCGATTTGCTATGAGATGTCTGAATTGCTCTGTCCGAATTGTGTGGACATATGATGACAATGCAGTCATTGTGTATCGTGCAATTGATGCATATGCACGGAATATATATGTGATCGGCTGCATATGTATGCGGATACGCGAGGATGGCTCATGTTTCAACAGTTTGTTGAAGGGACTGTCATCTGGTAAGGCTACCTAACCAGCCCACCCCTACACGCGTGATCCATGTAGGCGCGCGACACGCGCGTACATGCTCAACATCAGCGCATGTACAGGCCTGAGACCGTTACCATTCCGTGATGCGAAAGGGTCTTGTGATCATGGTCTGAGCGGGCCAGTGTTGTCCCCAGCACCACAGAGCAGCGGAACACAGCACAGACTGAGTCAAGGTCGCTACAACAAGGCCTAGACATAGACCGTGAGTGTCTGCTTAACTGAGTGCACGCAGTCCGAAGGGACTGCGGCTCGGCTCACTCGCTAACGGTCTAGGCCGGAGTGACCAGCCGCACGAACAGAGGACCGCAAAGCACCACAGCTTGACAGTACGACCGCAGTACGCAAGACTGAAAGCGCACCAAACGAAGTCGCAGAGGTCGATGCCACAGGATCACTCACTAGGCTGAGTGGCGAGCATGGCAACCCGAAGCGCTTGATACTTGAGAACTCAACATTGTGTCGCTAGTCATCAGAATCACGCACCCTGATGGGTGCGCTGGATGCGAAGCAGCCGACAGGCTCACCTCTCCACACGTGAGAGCGTCAGGGTAGGCGTGCTCGATCCAGGTGACTAGATTCTCTCTCTTTCCCTAGCACAAGGGGGATGGGCGTCCAGCCCTTTAGGTGTCTGTACGTCCTTCCTCCAGGCTACTCGGATCAATGCCGAGTGGTGAACGATGGGAGTAGAGATGTTCACGAGTGAGAACGGTGTCAGCCTCGAAAAGATCCAACACGAGGTGACCACATGGAGCAAGACCAACGTGAGCAAGTACACCAACTATGGCCTACTGGCCATCACTGTCCTGCCGACCAAGGCATGGGCTGAGGAGTACAAGCGTCGGTTCGATCTCCGGATGCCTCACCGTAGCCACTACGTTCGTCAGGCGGTCTGAGATGATCGTCTATGACGGTGGCCGTGCGGTGCACCTCAACAGCAACGAGCTCCACTTTCAGCTGATGCAGTTGAACACCAGAAACTCCATGCTCAATGGAGTAGAGGAGATCACCGATGCGATGGCGCAGACCATCGCAAGCTGGTATCACTCACCAAGCAGCCCCAACTCCACCTTGCTTAGTACTATGGGCAAGGTGAGTGACGACATGGACTTGCGTGACTTCGTGTCGCATGCCGAATACATGTCCAGTGGTGGTTTCGACAGGCTGTGTCTGAACTACTTGGAGTCGTACATCACGAGCAAGCAAGACCTCTAGGACGAAACGCCCCTTGAGGGGCGTCCACCAGTCATGCTGGTGCTGACGAGTCCATAGCGCAGAATAGGCCAGTCATACTGGCCGCAATCAAGGGAGAGAGACAATGGACAAGAAGATTGCCATGGACTGGGCCGACGCTCTTGAGAGCGGCGACTACGTGCAGGGCAGGAGCAGGCTCAACAACCAAGGCAGCGATGGCGTTCACCGCTACTGCTGCCTTGGCGTTCTCGCCGAAATGGCAGTGGAAGAAGGTGTCATCCGGCGTGGCGAGACGAACATCTTCGGCACTGTAGCCTACCTGGACACCAATGGGCCCGAATCGGCCCTCCTTCCCCGCCTGGTGAAGCTGTGGGCTGGAATGGAGAGCCAGGATGGTGCCCTCGGCAACGACGTGGCTCTCACCATGCTGAACGATGGGGCGTACGCCGATGGTGGTGGCTGGGACGTCGAGCCTCGCACCTTCGTGCAGATCGCCAAGGTGATCCGCGAAAACTGGGAAGCACTGTAAGGACGAAACGCCCCTCAGGGGGCGTCCATGACTGAATGTCATGCTGATGAGTCCAAAAACGTCAGTAAGGGAGAGAGAAATGAAACTCACACTCGCACAGAGGGTAGAACGTGCCCGTCTGTTCGATCTGTACAGCGACGCTGTCGACCTTGAGGACTTTGTTCTCATCGATGGTGAATGGACACTTGACGGGATGATTCCCGCTGAGTGGTTCGAGGCGGTCTACGGTGAGTGAGCCGTACAAGCTCTATGCTGCCCGTAAGCTGGAGGCTGGGATGTTCATCCTCGTTCCTCCGGCCAATGGCAGGCACCGGTCAGCCGGTGCCGTTGACGGCTCACAGCACATCCGGATCACCAATGTCCACACGAGTGGTGGATACGGTCAGTCCTGGACTGAGATCTTCTTCGAACATGGACAGTTCACTGTCGATGCCAACCTCCAAGTGAGAGTGCTGGTGTACGGATGATAGTTCGCTCCATGGTCACGCTCCAGAAGCGCAACAAGAAGGGCCAGTACTGGGTCTGCATGAAAGATGGCGGACAACGGCTTGGTGTGATCATCATGACCGGTCCTCATGGACCGTCATGGCGTGAGCTTGGGTTCGACACCAAGCCCAACCAGTGCAAGACCAAAGAAGAGGGCGTTGCCCGTCTTCTCCTCCGGCTGAACGGTGGCAAGCGTGTCTGACATCTTTGTCCGCATCATAGAAGATGAGATCTATGACAAGGATCGGGCAGAGCGTGCCAAGACCAAGCATGATGAAATGCTGGCAAGGCTCGGCAAGGGCAAGACTCACTACGTCAAGGTAGAGGGCGGTCAGCGCAGCTCGCCCTATCGTGTAGTCCTGTACGAACGCAAGTGAGACCGAAACGCTGCCCAACGGCAGCGTCCATGGCTAATGGCCATGCTGATGAGGTCAGTACATCTCATAAGGGAGAGAGAAAATGACTGTGAATCTGACGCTGGAGAATGTCGTCAAGGCTGCCGAGGAGATTGTCTCTGAGGCACCGGCCGGGTACATCTACCCGACCAATCTCCAGACGGAGAACGCTTCGTGCCTCTACGTGAGGGACGGCAGGCCCGACTGCATCGTCGGCAAGATCCTGGACAAGCTGGGAGTCCCTCTCGACTTCGATGAGGATGACTCTCTGAATGTCGACCTCGCTTACGGTCTGCTCCGTTGGCTGGAGCAGGAGAGTGTGATCGAGATCGGTGAGAGTGTCGTGGACTTCCTGTCGGAGATCCAGAGCCAGCAGGACATGGGGGTGACCTGGTCTCGCTCGCTGGAGCTGGCCAAGGATCGTGTGGGCATCGAGGAATAAGGACGAAACGCCCTTCGGGGCGTCCACAGCTCAATGCTGTGCTGATGAGTCCAGACTGATTCAAAGGGAGAGAGAAATGACTGACAACGAGCTGCAGGCATTCAACGCGCAGATCGAGAAGGACAAGATCCGTGCCGAGATGCGTGCCGAGCTTGAGGCTGAGCTCCGTGCACAGATCGAGCAGGAGTTCCAGGACCGGTCCCTGACCGCCATGACGCTCCAGGACATCGCCGACAGCTGGAACATGACCACCATCACGGTGTCCAAGGTTCTGGAGATGTCCGGCGTCAAGTCCGTGGTCAACGGCCGGTTCAAGCTGTACGACCCGAAGGACGTCAAGCGTGCCCGTATCAACAAGGACCGCAAGGTTCTGGAGTACTGGGGACTGGTTCACCAGGTCGAGCGTGAGCACGGTCTGGTGGAGAGTGTGGTCGAGGCGTGAAAAAGACCATGCCCACCGATGCCACGCTTGAGGGGTACGTGAGTGCCCCTTCGCTTGAGCGTGCCATCGAGATGCTTGAGTATGAGCTCAGCGGCCTGGTCAAGGATGAGCCGCTGAGCTTCAACAGCTACGAGTACGCCGAGAACACAAGCTTCAAGGTGGTCATATCCGTCTCTGAAGCGTAAGGACGAAACACGCCCATCGGGGGCGTGTCCATGACTGAATGTCATGCTGATGAGTCCAGTAAGAACTCAAAGGGAGAGAGAAAATGGCAAACAGCGCTGAGATCGTTGAGAAGGCTGCCGCGTTCCTGGACACCTATGGTCCGGCGAACTGGCGCAGCAAGGTCAACGTTGACGTGCTCGACATGGGCAGCCTCCGGCACTGCGTGCTCGGCCAGATCTACGGTAACTATGACCGTGGATATGACAAGCTGAGCGGCTACAGCGGCTGGAACGCCACCGCCTTCTGTGACCACCAGGCCGCATGGATCAACTACTTGTCCAGCGGCAAGGTGGACAAGTACAAGGGTGTCGAGTGGGTCGGCAAGAGTAACGGAGTCCTGGTCACGGCGATCAAGTCCTTCGAGATCGAGGGGACTCTGTTCGTGGCCTACAAGGGTGTCTCATCCGCCAGGCCGCTGGTTCGCCTGGTGAGTGACTTCCTGGCGGACTACAAGCCGAAGCCTGAGGCACCCAAGTACGTGGTGGGCCAGCTGTACACCGACAAGGACAAGAGGTACGTGTTCCTGTACCACGGCGAGGATGTCTACCCGAACTTCAACCGTCTCAACGGTGACGGTGGCACCAAGTTCGCCTCCCCTGGTCACGCTGACGTCAGCTTCTACGAGAGGGAGTGCGGCCCCCTGGTGCCGCTCGCTCTGACCAGCGGCAAGTTCGACCGCAAGACTGTCCACGCAGTAATCAAGTAAGAAGGACGAAACGCGCCCACCAGGCGCGTCCACAGCTCAATGCTGTGCTGATGAGTCCATCAGAAACAAGGGAGAGAGAAAATGGCAAACCGAATCGCAGCGCTCCGCGTCCTCGCTGACATCCTTGAGGAGAAGGAGCACGACGAGAAGAACGGGTTCGACATCGGCTCGTTCATCAGCTCGGCTGACTTCGACTTCGAAGGCCCGTCTGTCGTGCTTGAGGCTGGCGTCAGCCCGTCCCTGTGCGGCACCACGCTCTGCGTGGCTGGCTTCGCAGCAATCGAGGCTGGCTACAAGATCGAGGTCGAGAGGCGCAAGGACAGGAAGTACTGGGAGTCGAAGTACGTCTACAAGTACTACACTCCTAAGGGCGAGCAGGTTCTTGACATCGACTGGGAGGATGCTGGGGCCAAGTACCTCGGACTCCCGGACGACCATGCCCGTATCGTCTTCTACGGCACCTCAGACGATGGTGACCAGTCCGTTGCCATCCTGGAGCGTCTGGCCGCTGGCGAGACCATCACTCAGGGCGAGTGGTACAACTACGCCCAGAACCTGGACGTCGACATGGAGAACTTCTCCGGCTACCACAACAGCAATGACCGCGAGGACGAAGAGTGCGCCTGCACTTGCTCGGCCTGCTACTAGAGCGAAACGCCCTTCGGGGCGTCCATGGGTCAGTCCCATGCTGATGAGCTCAAACGTCAGAGACCAAGGACGAACTTACACAATAAGTTCTGTACAGAGATTGCTGCGCAATCTCGTAGGGAGAGAGAAATGATCGAGATCAACCTGGCCAAGGCCAAGGAAATGATCGCTGGAGTTGTGGCTGAGCGCGGGGAGGACTACGTCTACCCTATGAACAACTGCACCTACATTCACGAGGCAGGCAAGAAGCGCTATCAGCGCGACGACTCTCTCAGCGGCTACACTCCCGAAGAGGATGAGCCCGGCTGTGGTGTCGGGCTCGCTGTCATCAACCTCGGCGTGCCGCTGGAGTGGTTCAAGGAAGGTGCCGTCCTCGAAGACGAGGTCGAAATCGGCACCAACAACAACGGCGACGTTCGCACCTTGGCCTGGAACCTGGAAGGCCAAGGTGTCGCCAAGATGACTGACAGCGCCATCACCTACCTGAAGGCATTCCAGCTCAAGCAGGACGACGGCATCCCCTGGGGCCAGGCCAAGGACTACGCCGACGGCGTCAGCCTGAGTCGCTTCAGTGACTCTTTCATCCACATCTCCGACCGCGATGACTTCGAAACGGTGATGTACAAGGCCCTGGACATCTAGTTCAACACTCCAGCCGCCCATGCGGCTGGGGCTCTAGTCTGCACAGTCTGTTGCTCTCTCTCCGGCCTGTGCAGGCCAGTGTCCCAGTCAAGATCCGGAGGATGAATGGCCGTAACGCCAAAGGCAGAAATCAAGGCAGTCGTGTCGGTCTTCGACTCTGAAGAGTTCGACATGATGGACAACGAACAGGCTGCGGAAGCTATCATCGCAGCCATCAACCAAGAGAGGGAGAAGACGAAGCGGTTCGTGGTCGTAGCCAGTCTCAAATGGCCCGACCACCCTGACTACCACATGTGGGCATCAGGTCCGTTCAATACGGAGAACCAGGCCGCTGCCGTTGGGCAGCGGTTCGTCAACGACCCTCTGACTGGTCGGGGAAACGGGCGCTGGAAGATCGTGCCCATCCTTCCTCCGGCCACCAATGCCGCTAGGACAGCTTGGGATGCTGTCCGTCCACCGATCGAGGAATGCTGTTCTGGCCACCATGGGTGGCTCAAGGACGAGCTGGATCAGTGGTCATGGCACCGCGCCCCTGAGGGCGCGCCCCACTGGCGCTATGGACCCTCTGGTGACCGCATTGACGTGGTCTACGACAAGGGTGGATGGTAATGGCCATAAGAGGCCTCTGGGAGTTACGAAACTGTAGCCGTTGCAGCTGCAAGAGGCACCACCACTTGGACAAGGCTGGAAGCATGGGCCGTTGTCGTAAGATGTGGTGCTTCTGCGGTGGCTTCATAGAAGGGAAGTACGTTGAGCCCAAGGAGGGACGCTAACGACATGTGTCGTTGGTGTAACCACATGCGTCGCCAGCACTTCGGAAACAAGATCCTCGGTAAGGGCGAGAAGTGCACTGTCCCTTACTGCACCTGTGTCTACTTCACCAGAAAGCAGGAGTCGTGATGCAGCAGTTCAAGCATGACGCCGGTCTGGTCCTGCTGGGCATCATCATCGGCCTGGTTCTGGCTGGCGCGATGATCGGCTCGTTCAAGTGAACCCGTACGCCGTGTTCATCGTCAGCTGCTTCATCGCGCTGCCACTGTCAGTTGTCATCTGCACTCTGATCGAGTGCAAGCGTGAGCGAGAATTCGAGAGGGAGCAAGATAATGATCGACAAGGTTGAGGCTGGCAAGAAGTACCACACCTGCACCCCTGGTGGTGTCGAGGTTGACGTGCTCGCTGTCGGCG
>Ga0070713_100000529_pt1 | contig 24203 bp, 26 predicted proteins | sample LARL82metaG_FD_65465 | JGI IMG/M metagenome (GOLD analysis project Ga0070713, IMG submission 65465) | Corn, switchgrass and miscanthus rhizosphere microbial communities from Kellogg Biological Station, Michigan, USA - LAR L8-2 metaG | ecosystem: Host-associated > Plants > Roots > Rhizosphere ...
TCGGGATGAGCGCGCCGATGCGCGGCAGAGCGCTGCCGACAACGCCGAGCGCCCACACCAGCCCATCGGCGACGGTGACGAGCCAATGCGCGGGCTTGTCGTCCCACTTCGCCTTGCTCGCGAGCGCCCACTTCTCCGTCGCATGCGCGATGCCTTGGAGCACGTGCGCGAGCACCGTCAGCGCGGCGACGAGCGCGACCGCCCAGGGCCACGCGTGTTGCAAATCATCGAGCCATATCATCGGTCGCCTCCTTCGGCGCGGCCACGCTCAGCGCGTCGCGCAAGTCGTCTAGCGAAATCGGTTTCGTCAGGAAGCGCACGGCCCCCACACGCTGCGCCTCGATCGCCGTCGCCACCGAGCTGTCGCCGCTGAACAGCACGACGGGCACGTCGAGCCCGTGCGCGCGCATCCGCTCGACAAGCTCGAAGCCGCTCATGCCGGGCATCAGCACGTCAGCGAGCACGACATCGACGGCATGGCCAGCAAGGGCAAGCAGCGCCATCTCCGCGCTCACACAGACGCGCGCGTCGTAGCCGAGCGCACGCACCTGCTTGCCCAGCGTGATTGCGACGCGCTCGTCGTCGTCGATGATGAGCACACTGATCATCGGGCCGGCCTCCGAGGCGGCGGCGGTATCTGGCGAGACGGCATCTCGGGCTCGTCGACGAAACGATGGCGGCCAGTGTCATCGCTGCGCAGGCCGAGGTCGCCGCGCATGGCCTGCAGCAAGCGCAGTTGCTGCTCCTGCGCTTGGGCGATGGTCTGCTGTGTCGTGTGGACGTGCTGTAACTTCTCGACCTGCAGTTCGGCGTTGCGCGTGGTGCGATCAAGCGCACGCTCGAGCGCCTTCATGATCTCGAGCTGCTGCTGCTCGATGATCCGGTTCTGCTGGATGTCGGCGATCGCGACGTTGAGCGCCTTCGCAAGATCGCTATCGCCGGCTGCATGCGTCGGCGCCCGGCCGAAGGCGCGCTTGATCGCCGGCAAGCCCTTGTCGAAGAAGACCCACGCGAGCACGACGGCGAAAATCATCCACTCGGGCAGCTGGCCCAACAGGTGCGCGGCGTCGTCCATCACGGCACTTCTTCGAAGCTGCTGATGATCGGCCCATCGCCCCAGCGCATGCCCCGCGCGCCGTGATCGGCGTAGACGATCCGGCAACCCGTTGCGCCGGGCGTCGGGTTCGAGAGGAGCGCGCCAGTCTCGTAGATCTCGGCCGGCCCGATCGTCCACGTGGGTTCGGTCGGGCTCGTGACGCAGTGGTCGTTGTTGGCGAGCTGCCAGACTCCGCCGACGAGTTCCTCGATGCGCAGCACGCGATACACGTGCCCGTTCGCATGCGCCGCCGTCGGCTCGAGCCCGTCGCCCGGCGACAGGTTGCCGCCGCTCGCGCGCCACGTGTGCACCGAGCCCCACTGCCGGCCGCCGCCCCAGCCGCCGTCACGCAGCGCGATCCAGTGCTCGGGCGCGCCCACGGTGGGCTTGCTGTTGAGGACGCGATCCCCTTGGCGGTAGAGGTTGGTGCCGGTGAAAGCAAGATCGTTTTCGCCTGGCGTGTGGTCGCACGCGCCGACGTAGACACGATCCTTGCCGACGTAGTAGCCGCGCGGGAAGCGCCAGCGGCCGGCACCGTGTGAGCTGCGCGGCGAGGTGATCTCACGCACCTCGTAGCCGGCGACACCGAGCCATGCCTGGCGCAGGTAGCCGCCGGGATCGTCCGCGTCCGTGGTCCACGCGTCCTTGATGGCACCGAGATCGCCGGTGCGTGTCCACTCGTCCCACTCGTGGCCCTGGCCACCGAGCAGGCGCGTGTAGCCGCCGGGGAAGTCCATCCACAGCCGGCCCTTGCGCAGGCCGGTCGAATACTCGCCTTGCGAGCGCGGGTCGACGCGATCGATGTTCCCCGACTGCATGAGCTGCGGGCCAGCGATCCACGCGCCGCCGTAGAGCGAGCCCGAGCCATCGCCGCTGTTCTCGGAGTAGGAGTCACGCCATGCGGTGCTCGCAGCCGCGCTCTCGCCGACGTAGCTCCAGCGGCAGTTGACCGCGGTGTTGACGCTGTGCGAGCTCGAGAGAAAGCCGCCGTCTCGGATCGCGCAGCCACGGCCAATGTTCTGGAAGAAGTTGCCGCGCGTGAGCAGCATCGACGCGTCCTCGCCGGTCGAGTAGATGCCGTGCCCGTCGCAATCGATCATGCTGTTGTGCTCGACGACGGTGTTGTCTGCGATGATGGGGTCGCCGCCCAGCACGACCACGAAGCCGTCGTCGAAGTGCGAGAAGCTGCACGCGCGCACCACGCAGTAGCTCGCCTCGATCAGGATCGGCGCGTCGATGCGCACCTCCCAGATCACAGTGCCGTCGGTGATGCGCGCACCGGGCACGATCAGCGGCACATCGAGCAGCGGCGCCGAGCTCGACGTCCCGGCCTGCACGCAGACGAGGTGGCAACCGCGATCAGTCTCATGCACGGGGAACGTGGCGCCTGGCGCCGTCGAGCCGAGCGCAAGCGGCGCGTAGGGCCGCCGTGCAGCGCCGAGCGTGTACGCGGTGCTCGCCGTCCGATCGAGGTAGCGCTGCTTGTTGCCGATGAAGCCGACGCGCTCGAACTGGCTCGCGCGCGCGCCCACGTCGCTGCCGTTCGGCCCGAGTAGGAAGCCGCAGTCGCTCTCGCACTGGAAGATGCCGCCGAGCTGGTGCTCGGTCTCGAGGCGCAGCGGAAAGTCCACCGTGATGCGCTGCGAGAGCCCGTAGCGATCGCCGGGCACGAAGAGCACGCCGCCCACTTCGCCAGCGACGCCGCTCGGGCCAAGGCGCTTGCGGATCGCATCGAGCGCATCGAGCACCGCCTGCGTGGCATCAGCCTCGCCGCCCGCCGCGCCGAAGTCGCGCAGGGACATCGAGCCCGACCAGCGCCGCACATGCGACGGCAAGAGCGCGATCGCATCCTTCGGATCGAGGTCGGCGATCGAGCGCTGTACGGTGATCGTGTCGTCGCTCATCAGACGCCTCCGAAGTAGGACAGAGCCGCTTCGATCGTCAGCGCGGGATTGCCGCCGACGGCGAGCGCCGAGGTTGTCATCAGGAAAATGGACAGGTTGAGCACGCACGGGATCGCGTGATCGCTGCGGTTGCCGAGCGTCAGATTGCCCGAGGCGTAGTTGCCACCAGGCGTCGCTGCAGTGCCGTGCTGCGCGGTCGTCACCGCGACGCCGCCCTTGCGAACGCCAGCAACGCCGCTCGAAACGGTGCGGTTGAAATGCCACGACCACGAGGCGGCCGCCGTCGCCGGGTCCGGCGTGTTCCAGGTCGTCCAGTATGTCGCGGCCGGCAAGATTTCTGCCGTGTCGCTATCGTGAACGTCCATGGCCATGTTGGCGGTCGAGACGTATTCCCACACGCCAGCGAGGCCGGCGGAGCCCGTCTTCATGACCGAAAACACGGTGCACCCGGACTGCGTCGCGAGCGCCGTGCCCAGGCCCGTCACGGTCACGTAGGCCGCCGCGTTGGCATCGAAGTTGACCGACGGTTGACCCGCGAGCGTCGATGCCGTGACGTGTACCGCGCTGTTCAGTGTCGCGGTACCGACCGCCTTGATGCTCGGCCAGTTGGTGCCGCTGACGTACTGGGACCCGAGCAGGCCGTCGAGGATGTTGGCGTCTGCCGCGAAGGTGTAGGCAAGCGCGTTGCTGGCCGCCGTCTTTGAGCCGACCGCGTTCGTCGCGGTGACATTGCATGTGATCGACGGGCCAATGTCAGTCGCCACAAGCGTGTACGTGCTCGCCGTCGCGCTCGCGATGTTGACACCCGCGCGCTGCCATTGGTACGTGAACGTCGGAGTTGTCGGCGAGGACCATGAGCCGTTCGTCGTGCTCAACGCCGAACCGATCTGCATCGTGCCACTGATGACTGGCGCGGCCGTGTTCGCGGGGCCCCCGATGCTCGCGCCCTTCCCCGGTCCCCGCAGCTGCGACGGCGACCACGGGCCCATCGGCATCAGTACGCCATCGCCACGTAGTAGAGCGTGCCGCTGGTAGAGCCCTCGCGGATGACACGGAAGAAACCCCAGTCAGCGGCCGGACTCGGCACGTCGACGCGGATCAGCGTGTTGGCCGGCAAGAGCTGATCGCCAGTCGTCGCCGAACCGACCGAGCTCGTGCCCCAGCGAATATGAAATGGCACGTCGCATGTCATGAGCAGCGCCGCGCCAGGCGTGCCCGAGACGTCGGTCGCGCTCGAGCTTGAGCCCGTGACAGACACCGTCGAGCCTGCGCCCCACGGAGTCGTGCGAATGCCGTGGAGGATCGCTCCAACTTGCAGAGACATGATTGCTTGCTCCTATTGCGGCTTCGTCTCGCGAATGACGCTGACGCCCGCGATGTCCACACGCGTGCCCGTGCCGACCTTCACTTCGATCTTGATCGTGTCGACGCTGCCAGCCGGCACGCCGTCGGATGCGCTCAAATCCTCGCAGGCTACCGAGAGCGTTCCGACGTTCAGCCACGTGTAGCTGGTCGAGCTCGTGCTGTTCGACACGGCGCCGGCCGCCGTGGTTGCCTGCGCGAAGACGCTGCCGCCCGTCGCCTTGATGTAGGCGTAGGCCACATAGTCCATCGGGCTGAGGCTCACGTTGCGGATCGGCGCGAGCACACGTAGCGGCGTCTCGAACAGCGCGAGGTAGCTTGCAGACGTGGTGTGCGCGCTGTCGCCGGTGGGCACCGACCACTGCAGCAGCGACGTGCGCCGCGCGTCGAGGTTGTCGTACGCGTCGCAGACGCCAGGGTGCGACACGTTGGCTGCGTCGAAGATCGGTTGGCGTGGCCGCAGCGATTCGAGGTCGACGCCCCAGTCGGTCGTGTCGAGCCCGATCGACGCCCGCGTCTGCTCATAGCAGCTGACCGCGTCAACGGTGACAGTGCCCGTGCCGCTCGCCTTGAGGTCGAGCGTGATCTCTTGCGTGCCGGTCGACGTCGTCACCAGCTCGCGGAAGACGACGGGGACCACGCGATCGCGCACCGTCGAGAGCCGGTACGTCGTGCGCGATGCGCCGCTTGGCGCCGCAATCTCGAGCTGCCCACCAACGCTGTTCGCGCGCGCGAGCACGACCCACACACGCATGCGCGTCTGCGCTTTGGGCGAAACGTTGTAGCGGTAGGTATCGGTCGCGCCGTTGCTGATTGTGTGGCCGCTGAAGTGCCACGGCACGATCATCGAGCCGTGCCCGTTCATCCAGTTGGCGAGGCCGCCCAAGCCCATCCACGTGTCGCCGCGCACCGGCTCGCCCGCGCGGATCGCCGTGTCGATCTCGGGCACTGGGCGTAGGTGAGGGACGTTGGCACTCATGTCAGCGCCCTCCGAACTCTTCGAGCGACACAGCGCTCACCGTCGGCACGCCAGCGTTGTTGCTGGTGCGCGCGTAGACGTGGAGCGCGACGAGCACCTGATCGACCGTGCGCAACGTGGACGAGGTCTCGTTAGCGTTCTCGGTCGTCGTCCAGTCCTGCGCGAGTTCGGGTCGCACCTGGATCGCGTTCGCGAAGTCGAGCGGTCCGCGAGATGCGCCGGTGAGCCAGGCGAAGCTGGTGCTGGTGACCGCGCTCGAGATCCACACGTGGTCACGGAAGTTGATGGGCGGTGACGGTGCGCCGCTCGGCGCCGGCAGGTACTCGAGCGAGCGGCCGAGCGGGCAGAGCACGAGCGCGAACACGCAGCTGCCGCTCGCGTTCGTCGTCTTGCCACGCAGGTAGACGCGACAGCGGTACGGGTAGCCCTTGAAGTCGCTCGGTCCAGTCGCGTCGCCGTAGCAGGTGAGCGGCCACGGCCCGAGGATCCCGCCCTCGAGCAGGTACCACTGATTCGCGTTCGGCGTGCTCTCGACCGTGCCCGACGAGCCACCGCCGCCCGTCAGCAGTCCGCTCTGGTAGCACGCACTGATGCGCATCTGGCCGGCGCCGTCGGCATAGTGCAGTAGGCCATTGCCAACGCCCGCGCGCATGATCGCCGTGTCCACCGGGTCATCGGCCGCGCCATAGGTGGCGGTCCCGATCTGCACCGGGTAGCCGAGTAGGGAAGTGCCGGCGGTCACGAGAAGACGTACGCGCTCAGATTCTCGTCACTGAAGGCGGCGATGGCCGCGCTTGTCGCGTCGTAGGAGTAGAGCTTCTGCTGCGAGCTCGTGACCGACGTCGAGATCTGCGAACCCACGATCCAGCTGTGGCCCGCGTGCGTCCAGTTCGCATCAGTCGTAAACGTTAGTTGCGTTGACGATACTGCCGTCACGGTGCCGGTGTGCTCGTCGGGCGTGGTGTCATCGAAGCGAATGGCGCGGATCTTGTCGCCCACCGCCCAGAACGTCGCCGGTGTCCCGTCGTTCGGTAGATAGCCCGCGGCCATCGAGACCGCGAAGGGACCCTTGGTGCCGCTGGTGCCCGAGTCGATCGAGACCTTCGCGCTCGGCGAGTAGCCCGCGACGCGCAGCCCCGTCACGAGCATGACGAGCTCGATGTACGCGCCGCGCGGGTGCATGGTGCGGCCCACGATGATGCCCTGCTGCGCGGTCGTGCCGAGCGTGCCCGCGCCATTCGGCAGGCGAGGCCATGTCACCGCGACGACGTCGCCGCCGCGCAGCGCCCACTTGGTGAGCGGCACGCGGCACGTGAGCATGCGGTACGGCCCGCCGAGCACTCCCAGCACGTTCGCCGCGAGGCGCTGGCTCATGTCGTAGAGCACGTCCGTGGTCTGGCCGGGCGGGTCCTCAGAGAACGGCGTGATGCGGATTTCTCGGGAGCGCCCCGCGTTGCTGCGCGACTCGACGTCCACAACCGTGATTGTCGGGCCCTCGTTTTTGTCGCTCTGCGCGTTGTAGCCGGTGCAGAGCGTCCATGTGTTGATCACGCCGTACGGCTGCCGCTGCAGCGTGAAGAACTCGCCATTCTCGCCCAGGAAGTCGGACTCGGTGAGCGTGCCCGCGGACGCCTCGCCACCCGTCGCGAAGCGCAGGCGCTTGAATGTGAGCGCGCCGGTGCTCGAGGTCGTCGGGAACACGCCGAGTAGGCGGCATTCCTGTGCGACGATGTCGCCAAGATCCTTTGCGCTGACGACGGTCCAGCTGCGGCGACCCGCGAGGATGTTCGAGCTCGCGGCCGCCCGGATGTCGCCAGTGTCGATCTCGTCGCTCTGCAACATCGGAATCGTGCCGAGTGGCGCGTACTGCGTTGCGAGGCTGACGATGCTGTCGAAGAGATCGGCGAGCGAGCCGGAGCCGAGCCAGATCGAGAACGTGATCTTGGGCAGGTTCTGGCTCGTGATGGCGAAGGCACCCGTCGTCCCGGTCGCGTCGACCTCGATGAATCGGTTGGTCGTGTCGACGGTGAGGATGCGATAGGTGGCCGCGTCACCCGTCTGCCGCTGCGCGCCGCCGGTGCTCTGCCACTGGATCTGCGCCGACGTGCTCGAGCTGGGGAAGTCAACATCGCCGTCGATGTACAGACGGTTGGGCGGGTACGCGTCGACGTCGTAGATGACGCGGTTGGCGTTGGTGTCCGTGGTGCCGATGGTGTAGCCGCTGCCAAACAGGAACGTCCGCGGCACGGTGCCGGGCGCCTCCACGCCAGGCTGATCGAGCAGCTCGACGTAATAGCTAGTCTGGTTGGCAACCGTGTCGACGAAGTTGCCGGCCTCGGTCTTGAGGTTGCGGGTAGCAATCTTGTCGACGAGACTGCACGCGCCGCCAGGCCCAAGACCGCGCACCTGGATGTATCGCGCATCCGCGCTCGGCGTGTCGACACGAAGGCGCCAGCTTGAGCTGCTCGGCTCGACCACGATCTTTGTTCCAGCGAGGAACGCCGACCCAGAGACTGGATTTGCAATCGCCGTTGCGATCAGTGCATTGACCGACGTGCACCAGGCGTCTTGCGTCTCAGCGAATCCGCACCATGCGACGCGCGTAAGGGACGCGAGCGACACGGTCTGCGCGGTCGTCGTGTTCTCCCAGATCTCGATCGCCCACGGATTCTGGGCCGGATAGTAGATGCCACGAATGCTGCGCGGGCTGCTCAGGTCGGCGCCGATCTTCTGTTTGAGCCGCGAGCTGATGTGATCGACCTGCAGCGACCACGTCGCACCATCGTACGTCGGCTCGCCGGTGATGATGCCGATCCAGAACGGCAAGTCACCTAGCGAGCGATCGGTCGCGTTGATGCTGATCGGCTCGTTCTCGTCATAGGCGAAGAACTCGACGCGACGCCCCTCGAAGAACGTGGGCCGGTCCGTGATCGGCGACATCGAGATGTCCGCTGCCGAACCCGTGCCCGCGTAGTGGTAGGTCGCGTACGAGCGCCACTTGCCACGCACCTGCGGCTCGAAGTGCGTGCCGTCGATGACGTCGACCTGGATCGTCTCGAGCCCGAAATGCATCCCGCGTGGAAGGTCCGTGTAGCGCGTCGTGTCGCGCACCGTGATCGACGTGAGCTCGGTGTCCGAGAAGTCGCTCACGAGCCACGTCGTGATGCTGGGGTTCGAGTCGAAGCACTGCGTCGCCCAGCCGCCGACGTCGACGATGCGCAGCTGCACGCTCTTGACGTCCACCTGTGCAGCCACGAGGTCCACGCTCTCGCTGAACTCCCAGTCGTGCGTCATGAGGCCGGGATAGAACGAGAAGGCGTCAACGCCGTATGGTGAGGCGGCGTTCGTCGCGTCGGTCGCGTCGCTGACGAAGGCATAGGGCACGCCCTCGATCACGATGACGAATCGGAGGGCCCCGCTGCCCGTAGCTTGCGTACCTGCTGCCGGCATGGTTATGGTGGTCGCGAGGGAGTAAGGGGATGCGGACCGCTATTTTGATGGCGCTGTTCCTGGGCGCGCTTGAGGGCTGCGGCTATCAGGGCGGCTATGTGCTTGAGGCCGACGGCAGCCTGCCCGATGCCGGTACGCGCCCGCAGATCGGCTGCGTCAACTCCGCGCACGCGACATGCCCCGCGGGTTGGGCCCCGGGCTGCGTTGACCCCGCGACCGGCTTCATTGCGCGCAACCCGTCTAACGATCCCGACGGTCCGGGTGTCTGCACCGCGCACGGATTCGAATCAGCTCTTGCATGTGGCGATGGTGGCGTGGTTGACGTGTGCCCGTCATTCCTCGTGCCTGGCTGCGCGGCGCTCTATGACGGCTGTCCGGCGCCCTAGCTCCGTCCCAGCACGCGCACCGCGAACGGGATGCGCCACAGGTCGTAATCGGCGCCGCCCATCCGCTGTGGGTGGAAGCTGCACTTGTTGCCGCGCATACGCACGATCAGCCGATCGAAGCTGTCGGCGACGTCGATCACGTCGAAGCCATTGCGGTGGTGCTCGAAGGCGTCTTCCCACGTCCACGGCACGGCGCTGGTCGCGTAGGGCTTCTGGACCGGCGTGCCGAGGCCAGCCTGCGTGTACGCCGAGCTCGGGCTGTTCTGGTCGCCCACCTGCTGCCAATCCTGCAATTTGGGTGACGTGCTCACCGCGATCGCGTACGCGCTGCCATCGTCGGCGACCTGCTCCTGCGCGATCGCGTCCGGCTCGTAGTCGCCGTCGACGTTCGAGCGGCCGGCAGTGACCGGCACGATCGAGTAGTAGGGCCGGCACTGGCTCGAGTAGCTCGAGCCGCCGCTGCGGTTGCCGGTCATGCCGAGGATGTGCTGCATGCGCGTCCCCTCGGCCGCAGTCGTGACCGTCGTGAACGAGAGCGTGACCGGCGTGGTGTTCGAGGTGATCTGGTAGCTCTGTGTGCTCTGCGTCCAGGTGACCGTGTACGTCGTCGCGCCGCCTGCGCCGGTGCTACCCGCCGTAAGCGCCGCTGCAAGCGTCGTTGCGAACTTCGTATAGCTGTTGCCAGAATTGGTGGTCGCGACCGTCGAGTGCGAATAGCGGCCCGTCGTGATCCGCACCTCGAACGTGTGCGTGTCGGTGACCTTGACCGCGAGCGCGCCGATGCGAGCGATGTCCCACGCGAACTCATAATAGAGCGTGGACATGGGCTACACCGTGGCGCCGTATTGCGTGTTGCTTGCGCGTGAGAGCTGCGAGATCGAGCGGCCCACCTCAGCACGTGAGCCGACGGTGATGATGGGACTGTTCCACTGAATGACCACGTTGCCGCCGCCACCAGGGCTTGCCGGTGCCGCGTTCGCGCCCGAGTTCGGCGCTGGCGTCGACGGTGGCGCCGTGAGTGCCGAGCCAACGCCAGCTGCAACGGCTACAGCCGCAAAGCCGACACCGGCCGCCGCGTGCAGCGCAGCGCCGCCATAGTTGAAGCTGGCCAACGAGGCGGCGGCCTCCGCGAACTCAAAGGCGGCCTTCAGTGCGGCCTGCTGGCTGATGAGCTCGAGGAAGCTGGACAGCAAGCCCTTGAACGCGTCGCCCGCGCTCTGCGTGCCGGCGATCGTCTTCGATAGCGCACCGACAAACATGCTTGTGATAGGCCCGGCGAACTGCTGGGCGCTCTGCACGCGCTCGTCGTGAATGCGCTTGAGCTCGTCATGGTACTGATTGAGCCGTTCCATCTCATGGCGATGGCGATCGGCGGCAGCACGCTCCTCTTCTACGCCGGTGTGCTTTTCTTGATCGGCAATCTGATTGTCGATCTCGAGCAGACGCTGGCGCACCGCGATGCCCTGCTCCTCGGTCGCGGCCGAGACCTGCTGAGCATGCTCGAGCACGACCGCGAACTCGCGCTCATGCTGCAGCTGTTCGGCACGCGCTCGTTGCGCCGCCGCGGTTGCTTGCGCTCGCTGCTGTTCGCCGCGCTCGATGTCCTGCATGGCAAGCTGGACTTCGTGCTGCGCCGCCTGGTTCTGCGCGCGGTAGCGCTCCTCGTTCTGAGCAGCCACATCGCGCTCGTGGTCCTGCGCCGCGATCTGATCGGTGATGTTTTGCTCTTCGCTGGCGCGTTGACGCAGATACGCAAGCGTTCGCTCGGCGGCGGCAAACTCGGCATTGCTGCCTTGCGTGCGCAGGCGGTTGACCTCGACCTCCTGCTGAGCAACAGCGAAGTCTAGTTGACCCTGCGCCGTCTGCGCGAAGGTCTGACGCAGCGCTTGGGCCGCGCGCTCGGCCTCGTGGACATGATCCTGATAGGCTTGCCACGCGGTCGAGCCGAGCTCGATGGCGCTGGTCAGCGCGGTCATCGCGATGTTGACCGGCGTCAGACCGCCCTGCGCCAGCTGCATGCCGGCCTGCGTGATCGTGCGAAAGACGCCGCCGACCGCCTGCCCGGCGCTCCCCATCTGGTTGAGGACGCCGAACACCTGCGACGCCGCGACGTGCAGCTCGGAGAATGACCGCGCAGCATCGCGCGAGCTCACGCCGATCTGCGCGAAGATGCCAGTCGCTTCGGAACCGCCGTCGACGCTGATCTCGTATTGGATCGGCCGAACAGTCATCGGTTGCGCTCGCGCTCGAGGCGCTCCTGTTCCATCCAGTGTCCACGCGTCACGGCGCGGCTGCGCTCGAACGCGGCACACGCATCGACGAGGATCGCGGGCGGGTCAGCGCCCATCGCGGCCATGCCGAGGCCGCGCTCGCAGAGCGTCATCACGTCCATGACCTCGACGACGATCGGCTCGTAGAACGAGCGCCACGGGCACGTCATGGGCTTGATGCGCGTGATCGATTCGACAGCGCCAAGCCACTTGTCGGCCGTGGCCTTGGCCGCGAGCAGCTGCGACGGTAGCAGCGGGGGATCGTATCGATCCGATTCGCCATCGCAGTCGCAACGATAGGCGCGCCGGATGTCTCGGAGCCGATCGGGATCGGAAGCGAGCGTGCCGCGTGCGGCCTGTTGCTCAGGGCTCAGCTCGAGCTGCTGTCCTGCTGCGTCTCGGCATTCTTTCGACGCACCGCAGACTGGTAGCGGACTGTGTCTAAGGCGGCCGCTGAGGTAGCCAGCAGCTGACAGCGCGGCTTTACTCCTCGGGCTAAAAAACTCTGCGCCCAGATCACGCTTCCCACCTCCAGCACGTCGACCTCGTCGAACTGCTCGAGGGTCTTGTCGTCGATGGCGCCAGCATCCTTGTTGCGACGTGGAGTGAGCGTCGCAACCGTGTTGCCGTTCTCGTCGACGTAGTTCTTCACGGCAACGATGCCGTACGCGAAGCATCGCCGTAGGCGTTCGATCTCGTGCGCTGTCTCGGTGACCTGGCGACGCTGCGCAAGCGTCAGTCGGCGACATACCCACGTGGACGGCACAGCGATCGACGGGTCGACGAGCAGCAGATCCTTTGGATCACGCCACTGCACATATTCCATGCACGCCTTGAGGCCATCGTCCTCTGGCCAGTCGCACGCCGGATCGTACGCACGCACGATCTCGAAGGTGCCAACGCTGCTCTGCTGCATGCCCTACTTCCTTACGCGGCCCGTCTCGATGTAGTCAGCGATCATCTCGGCCGCTTCATCAAGCCACGCCTCGGCCGGCCCAGCGTTCATGAACTCGCCCGAGCCGGTGACAGGCAGGAACGGACGCGCCGGAATGGTCTTGGTGCCGAACTGCTGTGGCCCGGCGTATTCGACGCTCGTGCCGAACTGGATCGACCTCGGCTGCGCGACAACCTGCAGCGAGTTGCGCAGGCGGCCGGTATCTATGAGCGGCTTCGCGCGCGGTCCCGAGCCGCTGCCATGACGGCGGCGCGCGATGGTGCGCGGAGAGAGCGGACGCCAGTCGTCACCGCCGGGTGAGCGCGACTGCTGAAAGCTGTTGTCGATCAGCGTGCGGAGATCCTGCGCGAGCGGCGCGAGAACCGCTGACAGGTTGATGGCCCGCGTCGACATCCCCTCGGCCTCTCGCTGGACCTCATCAAGCCCGCTGACGCGAATGCTGCTAGCCATGGTTCACAAGAAGTGAATGCGGAACGGCGATTGACCGAGATCACTGGCCGTGACCTCGGTCGTGTCCCCGTCGTTGCGCGCCTTGAAGTTGACCTGCTCACCCGCGATCGAGCCGACCTTGATGCGCTGCACGTCGGTCACCTGCACGGTCGGCGCAGCGATCAGGATCGTCTGTCCCTTCAGCGTGCCGATCTGATACCAGACCGCGAGCGATGTGCGGTTCGTCTTCCAATTGAACCGTGTGTAGTCAGCGAAGTACGACTGGAAGTTGCCGGTGAGCGCGGGCCCGCTCGCGCGCGATGCGATCCAGCGCAGCACGCTGTTGGTGCCGCTCGGCGAGCTGACAGGCTCGTACTTGATCTGCGGCTCGAAGACGACCGCGTTGACGTCCTGCGTTGCGCCCGTGTAGGTCGTGGTGCCGTTCGTCTGCACCATGAGCCGGCCCGCGTAACCAGGGATCGGCGAGAAGTTGGTCACGCTGCCAACCGCGAGATTGCTTGCGGTCAGGTCCGTGGCGCATGCATTGCCGAGCAGCCAGTTGGCGCCCTTGAATGTGAACGTAACTTCGGGTAGCGCGTTGTCTGCGCCGATCGGCAGCGACAACGTCATACTGCCCTGCGCACCGAGCATCAGCCAGCGATCCTGCAGCTCCGGCCCCTCGATGATGAATTGCAGCGATGTGTCCGGGCTGCCGGTCAGGTAGTACGTCGCGCTCGCGTAGAGCACATCGGTATTGGCCGGTGTTCCTGAGAACGCAAGTTTCGTCGTGAGCGTGTCGGTCGAGCGCTGTTTGATCTCGCGCGCCTCGAGCTGCGAGCTCGAGTTGACCCAGCCAAGCGAGCTACCCGCAAGCAGGTTGGCGCCTGCGCCCGTCGTGACCGTGCCGCTCGTGGACGTCCAGCCGCTTTTGGCCCTGGTCCCCGTGCCCAGCTGCTCGCCACCCATGATCGCCTTGAGGATCACGCCGAGCGCGCCAGCCACCGCTGCTGTGCTGTTGCCTGCCTCGGTGCCCGTCGGCGCCAGCGGCATGGTGAAGCTCAGCTCGCAATGCTTCTTGCCGAGGATCTCCTGGCGATAGTTCCACCGCGTCTGCACGATGGAGCCCGGATCGATCGTCTCCTGCGTGAGCTTGAAGGTCCCCATGGAACCTTCCTTCATGGGGACGTCCTTGAAGTTGCTCAGCGTGCCCGTGCCATCGGTCGCGAAGGTGCTCTCGGTCCAGACGCGCACACGCTGCACGTCATGGACTGTCGGTCCAGCAGAGAACGTCATGTGCCCTCGCAGCCGGGCGAGCTACTCAGCTCGCGGCGGGGTTCGAGACAATCGTTGCGTCGAAGCGGTGCACCGTGCGCAGCTGCTGCGCCTGCCCCGCGTTGCCGATGATCTGCGGCGTGGAGTCGATGTACTGCAGGCCCTTCAGCCCCGTGTCGTGACCGTCGCTGGTCGTCGACAGGTTCTGCGGCCACTCGAGCACTTGCTGCAGAGCGCCGCTGTCCTCTGCAGCGAGAGAGACGACCGCGTCACGCAGCGTGTCGCTGACCTGCTGCGGCGTTGCCAGCGTCCGCGCGACAGTGACCGTCAGCTCGACGAGATGAATCTGCGTCGTGCAGGCAATGGTCAGCCGCGACGGGTGCCGCTTCTCCACGCCCCACCGGCTATCGGTGTGGATCTCGGAGACGATGCCGCGGCGCGTGTATTCCTCGGCGGTCAGCCCCTCGGGCAGGTCACCCTGGAAGCGCGTCGAGGTGATGGCTCGAATCGATCCGGCCCCGTCCTGCACGAGCTCGCGCACGCGCTGGAGCGCGTAGGCGAAGGGCGCGTACGACATGGGCAATCACCATTGCGAGGTTGACTTGCGATCGAACACCTGCGGCCTGCCGCTGGTGCCGCTCGTCGCCGAGAACGTCGCGCCGCCCACGCCGTCGCGTGAGCTCGGCGTGTAGTCGATCAGCTTCGCCTTGCCGGTGCGGATGTCGTCGAGGCGATAGAACGTGTCGCGGAACTCGGGCGGGACCGTGATGCCCTTGGTCTGCGAGTACGACAAGATAATGAACACGCCGAGTGTCAGGTCTTGCACCTGCGCGCTCGTCGTCGTGTCGCCCAGCGTGTAGCCGGCGCCGCTCGCTGCCTCTTTGATGCGCGCTCGAGCAGCGGCCTCGAACTGATTGAACGCAGCCGTAGTTGGCGCGACCGCAGAGCGGACGTCGGACCCGATGGCATTGTCGACGTAGGTCGTGTCGATGTACGCCACCGAGTCCTCGGGTCAGCGCTTGTTGTCGTCGCGGCGATCGAGCTTCTTGAGGATCGCGTCCAGCTTCGCCTCGAGCTCAGCGTTCTTGGCGCGCAGGGCCACGAGCTCGGCATTGCTGCCACCGCTCACGACTTGCTGCATGGCCTCGGCGATCACCTTGGCCTGGTGGTCCGCGGCTAGCCGCGTGCGGTTCTCGGTGGTGGGCGGCGCGGCGTGTAGGAAGTCCTGCGGGCGCCGATCGAACTCGCCCATGTCGCACGCCACGCCATCGCGATCGACGACGCGGCAGAAGAGCAGCGGGGGCAGCCCGTGCCGGTGCTCGGGGAAGACCTCGTGCAACAAGGTCCACTCGTTGACCGGGCACTTCCAGTGCATGTGCTGCTCGAGCGCATCGGCGAAGCCCTGCGTGCTCGGCTCGTTGCGCAGCTTGGCCTGACGCGACGGGCTGATCTCGTCGTCGAGCCAGCGCTGGCGCACGCTTGGCGCCATCTCTTTCGCGAGCCGCAGCGCCTCGTGGTCCTTCGGGCCGCGCACGCGCGCGAGCACCGCGTTGAGCCGGTCGGCGTAGACCTCGATGCGCACCGTCTTGTGCACGCGTTGACCGTCGACCACGGCCGGCGCGGGGAGGTAGTGACCCTCGATGCCCGTGCCGTTCATGGAGTCGGTGGCCACCTCGAGCACCAGGCGCTGCACGTCGCGCGGCGGATCGATGTCCTTGCCGGGCGTACCGTCCACCTTGATCGGAAGCAACGGAGCTTGCTCAGTCATCAGCCCACCCGACCGTAGAGGCCGTAGGGCGACAGGCCGAACGCGCGACCGTCGAACTGCAGGCCGTACTTGAACATGTCGGTCTCGGCCGGCGTGTCCTGGTTCGGCTGATCGATCACGGTCGTGGTGACCGACGGGCCGCCACCCGAGCTCGGCGAGGTCAGCTCGTTGTCGGTCGCCTGGCCACCGCCCTGCAGCCACCCCATGAAGGGGAAGCGCGAGTCGGCGAGGAACCAGCTCGCGGTGTTGGTGCCGTCCTCGAAGCGCGCCGACACGATGACGGTCAGCTTGCCCTTGTAGACGTTGGTGATCGGCGTCGCGGCCTGCACGCTGCCGGTCGCGTCGAGTGTGCCGTCGGTCTTGATCGCGACGGGACGGTTGTCGGCCTGCGCGATCTCGAGTGCGGTCCGTTCGTTCGAGACGCCCACGATCAGCAGATCGGGGTTGATGCCGAGGAACTCACCTTGCTCGTCCTTGAGCGCGCGCATCGCGGCGATGCCCGTGTTGACTGCCGAGAAGCTCAGCGCGGACGTGACCTTGTTGTCCCAGGTGCCTCCCGTGAGGTTGGCGTTGGGATGCGTGTCGTTGAGGAGCGAGACGCCGTCGATCCCGGTCGGATTCGAAAGCAGCGACTCGAATACCAGCTTGTCGGGCGCGTAGGCGACGTCGCCCAGCATCTGGCTGATCTTGCGGCTGAAGATGCCGGTCTTGTCGTAGACCACGTCCTTGCGCGGCAGCTCGAAGCCCGCCGTGTACGTCTTCAGACGCACGTAGCGCTTCTGGACGCGGAAGCCGCCCCATACGCGCGACCCGGTCCACTCCGCGATCACGGGGACAGCGGTGCCCTCGTCGATCTCGAGACCGATGCCGTCGCCGCTATTGAAGACGGCGGTGAACTTGGACCACACGCCGGGCGGGCGCTCGTTGAATACCGACTGCGCCAGCGTCTGATACGTGGTGCGCGCCGCTTCGATGTTGGCGATACCTGCGGGGGAAGCCATGTTGGTTTCCTTTCCTTGTTGTCAGTGCGGCGCTGGTTCAGAGCGCGACGTTGGTGGTTGCGAATCGCCGAACGGCGATCCACGACTGGGTCGAGCTGGCCTTCTCGACGATCTCGCCGACGACCACGCGCACGAGCGCGGTGCCCACAGCGGTCGAGCCGATGGTCGTGTCGTCGGCCACGAAGCCGTTGAGACCGATGGCAGCGTTGGTACGCAGCGCGGTCTTCATGTTGAAGAGCCACTCGTTGCCGTATTCGAAGACGGCGTACTGAGTGCCGCCGGTGTTCCCGACGCCGGTCGGTAGCGCGTCGTCGGCCTCGAAGGCGACGCACACGCCAGCGATCTTGCGGCTGGTCGCGGCTGCCGCGGCGCGAACGCGAGCCGGCGAACCGGTGACGTTGGTCACCTCGTTCAGCAGGCTGCCGATGTAAACGGTCTGGCCCGTCGTGATCGGCGCGCGCATCCGCGTTGCCCGACCGCGCGAAGAGCGGATGAGGTCTGCACTGAGTGCCATGTTGCTTTCTCCTGTTCAGGCTCAGCGCCTGTTCACTTCGTTCGGGCGAGCCAGAGCTCGGCCACGGCTCGTTCGCGCGCGGCGCCACTCAGGCCCTGCGCGCGCAAGTTGCGTTGCGCTTCGATCGCAAGCAGCGAGCTCGGGTCGACGGGGTCGGCCGCGATGGCCGCAGCGTGCGCGACGTCTGCGATCGCTTGCGCCTGCGCTGTTTCGGCCGCGAGCGCGCGCTGCTTGGCTTCGTGCTCAGCCTCTGCGAGGACGTCAGCCTCGCGCTGCGCCGCGCGCTTCATCTCGGCTTCTGCCTCGAGCCGCGCGACCTCGTGTCGGCCGCGCCAGCGCGCGAGCACCTCTGCGTCCTGCGCCTCGCCGATGACGCCTTGCGCCTTCAGCTCCTTGCGCCACGCCTGGACAGGCGCCGAGTAGGGCTGCAACGGATCATCACTGTCGGTGACCACCACGCTCGCGGCGATCTCCTCGACGGTGATCTCCGGCTCGTCCGACGGACGCAGCTCTCCCGCCTCGGGCTCGGCTTGCGCCGGCTTGCTCTTCGCTTTGGCCATGGTGTTGCCTCAGGCGGTCGTGGCGCCGTTGGGCTTGCCCGCGTTGGCGCGCTGCGAGAGCGCGGCGCGAATGGTCGCGTCCTGCTTCTCGCGCGGCATGCGCACCTCGCTGAGGTTGCGGCGCATCGCCTTGACGAAGGGATCCTTCTCGTTGATCGGCACGTCGCTGGCGGCGTTGTCTCCGGGCGGCGTCACGCTCAGCGCATGCGGCGCGAGCGGTACGACCTGCGGCAGCGCAGCGGCGAGCGCGTCGAAACGCTTGCGATCGCTGAGCGCGAGCGAGAGCAGCTCTGGCTTCGCGGCATCGAGCGCGCGGCCCTCGGCGATCACGCGGTCCACCGCGGCCGTGGCGTCCGCCTCATCGATCTTCGCGACGCGCGCGCGCAAGGTCTCGTTCTCCGCCTTCAGCGCGACATGCGCCTTCTCGTGCGCGCTGAGCGTCAGCTTGAGCGCGGTGACCGCGTCGTCGCTGAGCGTCGAGGGCACCTGCGCCTGCGACGCTGCGCCGCCCGAGAAGGCCGCCTTGATGGCGTCAGCGTTCTGTTGCAGTGCCGCGAGCAGCGCGCCCGCATCGAGCCCCGTCAGCGTCATCAGCTGCTGACAGACGAGCGCGTTCGGATCGCTGGCCTCGGGGGCCATGGCCGCCGGCTGCGAGTTGGGCGGAGGTGTCGCCGTCGCGTCGAGCGTGACCGCGCCGGCCGGCTTGTCCGAGAGCTTGCCAGCCTTCTGCATGGCGTACGCTTCCGCGGCCGCCTGCTTCGGGTCCTTGCCCTCCTTGACGAGCTTCGCGATCTTGTCGCTCACCGCGGGGTCTTCCGCGAAGGCCTTCTTCTGCTCGTCGCTCAGCGCGGCGTAGTCGTCGCCCATGGGCGCGGCGCCGGCAGGCGGCATGGGAGGCGGCGGATCGGCCATTGCCTCCGCGTCGTCAGCGTCGGGCTCGTCGTCGTCACTGTCGATCGACAGGTCTTCGCCGCGCTCGGCCGCGATGCCCTTCAGCACAGCGTCTAGCTGCTCGTCGGTGAACTCGTCGCCTTGCAACCGCTTCATCGCCTCGAGCACGTCGGCCTTGGCGATCTTCATGGTGGGGGCGGGGGCAGCGGACATGTTGCTTGCTCCTTGCGCGAGACGCTTGCGCGGCCGCGTGGTCGTGTACTGAGTGCGCGCCGCTTCGATGCCTGCTGCGCCGGCCGGTGAGCCGAGCGCGCGCGCGCTGAGCCGGATGGGCTCCTGGCCGTCCAAGAACGGGGTGTTGGTCAACGCGAGCGACGTGAAGCGACAGCCAATGTCCTTGCCGCTCGCACGATCGATTGCGCCGAACTGGAAGACGCCGCTCGAGTAGCGATAGCGCCCGTCCTTGACGAACGCGGCCGCCTCGTCAGTGAGCTCGACGAGCGCCCACAGGTGCGCGCGCCCGCTTGCGTCGTCCTTGATCGCGAGCTTCTGGACCCAGCCCGCGGCGGGCGCCTGAGCAGCCCACTCGGTCGCGTGCTCGTAGTCGAGCGGCACCGGGTTGCGCTGCGCTTCGAAGTTGGCAACGCATTGCTCGAACGTCGCACGGTCGAAGCTGAACGGGCCCGCGGGGTGGCCTTCCCACGAGCCCTCCATCGCGACGTCAACCCACGTGAGCGGCGCGCCCTCTTTCACGAGCGGGTACAGCGCACGCAGCGCCCACCGGTCCCCGACCTTGAAGGCGGAGACGAGGGGCGTGTGCATTACAGTTGGTCGTCGAGTCCAGTGGGTGGCGCGTCGAAGCCATCATCAGGCTGCGCGTCATCGGGAAGGTCAGCGCTGTTGCGCACACGCGCGGGGTCGACTTGCGACTCACGCAGCGTGACCACACTGCAACGGCAGTTGAACCCACACGGCGGCGCGAACCGTCCCCAATCAGGATCGTCCTGCCGGAAGATCACACCATCGAGCGCCTGGTGTGCAGGCCGCACCCTGTTGTCACCGGCGGTGCGGTATTCGACGTATGGACGCGTCGCTGCCACCGCGCGGATCTGCCGGTAGCGCCCGGCACCGTACGCACCTTGAACGTTGGTGCGAAAGACCGTCTCGAGGTAACCGCTGTCGGCCGCTGTGATCCCGAGCGATGCCTCTTCGCCCCGCAGCGCGGTGACGAAGTCCTGCATCGTCGAGCCGCTCTCTAGCGCCTGTGCGAGCAGAGCATGCGCGCGCTGTCGCAACTGATCGCTCGCAAGCTGTGTTGCGGTGAACGCGTTTGCGCGCGCCGCGTCGCTGAGCTCGTAGAACTCATCCGGCGAGATGACGCCCTTCGAGAGGAAGAACCGGATCGCCTCGTCGAAGGGTAACCGCGTGAACGCAACCGGGATGGTGTCGTCGAGCTGGCGTTGCTGCGGTAGCGACTCGGGCACCTCGATCAGGCGCACGAAGAGCTGCCCCGCCATGTCGGCATGCATGCGCGGCCGGTAGAGCGTGGCCGCAATCTCGGCGTCGTCCTTGGCCTTGCGGGCCCACTCGCTCAGCAGCCGATCGGCGTCGCCCGGGCTCTTCGCGCGCTCGATCAGCGCTGCAATCTGGTCGGCCCAGCGCGCCCACGCGGGCAGCGCAGCGACGAGCGCATCGCCCGTTACGTCCGGCGGCTTGCCGATCGTTTGGACCGCTTGCTGCCGCGCGGCATCGTCGGCCAGGGCAACGAAGTCCCCGTGGCCGCCCGCCCAGTCAGGATCGCCGCCTGCTCCCAGGGGAGCTGACTCGAGAAAGGGCGCGCCGATGCGGCTGCACCTCCCGTCGCAGGCGCCGTCGGGTCAGGCGGCTTGGGCGCGCCGCCCGGCGTCGGAGCCGAGGCCATCGGCACGCCATCGAGCGTCGCGAGCTCCTCGCCCATCGCATTGCCCCAGACAGGCTGACCGCGGCTCGCGCGAAGCTCGTCCTTGGTGCACGAGCGGGCGCGCACGAGCAGCTCATCGACCTGCACCGGATCGTCGGCGAGGATCGTATGCCCGTTCGGAACGGGCGTGCTCGGCGCGAACAGGTGCGGGTTGAGGTCGCGGATCGCAGTGAACAGGTCGCGCTCGATCGAGTGCCAGAGCTGCTGGCTGTCGATCAGCTGACGCGGCAGAATCGTTGTCGTCGCCTGCGAGTCGGCCGCGCTGTACGCGCCGCCCGTCTGGCCGATCTGCACGTTGAGCGTCGAGCCAAGGATGCGCTTGGACATCGAGTCGTCCATGCAGTCGGCGAGCTCTTTCCAGACGCGCGCGCTGGCCTCGGCCACGCCGTCGCGCCACTCGACCGTGGTGCCATTGCGCAGGATCGCAACGCCATCAGCGGCGAGCGTCTCGAGCGCGCTCTTCAAGTCGTCGACGACGTTGTCGCCGACGGCCTCTTGCGGCACGGTGCCGACGGTGCGCGGGTTCGCGCCGTTCTCAGCGCCCTGTAGCCAATACTTGGTGACCCACTGCTTGACCCACCACTGGCGCGCGATGCTGAAGAACAGGCCGCGTGAAGTCGGCCAGTCGTTGATCGTCATCGGCGCGTGCACGATGTACTTGCGCGGGGGCAGCAGCGCGATCGAGCGGCCGTAGCCCTGCTCGACCGAATGCCCAGCGCGCACGAGCTCGGCGACAGCGCGCCCGCTGTCCCAGAGGCCGCAGCGGTAGTAGAGGTCAAACGCGAAGCGGCGCGGATGCACCGGCACGAGCGCGACCGGCACCACCGCCGGAATGCCCAGCAGCGTGCCGCGCCCCCAGATGATCTCGGCGTGCGCGATGTTCGTTCCGAGCCCATCAAGCAGCGCGAGTCGAACGTCAGCGAAATTGTCGATGCGATCGAGGGCCTCGCGGCACGCGTCCGTGAGCCGCACGGCATCGTCCTGCAGCGTCGGTACGTTCGTCTCACCCGGCTCGAGGTCGTAGCGTGCGGCGGCGATCGGCGCGATGCGCGTCTCCCACACGCTCGCCAGGTGCGAGTCGCTCTGCAGCATGCGGCGCGTGAGATCGACCCAGTCGACCGTCAGGCCCCACGCTGCGTCCTTCATCACCTGGATCAGGCGATCGAAAGTGATCTCCGCAAACTGGATCGCGTTATTGCCTTGCGACCACGGGATCGAAGGCTGCGGCGTGAACGTCTCGTACTGTGAGCTGCTCTGCTGCTGGCCCTTGACCTCGTTCAGGTACTCGGCCAGGCGCACCACGTCGACGACGTTGTCGCCCGAGCGCACGGCGAGCGTGCTGCCCTTGACATCCTTGGCTGCGGCCCTTTGTGCCTGTGCCTGGCGTCGGAGCTTGCGAGCGCTGCTGCTCATGCATCAGAAGGGGCGAACGCGTGTCGGAAACGGGCGCGTGCGACCGCCGGCTGGCGCGTCGCGATCGAGCGGGAACGGGCGGGGCCGCTCCACGTGAGGTTGCGTCAGCGTCTCGAGCGAGGCCGAGCCGAGCGCATCGAAGCCAGCCGAGAGCGCGTCGACGTCGTCGTCGTGCGCGTCGCCTTGGCCGGTGAAGTCGAGGCAGCAAGCAAGCGCCGCTGCCATGTCACTGCCATCGCGTAGCGCCTCGCCCTCGGGCCAGTGCACGCCGCGCTTGTCGTCGTTCCAAGCATCGCTCGCCGGGATCGCGCGAACGTACTTGCTCTCGCGCGCCGGCAGCGCCGTGACGCGCAGGCCTTTGCGAGCGAGGTAGTCGATCGGACCCTGCTCGGTGCCGCCGATGTACGCGCGCACCGGAGCGCCCGGCCAGCGCGATCGGAACGTGATGAGCTTGTCGCCCCACGTCGGCGCGTCGCATTGCGCACGCATGACGCCGAGCACGTAGACACGCTTCTCGGCTGACATGCCCAGCGCGATCGCGACGTTCCAGTCGCTGGTGCGCTTGTTGGTGTACGCGAAGTCAGTGCCGATCGCGACGCGCAGGTCGCTGGGCCGCTCGGTGTAGTAGCGCACGCCGTTGAAGACGTGGCCCTCACGCGGGCGCGGCTCGCCCATGTAGATCGACCACCAGTCGCGTTCGTTCGAGCGCTTGAGCTCGAGCAGCGATAGCGGCATCTCTTCCGGCCACAGCGATTCGCCTGATGGCAAGATTGCTGGCAGGTTGATGACGCGGAAGATCTTGCTGAGCCGCGGGTCTTTCTTGATGCGCCCGATCAGGTCGTCTTCGTGCCATCGAGTGTGGACGATGATGACGCTGGTGCGCTTGCGCAGGCGCGTCCAGATCGACGAGCTGAACTCGTACCAGATGCGCTCACGCATGAGCCGGCTCTCGGCCTCGGCGCGGTTCTTGTGCGGATCGTCGACGACCAGGATCGTCAGCCCGCTTAGACCGGTAATCGCGCCGCCGAGAATGCCGCGCGCTGCGAGGCCGCCGCCCTCGGGCGTGCGCCACAGCGAGACGCTGTCGGTGTCAGCACGGAGCTCGACGCCAGCGAGGCGCGCGTAGTCGCGAATGGTGCGCGACTTGTCCTCGGCGATCGTGGCCGAGTAGCTGACGTACGCGCTGAAGATGTCCGGGTATCGCCGCAGCGTCTGCGCGAGCCAGTGGCTGATCGTCGTCGTCTTGCCGAACTGCGCCGGCACTGAGACGCACGCGAAGATCGGTTCCGCAAGTCCGCGTGCCGCGAGCTGCGCCTGCTCGAGAACATCGACGACCGGCGTGAGATGGCGCGGGTCCGTGAGCGCGGGCGAGATGCGCTGGATGAAGCCGCCAAGCGCCTCGTCGTCGCGAGCGTGCGCCCGCGTGAACGCCTCGATAGCCGCGAGCTCGCGACCGATGCGGCGCAAGTCGCGCATGGAGCCTCACGGAAGACGAACGCCGCGCCGGGAAGGGGGTGAGACCGGCGCGGCGCTCAGGAGGGAGTCGATGGCCAGCTCGCGCGTGAGCGCAGCGTACCAGCAGCGTGCCCCGAACCCGGTCGGGTTCCCAGCGGGAGCTACGGCATCATGCGGCGCTTGCGGCGCGAAGCTACTGCGGCTTGCGCCTCACGACCTGGAACGGCGCGAGGTACTGCCGCACCCAGCTCGCCGGGATACGCAGCTCGCGCGTGCCGGGCCGCTGCGCCGGGATCTTCCCCGCCGCAACGCGTCTGCGCACGGTGTCGTCGCTGCAACCAATCTTGCGTGCTACCTGCCCCGTCGTCAGCCAGCCGGCCGCCGTGAGTGCTGAGCTCGTGTTGCCTCCGGTCATCGCGATCCCTCCCCGCGCATCAGCGCGCCTATTCGCTCGCGAGCCTGCTCATCGCCAGCCCGCGCCAACGCCGCCGTTGCTTGCCAGCCCACGCGCCGGTCCCATGCGGCGTGTGCGCCCAGT
>Ga0070713_100000530_pt1 | contig 24191 bp, 21 predicted proteins | sample LARL82metaG_FD_65465 | JGI IMG/M metagenome (GOLD analysis project Ga0070713, IMG submission 65465) | Corn, switchgrass and miscanthus rhizosphere microbial communities from Kellogg Biological Station, Michigan, USA - LAR L8-2 metaG | ecosystem: Host-associated > Plants > Roots > Rhizosphere ...
TACCCAACCGAGCTGGGTGAACAGATAGCCGTCCAACTGCTCGCCGAAATACTCGACCATGTCGTTGCGCTCGGGTTCGCCGTGAACCAATACATCCAGGCCGATGTGTTCCTGGAAACGTACGACGCGCTCGACCTCCGCTTTCAGCAGATTGTCGTAGGCGGCATCGTCGAGCTTGCCGGCGCGGTGCGCGGCGCGTGCCTTGCGCAGCTCGTCGGTTTGCGGGAACGACCCGATCGTGGTCGTCGGCAGCGGCGGCAGCGTCAGGGTTTCGGCCTGGGTCACCCGACGTATCGGGTAAGCGGACCGGCGCAAGGTGGCCTGCGGGCTGAGTGTGCGCAAACGGTTGCGCACGTCGATGTCGACCACGCCGGGCGCATGCGCCTGCGTGTCCAGCAGAGCTTGTTGCGCGGCGAGCGCGGCATGGGCTTCGGGCAGGCCGATGAGCGCATCGGCGTAGACGCGCAGTTCCTCGATCTTCTGCCGCGCAAACGCCATCGGTGCACAGCGCTTCGGGTCGAGTGCGGTTTCCGCCCCGAGATCGATCGGCACGTGCAACAGCGAGCACGACGGCGCCAGCCACAGGCGTTCGTCGCCGATGCGCGCTTGTGCCCTGCGCAGCAACGGCAGCACGCGTTCGGGCCGGCTGCGCCAGATATTGCGGCCATCGACCACGCCGGCGCTGAGGATGAAGTGGGTCGGCAGCGTATCCAGCACGGCATCGAGCTGTTCTGGAGCGCGGACCAGGTCGACATGCAGTCCTTCCACCGGCAGCGAGGCTGCCAGTGCCAGGTTGTCGCCGAGCGCACCAAAGTAGCTGGCCAGCAGCCGGCGTGGCGAGCGCGCCGTGGCGAGCGCCGCGTAGGCATGGCGATACGCGGCACGATCGTCATCGTCCAGATCCAGCACCAGGCAGGGCTCATCCAGCTGCACCCAATCGGCGCCGGCATCGGCCAGCTGTCCGAGCAGCTCGATGTAAGGCGTCAGCAAGGCATCGAGCAGCGCCAGTCGGTCGCTGCCGTCCACCGTCTTGGACAGCAGCAGGAACGACACCGGGCCCAGCAGCACCGGGCGCGCCCGGAGACCTTGTTCACGCGCTTCGAGGAAATCGGCCAGTGGTTTGTTGCTGCGGAGCGCGAAACGCTGGCCGGCTTCCAGTTCCGGTACCAGGTAGTGGTAGTTGGTGTCGAACCATTTGGTCATCTCCAGCGCATGCAGGTCATGACCGTCGCGTTTGTGGCCGCGGGCCATCGCGAAATAGCCGTCCAGTTCGCTGGCGGCAAACACCGGCCGATAGCGCGATGGAATCGCGTCGAACAGCACAGCCGTATCGAGCACATGGTCGTACAGGCTGAAATCGTTGCACGGCACGATGTCGGCGCCGGCCTCCGCCGCCAGTTTCCAGTGCCGTTTGCGCAGCATGCGGGCGGTGTCGAGCAGGGTTTCGGCGCTGCTGTCGGCGCGCCAATGGGATTCGAGCGCTCGCTTGAGTTCGCGCTTGAGGCCGATGCGTGGGAAGCCTGAGTAGGTAACGAGTGACATGGAAATTCCTCTTGCATGTTGGGCAAAGAGGAACGAAGGATGGCCAGCCTTGTCGCTGTGCCGTTGACCTTCGCCCCCGCGGGCGAGCCGGTGTCGACGCGGGAGAACGCAAAGCCATCGCCACGGCCATGAAGGCGGCAGCGCATAGGCTCCGGTGTTCCCCCGCGGAAACGCCAGGTCGGGCAGAAGCGCATTCGTGCGCTTCAGGCTGAGGCAGGTATTCGGGCTCGTGGACGTATTGCACAGCCTACTGTCCGTCGCTTCCCGGACGTGTTTCGTCCAGTGCCTGTGACGGAGGTCGTTTCCACATACCGCTGCGGGGCAGCGCCGGATTCGCACCGGCTTCCCTTGAGGTCGCCTCTCTCATTCGCATAGAGAGACGACTACCATCAGCGCGTCGCAAGTTAGACGTATGGACGTCCAAAGTCAAACGAAGACAGTCTTCTGTAGGAGCGACTTCAGTCGCGATGCTTTTGGCAGGTCGAAGAGCTATCGTGGCTGAAGCCGCCCCCACGGGTGGACGATCAGGCGGCCAGGCGCTCGCCGGCCGCGAGTGCGGCGAAGTAATCGCGGGTCAGGCGCAGCTGCTCGGTGGCCGTCTCGGCGCGGTTGACCACTTGCCGGAACGCCGCGTTCTCAGGGCGATCCTTGGCGTACCAGCCCAGATGCTTGCGCGCGATGCGCACGCCGGCCTGCTCGCCGTAGAACGCGTAGAGCTGTTCGAGGTGGCCGAGCAGGATCGCGGCGACTTCGGCGGGCTCCGGTTCGGGCAGCAATTCGCCGGTGGCCAGGAAGTGCACGATCTCGCGGAAGATCCATGGCCGCCCCTGCGCGCCGCGGCCGATCATCAACGCATCGGCGCCGGTAACGTCGAGCACATGGCGCGCCTGCTGCGGTGTGTCGACATCGCCATTGGCCAGCACTGGAATGCGCACCGCGGCTTTCACCGCGGTGATAGTGTCGTACTCGGCGTTGCCTTCGTACTTGTCGGCGCGGGTGCGCCCGTGCACGGCGAGCGCGGCGATGCCGCAGTCCTCGGCGATGCGCGCGATGTTCAACGCATTGCGGTTGTCGCGGTTCCAGCCGGTGCGGATCTTCAACGTTACCGGCACATCGACCGCGTCGACCACCGCCTTGACGATGCGCGCGACCAGCGGCTCGTCCTGCAGCAGTGCGGAGCCGGACCACACATTGCACACCTTCTTGGCCGGACAGCCCATGTTGATGTCGATGATCTGCGCGCCGTTGGCAACGTTGAAACGCGCCGCTTCGGCCAGTATCGCCGGGTCATAGCCGGCGATCTGCACGCTGACCGGCTCAGGTTCTCCGTCGTGATCCATCCGCTGCAGCGACTTGCGCGTATGCCATAGCCGCGGGTCGGCGTTGGTCATTTCAGACACCGCCAAGCCCGCACCCAGCCGCTTGCACAGCAGGCGAAATGGCTTGTCGGTAACGCCCGCCATCGGGGCGAGCACCACCGCCGGGTCGATCAGGTAAGAGCCGATGCGCATCCGGCCATTGTAACTGCAGACCTTGTGCGGCGATGGATTGCCAGCCCGCTGCCGTCTCGAGCAGCCTCAGACCCGATGCAGACTGTCCGCAGTGGCAGTCGTGGCGCCACGCACATGCTCGTGCTTGAAGAGGATCACGAACAGCACGGCCACCACTAGCGAATACGACGCGAACGTGGTCCAGATGCCGTGCCAATCCTTGCTGCCATCGGCGTGGGTGAACCAGAGGTCGATGATCACACCGCTGATCGAGCTGCCCAGGATCGCGCCGATGCCGTTCGTCATCAGCATGAACAGGCCTTGCGCGCTGGCGCGGATCGCCGGGTCGCTCTGCTCCTCGACGAACAGCGAGCCGGAGATATTGAAGAAGTCGAACGCCATGCCGTACACGATGCACGACATTACGATCATCCACAGGCCAGGCCCCGGGTTGCCGTAGGCGAACAGGCCGAAGCGCAGCACCCAGGCCAGCATGCTGATCAGCATCACGGTCTTGATGCCGAAGCGCTTGAAGAAGAACGGAATCGCCAGGATGAACAAGGTCTCGGAAACCTGGGATATCGACATGATGATCGCCGGGTAGCGCACCGCGATCATGCCCTTGTACGCATCGACGTTGGCGAAGTCGTGCAGGAAGGTGTCGCCGTAGGCATTGGTCAGCTGCAGCGCCGCGCCCAGCAGCATCGCGAACACGAAGAAGATCGCCATCTTGCCGTTCTTGAACAACGCGAACGAGGTCAGGCCCAGCGTATCCAGCCACGACGTGTGCGCCTGACCGCGCAGGCGCGGCGGGCACTTCGGCAAGGTGAATGCATACAGGCCGAGCAGCAGCGCCGCGCCGGAGGCGACATAGAACTGACCGCCCGAAGTTTCCAGATGCAGCAGGCTCACCGTCCACATCGCTGCAATGAAACCGACCGTGCCCCACACACGGATCGGCGGGAAGACCAGCACCACGTCCGCGCCCTCGGTCTTCAACGCGTTGTAGGCCACCGCGATCGCCAGCGAGATCGTCGGCATGTAGCACATCATGTTGAGCAGCATCACCCAGAACAGCGTGGTCGGGTTATCGATGCTGGGCACGATGAATAGCACCACGGCACCACCGATGTGCAGCAGGCCGTAGAGCTTCTCCGCGTTGAGCCACTTGTCCGCGATCACGCCCATCAGCGACGGCATGAACAGCGAGGCGATGCCCATGGTCGAGAAGATCGCGCCGAACTGTGCGCCCGACCAGTGCCGATATTGGAACCAGTACGCGCCGATGGTGATCAGCCAGGCGCCCCACACGAAAAATTGCATGAAGTTCATCGCCACAAGGCGGAGCTTGATGCTCATCGGCCGATATCCCGCATAGTGAAGTTCCCCTGGCAAGGCCGAGGGAACGCCCCGTGGCCATGAAGCCCTCGCAGGTTAGATGAATCGGCGCCCGACCGGCAAGGCGCGTTGCACGCGGGCTCAGCCGGCATCGTTCACCACCGCAGCCACGCGGTCACGAAGCACGGGCAACAGCTCCGTCCCGAACCACGGATTGCGTACCAGCCACAGCCGGTTGCGTGGACTCGGATGCGGCAGCGGCAGGCAGCCATGCACGAGATGGTCGCGCCACGCCTGCACGGTATCGGTGAGGCGGGTGCCGCCCGGCAGGCCGAACACACCAGTCTGCGCGTATTGCCCGATCGCCAGGGTCAGCCGCACCTGCGTCAACAGCGGCAACAGGCGCGGATGCCAGGTCGGCGCGCACTCCGGCCGTGGCGGCAGATCGCCACCGCGGCCAGTGCCGGGAAAACAGAAGCCCATCGGCACGATCGCCACGCGGCTGGCGTCGTAGAACGTATCGCGGTCGATGCCCAGCCACTCGCGCAATCGCTGGCCACTGACATCGTTGAACGGGATGCCGGTGTCGTGCACCTTGCGTCCCGGCGCCTGGCTGACGATCAACAGCCGCGAGGTGGCCGACGCCTGCAACACTGGCCGCGGTCCCAGCGATAGATGTGCCTCGCACAGTCGGCACGCGCGAATTTCGCAGAGCGTCTTGTCCAAGCGGTTGGCCATCAGAAATTCCGGCCGCTACGCTCACTGGTTTCCACTGCGGCCATCGCGCCAGCCACATCCGGCAACAGCTTGCCGGGATTGAGGATGCCGTCCGGATCGAACGCCGTCTTGATGTTGCGCATCAACGCCAGCGTGGACGCTTCCAGCGCCAGCGGCATGAACTCGCGCTTGACCATCCCGATGCCGTGCTCGCCCGAGAGCGTGCCTTCGAGCGAGATCACCAGCGCGAACACGTCGGCGAGGCAGGCATGCGCGCGAGTGCGTTCGGCGTCGTCGCGCGGCAACAGGTTCACGTGCAGGTTGCCATTGCCGGCGTGGCCGAAAGTGACGATCAGCACATCGTGTTTCGCCGACAGCTGCTTGATGCCATCGACCAGTGCTGGCAGATGGCTGACCGGCACCACCACGTCCTCGTTGATTTTGTTCGGCGAGATGGTGCGTTGCGCCGGCGACAGCGCCTTGCGCGCCGCCCACAGTGCGCGGGTTTCTTCGGCGCTCTGCGCCACCCGCAGTTCTTCCAGCCCATCGCCGCGTGCGGCAGCAGCCACCGCATCGACCACGCTGTCCAGCGTAGCCGGTTCGCCATCGACTTCGATCATCAGCATCGCGCCGGCCAGCGGCACGCTGTCGCCGCCGTGCTCGTGTGCCAGTTTCAGCGCCACGTCGTCGATGAACTCCAGCGCGCAGGGCGTCACGGGCTGCGCCATGATTCGCGCTACCGCACGCGCGGCGCTGCCGACATCGCGATAAGTCGCACGCAGCGTGCGCAACGCCGACGGTTTCGGCGTGAGTTTCAAGGTGGCCTCGGTGATCAGCGCCAGTGTTCCCTCCGAGCCGATCAGCAACCGAGTCAGGTCGTAGCCGGTGGCGCCCTTACTGGTATAGGTCCCGCAGCGAAAGCCTTCCCCATTGCCGGCTACCGCACGCAGGCCCAGCGTGTTCTCGCGCGGGCTACCGTATTTCACCGTGCGCGGGCCGGCCGAGTTGCAGGCCAGGTTGCCGCCGATGCTGCACCACGGTGCAGAGGTGGGATCGGGTGGCCAGAAGAACCCGAACGGCAGCAACGCCTGTTGCAGATCGCCATTCAACACACCCGGCTCGACCACCGCCAGGCGATTGTCTGGATCGATCCGCAGAATCCGGTTCATCCGCTCGAAGCTCACCACCACGCCGCCGTTGATCGGCACGCTGGCGCCGGTGGTATTGCTGCCGCGTCCACGCGCGATCACCGGCACTTTGTACATGCGGCAAGCCCGCACCAACGCTTCTACCTGCGCGTGCTGGACGGGAAACACCACGGCATCCGGCAGCGCATGCAGACGCGAGTTGTCATAAGAGTAGGCGATGCGTTCCGCCTCCCCAGTGGCTAGCGCCTCGGCGGGGAAGGTGGCACGAAGACTGTCGAGCAGGGCGGAGGGTAGCGTCATCCGGCAAGTCTAGCGCTGTTGCACAGGACAACAGGGTCCGGACTGGTACCTGCAATCACACGACAAGCCTGGGAATCTCGGTTTTTGGCAGCAAGCGAGCTGTGAAGTACTTGTCCTGGTAGTAGCGAATCTTTTCGCACATCACCGGATGCGGGATGCCTTCATACAGGAAGACCTCCTTTTCACTTCCCATCGCCTTCAACTCCTGGGGAAGCATCAGGGCGCGCCGCTCTTCCGAATGGCTACGGGAAACTTCGCGGCCGCGCGTGATGTTCTCCTTGCGCACGGTGGTATAGCCGAGCATGTCCGAGTAGTCGTTGGCGTCCTGCTGTTCACGTGGCGCAAACACGATCTGCAGTGCGTGGTTGGTGATCAATGTGCGCGAAACGTCTTTTCCGTACGTGGCGTCGAGCTGTGACATGCTCTGAATGACCGGCAGCAGGCGCATGTTGTAGCCGGCCATGTACGACACCGCCGAGGCAATGATTTCCACCTTGCCGATCGATGTGAACTCGTCCATCAGCAGAAGGCATTGGTGCTTCAGCGCCGGATTGTTCTGTGGCAACTCTTTGGTGTTCAAGTTGATCAGCTGGCTGAAAAAAAGATTCACGATCAATCGGCTCTCCGCCAGCTTGTTGGGCTGGATGCCGATGTAGATCGTCATCTTTTTTTTTCGCACATCGGTCAGCAGGAAATCGTCCTCGCTGGTTGCGGCATCCAATACCGGATTGATCCAGGCGTTCAACGGCTCCTTGAACGTGCCGAGGATCGAAGCGAAGGTCTCGTTCGCCTGCGATAGCAGGTTGGCAAAGGCGGCCTGTGCGTTGCCGTCGAGGAATGTCTGCTGCGCCAGAAGTTGATAGAGCTGCCTCAGGTCCGAGCCGTCGCCGGAAGAAAGTCGATAGACGGCGCCCAGCGTCGGCTTGTTGCGCAACTGCAGGGGGACGCCGTTTTTTTCGTCGTCGTCCCATTTTCCAAACAGGAACAACGTGAAAGCCATGAACGCGTTGCGCGCCTGACTGACCCAGAATTTCTGCTCATCCGAACCATCCGGGTAAAGCATTGCCGCGATGCTCATCAAATCCGAAACGCGGAAGGCGGGATCCTGCGATACGTAGCTGAGCGGGTTCCAGCGGTGGGTGTGTCGATTTTCCGCGAATGGATTGAACAGATAGACCTCCTGCCCCTGGCTCGCGCGCCAGCCACTGGTCAGCTCGTAGTTCTCCTGTTTGATATCGAGAACCACCACCGATTCCCGGTATTCCAGCAAGTTCGGAATGACGACGCCGACACCTTTACCGGAACGCGTGGGTGCCGCCAGTATCACGAACTGCTGTCCGCTCAGTCTGACCAGATCGCCCTTGAACTTTCCGACCAGGATGCCATTGGCCGATGGCTTGAACAGACCATGCCTGCTCAAGTCGCCGGCATGGGCGAAGCGGGCATCACCGTGAATGGACGGCTTTTTCCGCCTGGCCAGAAAGTACAGCGTCACCAGCCACAGCAGTACAGGCAGGCCGAAACCGATATAGCCCCCCGCTTTCACCCTGCCCAGATACGGTTGGACTTCAGGCAGATTCAAGGCGCGCAGGTAGCTCAAATAGGTGCCCCATTCGAGCAGGCCGGTATCCAGCCGAAGGAACAGCAGCGTCAGAAATCCGGAAAGATATTCGCCAGCCACCAGCACGATCAGGGCCAGGAACGCCGCCCAGTACCACTTGCCCTTGTTCATGAAGTTCTATCCTGCGCTACGTATTTTTAAACGTTCTTCATTGCTAGGACCGCTTCCGCACGAGCCTCCCTGCAGCGGGTATCCGCGCTTAGTGGCCTGCGCAGGGCATGTCCCGGCCGTCGCGCATTCGTGTCCGGCCTCCTCGTCGGTGCGCAGACGCATGGGTGGCAAAACGATGAACGAGCATCGAGACCGGGCTCTCTCAAGCCATGCGGGTCGGGTTCGCAGGTTGCTGTACTGCTTCCTGGTACATCGGTACGGGTGCCGGTTCGGGTTGCTTTGGCGCGACCTGTGCCAGGGCAAGGCTGCTTTGCTCGACGGTGGTGCCCACTGCCGGTTGCGTCTGCACGTTGGCGACCTGCTTGAAGAGAGACTGCGTGTCTCCCTGCACCGCGAACGTTCGCGATCCGTCGTCACTCAGCATGACGTGATCGATCCGGTTCATGCCGTCGCGCCGCGCTGCCACGACCAGGGAGGCGGCGAGATTTTCGCTGTGCTGATCCGGTGCGCGCTGCTGCTGCGCGTCCAGCAGGTGCACCCCGCGTAGCGCCTGCTGGTACAGCGCATGGTCTGGGTGTGATGCATCATTCAATCGGGGCAGCGCGGCATGCACGGGAGCGGCGAGCGCGGGCTGCCCGGTATTGGCCTGCGTGTGAGTCAGCGCCTCCAGCCGGCGCAACGTGTTCGGGCCTGCCACGCCATCCACCTTCAGATGCTGCTCGCGCTGGAATTCCTCGATCGCCTGTCTGGTTTGCGCACCGTAGTTGCCATCGACCGTCAGTGAGTGGCCCGACGCATCCCGATAGCCGTGTTGATTCAACAGCTCCTGCACATGGCGATTGCGCTGGTTCGAATTCGCGTGGGTATGGGTCTGAGTTTCGGGGGCGCCGGGCACGTAGCCGCGGGCGATCTTCTGATCCCACGCCGTCGCTGCGGTTTTTCTGTCTGCCAGGCCGTTGGTGCCGCCGTTGATATCGCGACAGGCTGCGGTGACATTTCTCTGATCGTGGTTGGCGACAACGCGCGACTCCCAGTAGTGCACGGCAATCTTCGCGGCGATCTCGCGGTTTTCGGCCAACTCCGGATGGTTGACCAGATCCAGGCCCATTTCCTTGCCGGTCTGTTCGTAGTTGGCGCGTCCGGTCAGCTGGACGAAGCCGCGGCCGTGATATTTCCAGCCATCGCCCGGCTCGGTGTTGCCGAGGTTCATCTTGCCCCACCGACCGCCATAGATTTCGTTGGCGATGGCCTCGGGGCCACCTGATGCGATCTGGTTGGCCTCCTTGAGATTATTCATGCCATTGCGACCGGGGAACACCGCCAGCAGGCGTTCGCCCGAGTAGCGAAGGTTCTCGTTCATGCTCGTAAAACCACCGGACTCGACCTGCATCTGTCCCATGAAATTGCCAAGTTCCTGGGGGTCTCGGATGCCGCTTGTCATAGCTACCTGCATCAGGTAATCGGCATTGTCTTTGGATGACATGATCTGGTTTCCTCAGTCAAAGTCTGTGACAGATGGGTCGATCAGCGCACGCCCGGCAGGCCGTGCGTTGCGAGCGGAGAATCGCTTTTCCATTTGAGAGTTGCGTCGATGACGCCATCGTCCTGGGATTCGACGATCTTGGACGACTGGCACTGCATCTTCTTCGCGGCCCCGGCCTCGCCCGAGCGCTGCACGATGACTCCGCCATCGTGGAAACCGGTTCCGGCAATCGAGTAGACAATATATTTGTATCCATCTTTGACGAACGAATAAGCAGTTCCTCCCGAGGCTCCTCCGTAGACCAGGTGAGATCTCATGAACACGCCGTCCGACGATTGATCCTTGGTGGGGTAGACAAGCTCCGGCGCGGAGGGTCGTCCATAGGCGTAGTAGAAACGTCCGTGCCCCTGGCTTGCGTCGCCGGACGCGCACATAGACACGACCTTTTTGCCGTTACCGAGCGGGCAGGAGAAAACCACCTTGTCCGTCGAAGCACACAAGGTATTGGCTGAGTCCGCTGCAAACGATGGCAGCGAGCACATGCCAAGAAGAGTGGCGAATAGAGCGCTTGTGCAGTTTGGCTTCATGGGGTTGCTTTCCGGGTTCGGCTTCTATGGTCAGGCGTTCGAATGGAATGTCGGCGACAGAACGGGCATCTTTGACCTAAGGTCTCATACGCACCACTCGCCATTCGTCGACCGCTTCTCGTACTGCGTTTTTTTCGAATGACAGGAGTGCATGCGCCTCGTTGATGGGTGCAGCGAGTCCGCACTCGACCGTCCGGTTCACGAAAAAACTCCACAGCGCGGTCAGCTACGAGCCCATCGCAGGTTGGGATGGTTGTTGAGTTCGCTGCTCCTGGGTCATCTGTAGTGCGCGAGCCGGATCCGACTGTTTCTGTTGCATGGCGTGCCACGCTGCACTGCTTTGTTCGATGGACGTGTTGCTGGCTTGTGCCGTTTCCACGTGGGTGATCTGCTTGAACGACGAGTTCAGCTCGCCCTGCACGGCAAAGGTCCGTGCCGCGTCATTGCTGAGCACGACGTGGTTGACTGCCTGCATGCCATCACGCCGCGCGGCCACCACCAGGGAGGCAGCGAGGTTGTCGCTGTGCTGATCGGGCGTTCGATGGTGTTCGGCATCCAGCCGATGCACGGCATCGCGTGTCTGCTGATAGAGCGGATGATCCGGATGCGTCGCGTGATCCAGTCGCACCGGAGCCGATAATGGTGCCGGCTTGCTATCGAACAAGGAGCCGGGATGACGCAGCGCATCGAATGCCTGCGACGCGTCGCTGGCGAGGGATTGTGCGGCATGTTCCGCGGCATGGATGCCTTGCGAAACAGCGCGCGCCGCGGCGTGCATGCCATGCGAAACGTTTTCGCCGACCGTGTGGGCGACATTCATCGCCGCGTGCTCGACGGTCTGGGCTGCCTGCTGGACGCCGTGCTCGGTCGCGCGCGCACCTTGCGCCGCTTTGTCGGCGAGATATTGCGCGCCATGTTCGATGGCATGGGCACCCTGCGATACAGCACGCTCCGTAGCGTGTGCACCCTGCAGAAGGTCGTCACGGACGGTGCGCGCAACGCTCTGGGTCGTATTCTCGACCACTCGAGCGGCATGCTGCGCTGCGCGCTCGACAGCGTGCACGCCTAGCGAGACTTCACGGGCGGCGGCATGTCCAAGCGCCATGCCACTCTCTGCCGCTGCCTTGGGTATCTCCCAATTCGCCGACAAACCGGTGCGCAAATCCATGACATCGCTGCGGTAGCGATCGATCATGCCGTGATGCGCGCGATAACGCGCTTCGCTTTCCGGACTGATGATGGACTGGCCAAGGATCTTACTGCCTGGCACAAAGTTGTCGATACCATGAGCGCCGAGGTCAATCGCCTTGAGTGGATCGCGCAGCTTCAGGATGCTCCCGTCGTCGCGATAGCCGGCGCTGCTCAACCGGTCGATATCCTGCTGCGCGGCATAGACGTGGACTTCACCGAAATGAATGCTGCCGGCGCTGACCACATCGGTGGCGCGGACATGGTCAATGACCTGGTTGCCGCCTTTGGGAATATCCTGAAGCAAGCCAGCCGCGCCATATGCGTTGAACGTTTCACCGTGCAAGCCGAACCGCGATGCAGTGATTTCGGCCAATGTGCCCCCGAGGGAATGACCGGTGACGGTGACATTGAGAGGCCGGTGATTCGCTTCTGCATCTGCTTTGGCTTCGTCGAGCACACGTCGCGTAAATGCCATGGCATCGGGCGTTTGAAGATTCATTCCGGTCAAGACCATGCCGCCATCCGTAAGGACGCCATCGCGGACAATCTGCTCGGTGCCACGATGAGCGATGACGATGTCATCGGTTCCCACGCGCTGATAGGCAACGCCTTGGTATCCAGTGACCGGATCGCTGGTCTGGTCGAGAATCTTGTAGTCGATGCCTGCGATCGAGACTATTTGACTGAGCTGATGATCTTTGTACGAATCCTGAGCCAGCAAGGCGTACGTATCAGTTGCTGTCGTCATTGGAAATCTTCCTTGGCTGACAGAGTCACCGAGAACATGTCCTGTTGCCACTCAGGTTTGAGATTCCTGTATTCGGCAGGCAATACGCCGCTTACTACCGGCGGCGCCAACTCGCCGCGGCCAACGGCCTCAAATTGCTTCTTGCTGAAATAGCGTGTTTCGGATGCCTGCTTCAGAACGCTCTCCGCAAACAGATCGGGGCTGAAATCAGCCTTCTTGACCTTTAGTGAGGCCGTGGCTGCCACAACCGCCCAGTGGCAGACGCCAAGGCCGTAATAGTCCTCGTCCTGAAGAAGATCGACATAGAGTGTGCCCTTGTAGACGTTGTCGCTGACATGAGACAACTCAAGCGGAACACTTTTCTCTGGCGGTAACGTCGCGCCGCTGACGGGAGTCAATGGCACGCAGCGATCGTTCGAAACCTTGTACTGCACAAACCCGCTGATCGAGTCGAACGGTCCCGGCGCACCCTGGATGGTCATGGTGATTTCGTAGCGCATCTTCGGATGCGGATTTTGCTTGATGTCGGGAGTTTTCATGGGCGAACCACAGGCGGAGGTGATCAGGGTCAGAGAAAAGATGAGGACAAAAATCAGGCGCGCTGGCATGGCGTTTTGTATCCGGTCCATTCGAAAAGTTGCTGCTGCTGTCATTGATGGCGCAGATCGAAGCGCAGCGATTTTCGGGTGTCAGCGAAGGTGCGTTCGTATTGACCCCACAGAGGCTTGATTGCGCGTGGCCTGAGCGCCGCAGAGGGGATGAAGGCATGCGGGCACACGCGGGCGAATTGAGCGGCTGATACTGGATTGAAGTCGTAGTAGTTCCAGACTCCGAAGGTTCCCGTCGTCATATCGATGGGATACCAGCCGTCCCATGGCACGCCGAAAGTGCAAAATATGAACGGATCATTGCCGTAATACGGGATGACTTCGTAGTAACCCTTCTGAGCCATCACTCCGGCGCTGGCTGTCAGCAGTCCACCGAACAGCAAGGTTTTCAGCAAAGTTTTGTTCATGGGTCCTTCCTCCGGAACGGTGAATAGGGCGGGTCCTATTGGACAGGCTGTGGTGGACTGCAAGTGGAGTAAGCAACGTGGCATTGGCCGTGTCCGGCGTGCCTGCAGGCTGTCATGCCGCTTAGGATGGCGTGATCTAGCGTCACATCCGCGCTGGCGTTGTAACCCAAGCCGCTGGCTACCAGCGCGGCGCAGCCATTGCCGTAGGCGATGGCGATCTTGCAAGCCAAGCCGCCTTTGGTTCTGCAATCGGCCAGCGCTGCCTGCTCGGCCTGGGCTTTGTTAGGCAGGTCGACAGCCGCGCCCACGCTTTTACCGGATGCGTCATCGGTGGCGATTGCTCCCCAGTGAGTTGCCGGCAACTGCGGTGGCACGGGTCGGCCTTGTCGGTCACGGGGGATCGGCGCGCAGAAGCTTGCACCCTGATGGTTCGACGGCGTGATCAGATACTGGCCGGACGTGCAGCTGTTCTGGGCGTGAGTCATGCGGGCTGGCAATAGCAATAATCCAGCAAGCAAAAGGAGCGATAAATTCGTTTTCACTGCTTGGTCACTCCCTGACTTTGAGGTGTAGAACTGTCAACACCGAATGTTGACGACAGGCCAGACAACACCAGTACACATGCAAACGGAAGGGTTTTTCTGCTTTCATCGTCTTGCCGTCCTATTGAATGCGTTGAGGCAAGCTGCAGGCGGAGTAGTAGACGCGGCAATTGGTGTCTCCGGCTTCACTGCAAACCTTCATGGCTGCCTGACTGGCAGCATCCGAAGTAGCGCCCGCTTTTGCGTTGTGCCCCGTATCGCTGACCGCCATCGCAGCGCACTGATTGGTGTACCAGAGCTCGACCTTGCATGTTGATCCGCCATTCGACTGGCAATTGGCAATAGCCGCTTGCTCAGCTGCTTCGCGGCTGGCCTGATTGACACTGGCTCCCGCGCTTGAGTGGGCAAAATCGGTCGCAATCGCTCCCCACTGATCTTTCCAGCGAGGCGGTGGCGGTTGTTGCTGCACGGACTGTTGTTGACTATTGTCCGGCCCACAAGTGCTGATATCCGAGCCTGTACCGTAGGGAATCATGCCCGGCGGGCAGGCTGCCTGAGCGTGGATCACGTCGGTCAGAAGTATGAGCATGCCAAGCAAAAACCATCGCAAGGTTGTCGAAGTCATGGTCAGCTTCTCCCGACTGGTTGGCTTTTGATGGCATCAGTCTGGGCGGTACTTGCGTTGCCTGGCATACGGCCAATATTGAGATTATTAGGTGCACCGCCGCCCTGTTGGCCAAGGCTGGTGGTCTGTCCAGCACTTGCTTGCGATGGCGCATACCTTCCTTGCCCGTATCCCCCCGCACCCATTCCCGATTGCAGCTGTCCATTCGGCCCTTGGCCAACACCACCGCCGTGGCCGAAGGCGGAGTTGAAGTAGAAGGCCCCCATGGTGCCCTGGAAGAACGCTGCGGCCATCGGCGGTACCGAGATGATCAGCACAGTCATCAGCAGGCCGAGCCCACCTTGCTGCAGCGCTTGGCTCGAGAAACCTTCGGCTGTTTGGCCGGTGATGGCATTGATGGCAGTGGCGGTCCACAGCGCGGCGGCCACACGCAGGGTCAGTTGCAGCACCATGGAGCTGACGAAGGCCAGTACCGCCATTGAGAAAAGGGTGCCGATACCGTACATCAGCCACTTGCGGAACAGGTCCTTGGTCTGGTCGAAGATCAGGCACAGGATGAACAACGGCCCCAGTCCGATGAACAGGGCGATGGTGAACTGGTAGAGAAGCAACATCGCGGCTGCGGCCATCGGTGGGCTGGCGGTACCGAAGCCGGCCATCATCATGGCGTGGTTCTTGGCGTCGTTGTTCTCGATGTCGCCCGCGGGTATTTGCACCGCATCGATTGCGCCCAACGCGAGCTGGGTCCAGGCCAGGTTCTGGTCAATGGTTTGTGCGGTGGTGTCGCTGTTGCCGGTGAACAGCTGGTTGATCTCGGTGCTGAGGTCGGTGGTGAGGAACGTATGCAGGTTCGCGCCGAAGATGCTCATCGTGGTGGCCACGGTCACGATGAGGGCGATCCGGGTCATGTTAGTCACCGTTGCCATCATCGAGTCGCGCGACTGGCCGGTGATCATGCGGTAGCCCTGGATCATGACCCACAAAGTGACCAGAACCAGCGCTATGCCGCTGGCCCAGGTCATCAGATGGGCCATCAGGCTCATCCCGAACGAGTTGATCCTGTCGCTCAACCAGTTGTAGATCAGCACAAAGTAAACAAAACCCATTGCGGCCATTCCCTATCTAGCTATCTGTAATGGCGGGAATTCATTCCCGCGTGTTGCCAGCTCGTAGCGCTCGACTCAATGGAAAGCCGCCGCGAACGTGCCGGCCTGAACGATGTTGCCTAGTGGGTTATTGCTACCCTTCAGTGCAATGTGGCCCAGGATGGATTGCTGATTCTGCAAGGTGGAAATGACCGAGTCGTCCACGTTCATCTGGGCCTGCCAGTTGGCCATATCCGTCTGGACCGCCTGGCCGTACTTCTCTACCTGGGTGGCGGCGCGTCCAGAGTCAGCTTGCGTGCTGACGGATTGCACCATCTGTTCCATCTGCTGAAACTGGGTGCTGTAGCCATTCAACTTGTTGAGCATGTCCACCGTCTTGTTGTACTTGTCGACCTGCTGGGTGACGATCTGCGCGCAGAGCATTTGCTGGGTCTGGGTGATGGACTGGGTCATGAGCGAGGACATGCTGTTCAGGACGCTGCTGACGATGCCCGCAACTCCGGCGGAGCCAGAGCACTTGCCCTGAATGAGCGGGGCGGTGTCCGTGATTTTCTCCAACTGGTTGGGCGCAAGCGACATGCCGTTGCCCATGCTCTGGATGCTGGAGATCATCTGTTCGTACTGCTGAAGCTGGGTCGAATATTCTTTCAGTTGGGTTGTGTATTGATCTATGGTCTTCGCCAGTTGCGCCGCGAACCCTTGCTGATTGGTTTCGATATTCCCCGCGTCGATAACCGCCCACTGGGCGCTCACGCTGCCAGCGAACAGCCCACAGGCAAGTGCCAGGGAAAATGCCCACTTTGTCTTGCGCGTGGATGAACGGGTCCTGCAGGACATGGTCTGGTACATGGCGTACTCCTCCGTGTGGGAAGCCAGGGTGGGACTAGCGGGCGGCTGCATGAGTGGTGTGGGATGTCGGCTGATGGGGCCTCTGCTTACCGCTGCCCTTGCGGTTTTCGTAGAAGGCTTGCAGCCATTGCTCGGGCCGCAGATCGTTCGCTGGCGTGCCTTCGGCAGCTGCGCGGTCGTGGAGGACGTCGTGCATGATTTCGATGTTGTCGGTGGAAGCGGAGATCACGGCCAGGGCATCGTCCATGCCGCGCAGGTTCAATTGGCACACCGAACTGGCGTGGCCTTGCTTGACCAGGAAGCAGCGCGAGCGTTCGTCCAAACTTACAACGACCTGATACTCGGCGTCTGTCAGCTTCAGGCCACTGACGTAGTCCTCGCGGCTCGCGTTCGGATTGGGCAGCAGAATCATCGTGGCGGTCTGTTCGATCAGCGACGCGGCGATGTCGCTGGCAAGCGCGTCTTCAGGGCTCTGCGTGGCGAAGATGCCCAATCCGTTCTGTTTGCGGATGGTTTTCTGCTTGTTCTTGGCGAACTCTTTCAGGCCGCCCTTACCGTCGAGGATCTTCCAGAACTCGTCCATCACGTAGATCAGTGGGCGACCGTCGATCAGCGCTTCCAGTCGGTGCAGAAGATAGTTGATGACCGGCACGCGCACTTCGGGGTTGTCGATGATGTCGGTGTAGTCGAAGCCGATGATGTTGGCTTTCTGCAAATCGATGGTGTCGAGGGAGTTGTCGAAGACCCAACCCAGCGAGTTGCCGGCTGTCCATTTACGCATGCGGATGAACAGGCCGTCGTCACCCATGTTGGGCAGGCTTTTCTGGAAGTTGGTCATGCTGCGCAGGCGCAGCGGCGTATCAAGCATGCTTTCAACGGCGCGGAAGATGTCCTCCTCTTCGCGCGAGCTGTAGACGCTCTTGCCGGCCAGCACCTTGATCAGCTCGGCCAGAAACTGAGTGTTGGCTTCGTTGCGTTCGCACTGGAACGGATTGAAACCGGTGGGTTGGCCGTTCTCAAGCGCCAGGTAATTGCCACCGCAGGCGCGCACGAAAATTTCGGCGCCACGATCCTTGTCGAAGAAGAAAATGGTCGGTGATGGCTTGAGCTTCTGGACCTGGCTGAGCAGGAAGTTGATCAGCGCGGTCTTTCCGGTGCCGGATTTGCCGATCACCATGGTGTTGGCGATGGCTTTTTCACCTAGCGAATTCTCGGCGGGATGAGTGGCGTGGAAATTGAAGTAATAGGCCTGGCCGTTGGTGGTCTGCAAGGTGGTGACGCAATCGCCCCAGGGGTTGTTGTCTTTCTTGCCGGTGGCGAAATTGTGCAGCGGCGACAGGCCTAAGAAGTTCAGTGAGCTGACATTCGCCAGGCGCGTACGGAACTTCCAGTTGCCAGGAAACTGCGAGTAGTACGAGGCGGTTACTGCCAGGTCTTCCTTCACCGTGACGAAGCCGGCGTTGGACAGCTCCGCGCGCGTGGAGGCGATCTGCTGGGACAACGCTTCTTGGCTGGGTGCGTAGATCGTCATGGTGAAGTGGTACTCGCCCAGCACGAAATTACCGGAGGCGAGCTGATCCATAGCCAGATCCAGTTCGATGATCTGGCTGACCGCCTTGTCACCTGAGGAAATCATCGCGCCCTTGGTTCGATCGAGCGCCTTGAGTGCGTCCTGCCGTCCCATCGGACTGAACGAGTGGGTGACGACGTACTCGAAATCCAGATACTTCAACCCGTTGAGGATGCCCGGATAGGTGGCCTCCGTGTATTCCTTGATATTCAGGATGGCGCCGAAGTGATTGACGCCGTTGGGCGTGGTGACGACGAAATCACCGGTCTTGGCGGAGAAGCGCTGCTTGCTTACCGGCAGGTAGTTGTAGATCGGCGCCTGCAGCACCGGTACCGGTTCTTCAATGCGATTGAGCAGATAGCCGAAAAATTCCAGTGTTTCGGAAAACACCACGCCATTGCCGGCTTCGTACATGCCCAGACGGTACGGAGCGTAGTCCTTCAGCACGGCCTCGACGTTGCCAGCCAGCTCCAGCAAGGTGGCGATGGCCTGGGCCTGTTCGGATTCGAGCTGGGCGACATTGCTCGACTTTTCGGCAAAACGTTTCCCGCTGACTATCGGGCGATAAAGCATGGTCAGGTAAAGCTCGTTCTGCATGAGTTTTTGTGCGGACAACGCATCGAAATACGCATCCGATAGCTGCTGATTGAAGGCCTGGTCGAACCGGCTGTGGTCCTTGATGCGGCGCCGACGGCGCACGTCGTGCACCCAGAACGCCACATTGACGAAATCGGGCGCACGCAATGTCTGCAGCATGCGGTTGAAGGTGTTGTGGCGATGTTCGAGATCCCACTCTTCCCTGCCCACGAACGGCAGGCCGGCCAGGCGCCACGTCAGCAGGAAGTCGCCCCCCGTCGTCTTGATCACCGTAGGCGAGACGTGGGTGGACAAGGGGATGAATTCGCTGATGGGTGCGTCGGGGCTGAACATGGTTTGGATACCGTCTTGATACAAAGGGATGCCCTGGCGTGGATTGCCAGGGCATCCGGGTGGGTTGGTCTATTTCTGCTTTTGCTGTCCGCGGTAGCTGTTGGGCGTGAACAACCACATGCCATCGTTCTGTTGCAGATTGCGCACCCTGGTTCGGAACTGGATCCGCAGACCCAGCAGCCGGAAGATCATCTCGTCACGCCGCGCCATCTGGCGCATCACGAAAATCACTGGCGGTATCAGCAACAGAAAGAACAGATTGAAGTACATCGACATAAGCAAGCACGCGCCTGCGCCCATGAAGAACGGGACATAGGGCACGCCTAGGAACATCGCTGGGCGCGTGCAGCCGCGGAACAGCGCATTTTTATGCATAGTGAGTCAGAAGATTCACTACTACCGCGTAGTGATCCATGGTGTGCGTCATGACACTGGCGGTGCAGGCAGCAGCACCCGATGCGCTCGTGCTGCCGGCAAGAAACATCTTGGCAATCTGGCCGGCAGCGCCGATCAGAATGGCACCAATCAGCACAGGCGCAACGTCACCGATGCGCTTGTGCGCGAACGCGATCTGATAACCGGAGAAAACGACCGCAATTGTCACCACGATGATGGAGATGGCATTGAGAATTTTGTTGATGTTACTGGCGAATTTGCAGGTCGTATCGATCGTTTCGGTAGCGTCTTGAGCAAACGCTGCACTGGGTAGAATCAACGTAATAAACACTGCCAGGCATAGAAAAATGAACATGCGCGTCTGGCTGGAGTGCAGAATGCTGTTGTTGGTTAGCGAGTTCGGTGCCATCTCGGATTTCCTTATGGATGATTGAAAACGGAAGCAGCCATCCGGCGATGGCCGCTACAGGGACGACTACGTGGTGCGCAGCCATGTTCACTACGGGGTACTTCGAAAGTTCGAGATGTCGTTGCCGCGAGGCCATTGCGGCGGGCGCTGACCGGGGCATCAGAATACGAACGCATCGTCGCCACCTCCCTGACGAAGATCGGCCTGATCAGGAGCCCGCGCCGGTGCCGCGGTGGCGGCGACTCGTGGCGTCATGCTGTTCGCAGGTACTGGCGTCGGTAGCGGGTCGTTGGGGCCTCGCACCTGCGGCTCAAAAACATCAGCCACGGTTGGGCTTGCCGATGACAACGATGTCGATACGGCAGGCGCTGTCGCCACGGAGGTCGACGCCATGTCGGTCGAGGTTGATGGCGCTGGCATTCGCGTTGCTTCTGCCGACGCAATTGCGGTCGTGGCGAGTGTCTTGGCCAGCGGTGCGGCTGCCATGGCGGTTGCAGCATCCAGCACCACGCTGCGTATCGCGATACGGTAGGCGGCGCCGTCTGAAGCAGACGGTACAGCGATGGTTGCTCGAGCTGCGGTATGCGAGGTTGCCTGCGGGTCACCCAACTGGAGCGGGATGGCTACAGCCGCAGTATCGGCAGCGGTACTCACGCTACGACCGATCGATGCGTAGACCTTCTGCACGTAGCCGTCCCTATACCCCGTCGCGAAGTTGCCCGAGTAATAGCAGCTGAAGGATTTGCCCCAGTCGCCGCCGGAGCTGGCATAGCACTCAGCGAGGATGCGTGCTCCTGCAGACAGGTTGGGGCATGCCTCGAACGCTTCCTCGTACGAATCGAGACCGTATTTGCCGAGATTGGCGCGGTTCACCTGGGCCAGGCCCAGCGAAAAGTTGTAGCCCCTGGCGTCTAGCATTTTCGCGGTCGCCAAAGCCTCGCCAAGATTCTTCGGCTGACGCACTAGCTGCCCGCCAACTACACCGATCGCAAAGGGGTTGTAGCCGGATTCGACTTCGACAATGTGCTGCATCACCTCGGCCGAAACGGCCAGGTGTTGGCAAGCCATCATTTCCATTCCAGTGAACACCTTGCGATCTCCATTACGTGAACAGGTTCAGCGCGACAATTGCCGGTGTGCCTAGGAAAAGTTGCGGTCGGGATTGAAATCGATGCCGGTGATGTAGCGGCGCCCGGTATGCGCCTTGATATGCACGACGATGTCGATCGTCATCATCAGCAGGCGTTTGATGATGGCGAACTCCAGTCCCGCGCCTTCGGAAGATGCCTTCACCATCAGCGCCAGCTGATCCCAGGTCTGCTCGGTGCTGCCTGCATGGCAGCTGGTGATCGAGCCGGGATGTCCGGAGGCGCAGTTGCGAATGAAGTAGAACGATTCGTCGCCGCGCAACTCGGCCAGGATGATACGGTCGGGCTTCATGCGCAGGCAGGCTTCCATGCAGCTCTTAGCAGTGATGTTGCTGGTGCTCTGGCCGCCCTTCGAATAGAGCAAGTGCACGACGTTGGGTTGCTCGATGAACAACTCTCGCGCATCTTCGATGGTGACCAGCCGCTCATTCGCTGGAATATGGTGAACCAGCGATTTCATGAAGGTGGTTTTGCCGCTGCCGGTGGCTCCGGACACTACGATGTTCTTCTTGTGCAGCACTGCCTTCCTGAAGAAGTCCGCGTAGCGGCGGTTCGCGCGTAATTCAAGCAGCTCGCGATCCGAATCGCTCAGGCCCGTCGCACCTTCCAGAATCTGGTCGAAGAAACCGTCCTCCTGATACTGCGCCAAGGTCTTGGTGTGCCGGGAAGGCAGGCGGATCGTTATCGACACGTTGCCCGCTTCACACGCGGGCGGAATCACGAACTGGGCACGCTGACCGGTGGGAAAGGTGAGGGATACGACCGGGTCGGCATCGGTAATGCGCTGGCCGGTATTGCTTTCGTTGACGACTGCCGTACAGAAGTGACGGGCGCGCTCGAACGTCAATGTGGGGACGTCGACTCGGTGCCAGCCATTTTGGCGCTCTAGGAACAATTCACCGGGCCGGTTGATGCAAATCTCGGTGACATCTGACGACGCCATGAACTCCCGGATGCCCAGCACTTCGTACTGGTAGTCCAGGAACTCGCTTGAGACCTCGGCAAGAATGGCGTCATCCATGTTTATCGCATCGATTCTGTCGGCAGTGACATCAGGAACGCGCCAGCACGCCGTTGAAGTCCACGTCTTTGGCGACATAGATGGTGACAACGGTGCCCTGGTTGATCGTCACCGTCGGCTGACGGTTGGCGGAGCGCTGCACCGCCTGATTGGCGAGGTTCTGCACCGTCTGGGCCGTGTTGCTTTCGAATGGCGTCTGCGTCACGACGCCGTTGCTGATGGTCGTGCTCCGTGGCCCGTGCTCGGCAGCTTCGTACTTGAAGGCATCACTGAGCATGCTGATCAGCAACGCCGCACCGATTCGACTGCCCCAGTGCGAGTTGAGATAACCGGGATGGCCGGCTCCGCCGAGGTTGTCTACGCCTGGGCTGGCCATGTTCACATCGATGCCAGTCGGCGTGACGATACGGTCCCAGATCACTGCGACACGATTGCCGTTGGGCTCGGTTTCGTACTTGCCCATCACTTTGGAGCCTTTCGGCAGCAACAGCCTGCGGCCATTGAAGGAATAGACCGGTTCGGTGACGACGCAGGAAGTGAAGCCAGGAAAATCTGTGATGATCCGTGTTTCCAGCACGCAGCGGATGTAGGTGCCACGCAGCATTACGGTGTCGGGATCATTGAGCGGCTGGGCGTTTGACACATCAGGCAAGGCAGCACCTGGGCGTGGCATGCCTGGCTGGCCCGGCATGCCACCAAGCGCCTGCCCATAGAGGTTCTGCGAAGCGGCAGGTTGCTGACCAGCAGGCATGCCATCGGCAGCGGATTCTCCCGTCATCATGCGGCGTTCGAGCAAGGTCGGCCCGCGTGGCGCTTGCGGCAACGGCGGTGGCGTCATCTGATTGGTGGTCGGCAGCGGTGGCGGTGTATTCGCCAGCGGTATTGGTTGCGGTAGACGCGGCAGTGGTTGCGGCTGCGGAAATGATCTGGGTGCATCCGGCACCGTTACCGTTTCCTCGTGCTGCTTTGGCGCCTCTTTTCGGCCGCCTGCGCTGAACAGAAAGAACGCGACAAGCATCAGAAGCCCGACGATTGCGGCGAGGAAAGCCAGCGCACGCCGGTTCATGCGCCTGAGATCATTCGACCTCAGTTGGGGTGCGTTCGCGTCCAGGTCGGGCGGAGGAGCCTGCTGATACTGGCTGGCATACGGGTTGTGCGACAGTGGGTCGCCGCTCGCCTGCGGTTCATAGGGCCGGTTGTTGCCGTAGTCGGAACCATCGCCGGACTGATTGGGAGTATTCGGGCTCACTTTTTGGTGTTCCTTCGCAGACCTACGACGTTGTCGCCGTGACGAATGACCAGGTAGGGATACGTACCGTGGACCACGATGGTGTTGCCCTCGACCGTCGTGTTGACTACCGAGTCCTCGCCATGCTCACGCTCGCGCATGTAGACAGTCGGGAAATTTCCGGTCGGGAACTGCTTTACGTCGCTCATTTTTATATAGGTGAATTGCCCGTCGTCATACACATTGACGGGCACCAGCCAGGGAGCTTTTTTGCTGCGCGTGGCATAGTCGTAGTCGAAGTCGTAGCTTCGCCCCTTGACCAGCGCCGTGTTCAGTTGCGGCACCGTGGCGGCCTTGATGGCTTCGTTCGAAAAGCTGGTATCGCCGGGATAGGTGAACTGGATCTTGTACTGGACGCCCGCACGCTTGGCCTGATCCAGCGACTTCCAGTCAGTGGCCACCACCTTCAGTTCGAAGATATAGGAATGCGTGGCCGTGCGGATCATCATGTTGGTGTCCACATCGACGTTCTTGGGCTTCAGGTAGAACACGTTCTCACGACGGGTCAGATCCCAGCCGCTGCTGAAGCCAGTGCTGTAATCGAGGATTTTCTCGTTCGGGCTAAGCTCGATCTGAGTGGTGATACCGAGCCCGGTGCGCACCGGGTAGATGCTGTCCGACTTGTAGTCGTATTGCTGCACGACCTGGGCGCTGGCGGTGGACATGATGCCGGTCGTGGCCATGCATAGGGCGCCAGCCAGGATCAGTAAGCGTGGCCTATTCATCGATGACCCACTCCATTGGCGGTATTTCGTGGCGCAGGCGCAGCGGCGCCCGCTGCCTGGGGATTCTCATGCTCCGGCATGGGCGGCTGCAGAGGGATGGCCGGTGGTGGCGCAGCATTGGCGGGTTGCAATGCTGCATCTGTGGTTGCAGCTGGTGCCTGCGGCGTTTGTGCATCCGGCGCAGGCTGTCCGGTTCCCGCGGCGTCTGCTGAGGGAAGCGACGCACCCGCGATTTCAGCAGGCGGCGTGGAGTCGTAATCGGCATCGACCCGGTAGCTGGTGACCTGGAAG
>Ga0070713_100000536_pt1 | contig 24045 bp, 15 predicted proteins | sample LARL82metaG_FD_65465 | JGI IMG/M metagenome (GOLD analysis project Ga0070713, IMG submission 65465) | Corn, switchgrass and miscanthus rhizosphere microbial communities from Kellogg Biological Station, Michigan, USA - LAR L8-2 metaG | ecosystem: Host-associated > Plants > Roots > Rhizosphere ...
AGCCGCCGCCGGTGACGAAGCCGGCAGACGGGTCGTAGACGACGGCGAGAACGGAGGCGCTGGCGCTCGACCCGTCACTGTCGACGACGGTGACGGTGACCGTGTAGACACCTGCCGCGGCATAGGGGTGCGACGGAGGCTGCCCGTTGGCGCCGACACATGACCACGTGCCACCTGGCGGCGTGTTGGCCGACCACATGGTGACGACGGTCGGGGAGGACGTGTCCCCCCAGGTGATGTAGCAGGTGTAGCTGCTGTCGACCGGGCTGCTGCCACCGCTGTCCGTGAAGCTGTTCGGCAGCGGGTCGGCGGTGTCGACCGCTACCGGGCTGGGGGTGGTCACGGCGAGGCTCAACGTTCCAGGCACCACGGGGGATGCGTCGTAGCCGCTCTGGTAGTCGACGCCGAAGGTGATCGCGGGCGTGTAGCCGATGAAGTAGGTCTGGTCAAGGGAGAGGCTTGCCGTGCCCTGGAGGACCGGGTCGTAGACCGAGAACGAGCTCGCGTAGGTGGTTTGGGTCGGTCCTGTGACGTTGACGGCCTGGACCAGGATGCGCGGCTTGTAGACGACGTCGGGAACGCCGGGGTTGGTGTTCGCGATCGTCCCCTGGAACGTGAGGGTGTAGGTCGTTCCGACGACCGGGGACGCGACGACGATCTGAAGGTGGCCGGCCGGGCCCGGTCCTGCGGCCACGTTGATGCTCGGGGTCGAGGCATCGGAGGCGACCGCCGACACGTACGTCCACAGCGCGCTGGCGGCGAAGTTGGAGTTCGTATCGAGCACGAGGTTCATGCCGACGTACGGACCGTCGGTGGCGTTGGCGTCAACGGTGAAGCTGACCGTCATCGTCTGGATCGTCGTCGAGCCGGCGGGGATGACGAGAGGTGAGACCGTCCGACTAGAGGTGAAGCCGGGGGCGAGCATGTCGAAGGCGTAGGCCGCCTCCTCGCTCTGCGTCGTCCGGACGCAGCCGTTCGGGGCGCCGGCAGAGGGAATCGCCGCGGGACCCGCCGTGAACGGGGGCGGAGCCGCGGGGAACGACGAGAAGGCGCGCGTGCTGGTCGCATTGATCGAGGCGCTGCCCACCGGACCGCCCGAGCACGCCTGGAAGAGCCAGCGTCGACTCATATCGGTGACCGTGTCCGCCTGGGAATCGGTGGAAGTCGTGGCGCTGAACGGCACGACATGCCCGTCGCCACGGCCATCGGTGAAGCCGATGCCCACGCAGTTCTGGGGAGTGCTCGCGGAGCAGCTCGTGCCTGCAGCACGTACCGGCCCGGCGCCGAGCGACATACCGGCGACGACGAGAACACCGACGCTGACAGCCACGACCGCTCTGGACCGACGCCTTGCATTCCGAGTGTGCGGTGCCTCCGCAGATGGGATGAGAACTTTCCGCAACTGCCTACGCATGGCGACACCCTCTGAGCGTTGCATCACCGAGCGCTGTTCGGACACGTGAACACAATTCCGCCCGGCGTGGCCCCGATCGAACCGACTGCCGATGGTTCACGCTTCTCCCTGCTCTTCCCCAGCGCCTCCTGGCACCCGTACGAGCACAGGAACAGCGCCTGCCGTTGGGGCCCCACCCTCAGGCCCGCAATGCTGGGCACTCGTTGCCGGAGCCGCTACCTTGGCGATGTAGAGAGTTATGAACGCACGTAAGCAGTCGACGGGCGGTCCCTCGCTTCAGAGCTGGGTGGCCATGACTGTGAATTGCTCATGCGAACACCCAATGTCACCTGACCCTCGGTCGGTGGGCCACGTGAGCTTCCACGTTGATCCGTCCCACTGGTCTCGCACTCGCGAGGCATGACGTAGACAACGGAAGGCGTTCCGCAGGTTGGGAAATGTGGCTGAGGTTCGTGCGTGCGTCGGGTGACCACGGGAGTGCTACCGGCTGACCAACGTCACAACGTGAACCGCCCCGGGAGCCCTGGGGCACTCTCCTGACCGACAGTCCACCGAAATCCACTTCGTCCTCTTACGGTCCTCGGGTGGAATGTCGGCAGCCAGGTGCCCCCGCGCGTCCGTGAGCAAGTCGCCGTATTCCGGATCGAAGGGTTCGGCCGGCTGCCTCGCAGCCTGGACCTTGTGTGGTCCACAGGACGAGTTGCTCCGACCAGTGGTCGATTAGTTCGTCCAGCGCGTCGTCGTGAACCGGCTCCCGCTGCCGAGGGCCCGGCGGGACGTTGCGTCCCCTACGGGCGGCCCCCAGCCTAGCGACTGGTGTCTTCCCGCGGACGATCGTCTCCCGATCTCGCGGAGTTGTCGTGATCGTGTCGCGCGCAGATGGCGGCGTGCCAAGCTGCTCACCGCCGTGCCGATCGCGCTATCGGGGCTCTTTGCCATGTCCCCCGCGGGCCATGCAGAGGTAGCGCAGGAGTATCCGGGCGGCTGCAGCGTCACCTATGTCCGGCAGGTCCGAGCACGTGCCAGTTCATCGGCGTCAGCAGTCAGCCGGTCGACGCGTTGTTCGCCGGGACAGGGACGTTCACGATCCGACCGGACAGCGGCAGCTGCGACCCGAGCGGAGCCGGCGACGTCGGTCCCGCTCCGGCAGGCCTGTACCACCCGGTTCCCATCGGTGCGTGCGGCTACACGGTGACCGTTCAAGGCGCGGGCACCGTGACAGTGGTCGATCCGAATGTCCGATTCTGGGGCCAGTGCGAGGGCACCTCGTCGTGCGACCACGATGCGCTCCAAGGGCCCGGGACGGTCGTCGGTGAGCTCGTATCAACGCAGCAGGCGACACTGACACTCACCGTCTACGACGTGCCACCAACGTCAGCCTGGCGACGTCCTGCTCCTCCACCGGTACCGGCAGCGTCACGGTCGCCTGCTCATACCCGGAGACCCAATACCACAACTATCAGGTCACGGCCACATGGACAGTGACGGGAGACGTGGGTGTGTCCCCGTGATTCTGGGCGTCGGCTGAGCAGATTCACCACAACTCGACCGCGAACCGCACTGACGTGGTGATCAAAGCCGAACACCCGGTCCTCCGCGCGCAAGTGCCCGAGGTGCCCGGTCGAGCTGACCGGCGTCGCGACCCGCGCGGTGGCCGACGCGCTTCGGACTCACCGGTGTGACATCGGTGGCCGCTCGGGCCCAAGAGTACGAGTAGGAACGTGACGGTGACTAGTAACCTACCTGGCTGGTGAGGCGTCCAGCCCGGCCAGCAGGCGCGCCGTCGTGCGCTGCACCACCAGCGGGCCTCTAGCTAGTCAGCACGAAGAAACCAAATAGCGCGACGACCACGGCACACGCGAGCGCAGCAAGGGGGCAACCTCCAGGAACGGCGCTCAACTGCACCCTGGTGAGAACGATGTCCGGCGCGTGCTGGTCTGGCTTGCTGGTCGGCTGATATTCGACTACACGACGTCCGTAGCCGATGTGCTCGGCGTAGATGCGCACGTCGGTGCCGCCAGGATCACCCTGCTGGTTTGCATACACTAGGTACAGCTGGTAGCTGCCGTCCGCTGCGGTGGTCGTCTCGTTGTAGAGCTGGTACTCGGTGCCGAGTTGGCCGCCGAACACGCTGTCGGTGTCGACGTCGGTTGACGGACCCAGGGTCAGTCCCACTCGACAGTCGGGGAGCGGCTGCGGCGTGTCTTTCGATTGCATCACCCACTTCACCGTGCCGCTGACGAGACCAATGCCGCGATCATCCATTCCCAGTAGCGCGGCGATCAGAGCGCGCGCGAACTCGCGCATGACGTCCTGCCGCTGATCGAGGGTCGCCTTCACGCCGTCGCCGATACGAACCCAGGCGCTCGGAATCCCGAGCTTGATGAGCCCGCCGAGCACTGGGTCCACGATTGTCTGGGGCGCGGTCACGTCGGCGTTGGCGATGGTGCCCGGTCCCACAGCCCCGGCCAGGTGCTTGTTCAGCCCGGCAACCAGGCGCTCCGACGCATTGCCGGCCTGCCAGTCGTTGGCTTCGTCGTACTCGGGAATGCGGATCTCGATGGCGGAACCGGCTCCATGCCCAGCGTACTGCTGGAGCAGCTGTATCTCTTGGTCCGGCGTGGGATAACCCCAGTCGAGATGGAGATGGTCGCCCACCTGAGTGCTGATGATCGTCTGGTGATCCTCTGCGTAGCTCCAGCGAGTCTCGTCCATGACAGCTGGTGTGGGCAGAGGAAAGACATCGGATGGGAGCTGTTGCTCACCATCCCAATTTGCATAGGCGGGCACAAGGTATTGGCGACCGTAATAGGCCACGGGCGTCAACCCACCGGTTTGGTCACGCTGGGTGAAGTCCATCGGGGTCGCCCCGATCTGCGTCACGTCGATCGCCGTGCCCCACATGTGCCGGCTGGCACCCCTGCTCACACTGTTTCCCGGGGTCCTATATGAGCTGAACACCGTCACGGGGACGCCCTGATCGTCTCTGATGTGCTGCGCCTTCGCGGCGGTTTGGAGCAGCGCCAGCGGGAAGTGGATGGGGAACTTGGCGATGAGCGCCGCCCACCCCGTCGAGTCGCGCTGTGCATCCTCCAGCCGTGCGGCGCTCCTCAATAATGGGCTTAGCTCGTCAGCGCTGAGGAACTCGCGCAGCTGGAAGCTCGTCGTCACCTGTGCCCACAGCTCCTCGGGGCGATCTACCCGCGCCCACAGGCTCGGCCAAGCGTGGAACACGCCGGTGCTGTCCTTCCGACCGGCATCGGGCGCGTATTGACTGCGCTGGTCAAGGGAGAAGTCATCGAGACGGACAACCGCTACCGCCAGCCCGGCGGGAAAGGCCGCGGAACTCTGACTCGATTTGATGGCGAGGCCGATGGCGACATCAGCTGCATTGCCCTGTGCGGCGAACTGAGCGGAGTCGGACGTCAGCGGGCCAGGCGGTGTGATCGAGATGAGGAACGGACTGGAGGGTGTGTACATGCGCTGCAGGGAGGACTGGTCGGAGTACCACTGGTAATTCACAGCCTCCGCCAGGACTAAGGCGGCGTCGCCGTCCGCGGCAATCAGCGCGTTGCGCAAACCCATCCCGGCGAGCAAGTTACTCAGCGCCATGAGGGTTTCTTGGGTCTGGGCCAGAGACGACCGATACGGAAATGGATCCTCGGGTACTTTCCCCTGCGCGAGAAGCTGATCACCGTAGGCGTACAGGGAGCTGACCATGTGGTGCGAAAGGTCCGGCGTGCTGTTCTGACCGAGCGCGAGAAGGTGCCGGTACACCACCGGATCACCGCCCGACGTGGCATCGAAGCTTACGCAAGTGAAGGCGGTTGACGGTGACACACCGGGGCGTGCCTGTAGATCGGCTTGGCGGCGCCAGCGCTCCACGTCGTCGACATTCAGGGCGGTTGCTTTGGCGATCGACGCAGAGTCCCGCGTGCGCAACCGGTACACGTCCGTGATGCCGGCGCTCTGCAGCGCCGCCACAGCAGCCTCCGTGATGCCGAGGATGGTGCCCAGCCCGACCCCCGAAGGCCAGCCGCTATGACCGACGGCCAGGTGCTGTGCAAGCTGCTGGCGACGCGCCTCCATCTCGTCGGGTTGTGCCTTGATCTGGGAGATGGTCTGCTTGACCGCCGCGCCCGCCCCGGCAAGGCCCCCAAACCCATTGAAGAGGTTGTCAATGGCGTCGAGGTACGGCTTGGCGGCGGCGAAGGTGCCACATACACGCAGCACATCCAGGCCGTACTGTACGACCGGGTCGGAGGGGGGCTCGAATGACGCGAGCTGGTTGATCCAGCCGCGGGCCGTGAGCTGCTGGAGGACCAGGCGCACCATGGTCACGGCGGCATCCTGCTGCATGTCGAGGACCCTATTCGTGTCAATCCTCTCTGATATGTCTGTGACATCGGCGTTCAGGGCATCGGCAAGGGCCTTCGTATCCGCCTTGACTAATCCGACCGCTCCATCAGGACACTGGGCTAGCAGGCGCTCCAGTAGAGCCGGATCATCGATGCTCTGCACCATGCCGAGGGTGCAGGCGGCGCGTAGGTTGTCGGGCTTCTTGCAGCGTGCCGCCTCAAGTTGGGCAGTGGGCGTAATCGCGACATCGCGGCACTCGCCCAGCCCCATCTTCTGGAGGTTGGACAGTGCGTCGGGAGTCAGGATGTCGTCAGGAAGCTGGTCGAGCCGCACGTCATCGCTCCTTCCACGCCGACGGAAACTAAGAACTGTACTGCCTCTGTCCCGATGGCGACAGGTGATACGGTCAAGGGCGCCCTTCGCCTCAGGAAGAGACGCGCGGCTCTCTACTGGGCGGACACTAGTCCGCCCTCAATCTCACGATTCCCACAACCACACAACTGTGTATACCCCGGTACTGAAGCAGGAGGGGCGCGCCGGCCAACATATCGCCCGCTGCACCGGAGTGGTGGACGCAGACGAGGGATGCGCTATGCGCACATCCACCCGGTCGCACGTTTGAGATGGCAGCCGGCCGCCCTACGAGCCGTGCTTCGGCAGTAGCGTCCTGAGCACCACCAGAGCGCCGTTCACCGGCTCGGACAGCTCGCGACAACTGCGCGAAGCGCAAGGACGGCTACTCCTCAGTCCACGCTGCCGACGAGAAGCACCCCATGCACCGCGATGGTCTCAACTACTGTGCGTACTGCGCCTCAGTGCAGGCCGACTGCTACGGGCGAGCCGTATCGCGTGACAAGCCCATCGATGTAGTCGGTGTACTGCTGTGCGAGCCCGGCGTGGGGGATCTGCAGCACGTTCTCGGCATTGCGCGCAGCGTTGCGTGAGAAGTTGAAACTGCCCGTGGCGACCCTGTCGTCGGCGACCACCACCTTGTCGTGCATGAAGTTGTGCGGGCCGTTGGCCGAGAACGGCACGGACGCTTTCTCGACAAGCCTCGCGCTCACCTTCTGCCAGAGGGCAAGATGCTCCTGACTCGCTGCCGATCCGCTCCTCTTCCAGGCAGCGACGGTGTTGCGCATCTCAGGGCCGTCGTAGACGCCTACGAGCTCAACCCCGGCGTCGATGCGTTCGGCCAGCGCTTGGAGGATGTCGGGCGAAGTGATCACCATCGAAGCGACACGCAGCCTAGTGGTCGCTGATGCGATCAGGGCTGCGAGGGCCGCCTCGATGTCGGAGCCACCTGCGGGCGCGAACGCAGACTCGATGTCGAGGGCGCCGACCGTAGCCGGCCCACCCGCATCGGCGCCTGTTCCGGTGATCGCTTCGGCGTCCCATAGCTCCGAGAAGTCCTTCTCATAACGGGTTGCCAGCTCGGGAGCGTCGGCAACAACCAGGATGTTGTTGTCCTGGATGCCCCACGCGTCAGTTGTGAAGTTGGCTGAGCCCATGAGCACCGCGCCGTGATCGGTGTCAGCGTCACGCACGATGTACTTCTGGTGCATGATTTGGTGGCCGGGGTCGATGGCCTCTTCTTGGATAGCCTTCACCTGCACCTCGGCGGGAAGAGCGGCGTTATCGACGAAGAGGTGGGTCCCACGGGGCGCTGGGTCACCGCCTGCGTCCGCGAAGGCCTTCAGCGTCGGGTCCTGATTGTTGATGTCGAACGCCAGCCGCACGGTCGCGCCCTTGCCTACCGCCTCCTTCACGGCGTCAACGATGGTCGCGGTGAGCGGGCCATCGAGGAGCCGGAAGTCGTAGATGGCGATGTCGATGGTACTGGTCGCACCTCGGATGAAGTCGGCGAGCACGCTCGCCACCTCTAGCGCCTGCGCCGTGATCGTCGCGATCTCCGGCTGGTCCGCCAGCTGCTTGGTCCGATCAAGGTCGGAGACGGCCTGGGTCAGGAAGTAGGGCTGAATACCACCAACTGGAGTGCCTTTCTGGAACATGCCTCGCCTCCGCACAGTACCGGCGCTCGCTGCTGGTCGACGGGGTGATCGACTCAGTCCGTGGTCGACTGCCCGGCGAGTCAAGCCGCCTGTTGAGGACGTGATCATCAGCCTAGTAGTCCCCAATTGCAAGGACTCCAAGGCACGATACTGTTTGCACACCAGCGAGAGTGGACTAGAGCATCGACATTTACATCCGCTTTTCCACAGCACGGCGCACACCTTTTCGGGTGCTCTGACCGCTGATCAGTGCAGTCCGCTGCGGTGGCTCATCCGTGTCTGTATCCGCGCGTGTCCACACATGATCCGCGCGCGAGTTGCACATCCACCCGAACGGGTCACCTCGCTTTGCGCATAATCACCGTCAGACGTTCGACCCAATCAAGCACCAGCGTGCCAGGTTGCCGCGAAGCTTCGCCGATCGGTCGGTGGCGGCCGCTTGGATGACCTTGTCGAGATCAATCGCCCCATCGGCGACGTGTTGACGAATGCGCCGGACCACGTCTGGCCAAGACACGTCGACGTAGTCGGGGTACGCCCTCAGTACCTCGAGCAGGGCGACGTCGTTCCAGGCGAGATTGACCCTGGCCAGATTGGACCTCTGGGTAAACGAAACGCCTGGGAAGCCCTTCGGAGGGCGGCCGACGATGACCAGAGTCGGCTGTGCCGGCACCTCGGTGGAAAGGCCGAGCGCGTTCGAGGCTAGCCAGCCGGTCGGGCCGAGGCCTCGACCATGTGACCGATGCCGGACTGCGGCAACCACGTCGGGACGGCCAGATCCGAACCGCGACTCGCGGCCCTTCCAATAGACGCCCGCACCCAATGCCACGAGGTCTCGACGTTGGCGCTTGAGCCTCGACATGGCCGTCCAGACCGCGGAGGGGGACCCAGCCTCGCCGAAGTCGGCAGCGCTGAAGAAGGTCTCCGGAGGGGCCTGGTCGATCGCAGCGGCAAGAATGGCGGCCGTGCTCATATGCCAGAAAAAGGTAGCACTTTCCTTGCATAGGGCAGCCAGTCCGGCGGGGCGGTTGTACACGACTGCGCTTCTGGAGCTTCGCGGCATGCACCTCGCGGGTCCATGGTGACCACCACAGATCAGTTGGAGGTAATCTACTACATCTAGGGGTATGCGCGACCGGCGACCCCACTAAGTTGCGCTTGGTGTAAAGTTCAAAGTCCCCCGAGCTGGCGGCCCGGCGTCCTCATCCACGACACGCACCCAAGGATCCACCCACCGAGCTCGCACCGTGAGACGGAAACACCGCTGGACCCCCGCCAAAGGGAGGCGCGCTGCGCCCGCGCCCGCAACCGATGACGCGATCTGGCCCCTGGCTGAAGATGTCGAGGCCAACCTCGATGCCGAGCTTGCGCGGGCGCGAAGCCTCATCGAAGTCCACGACGGGTTCGATGTCGTGGCCAACACCCTCCTCGCCAACCTGCCGCATGACCCCGACACCTACAAGGAATCGACGCACAGGGGGTTGGTCGTCCTGGCTGAGCTGGCAGCCCTGCTCGTCCTGACCACCGGGCGGAGGACGCCGCCCGGGCTCACGCCTCGACAGACCATCCAGATCTCGACCACAGAGACCAACGCCGATCTCGACCGGGTGCTACGCGATTGCCTGGCGCTGGGCCAGCTCCTCAACATGGTTCACGTTCAGCGCCTGACCGATCGGGATGCGGCATCTATCGGCTTGCTTCAGCGGTTTCGGGAGGTGCTGGTGCGCGGCCCCGCCTACCCCCACCAGGAGGAAGAGACCCTTCGCGATCTGTTCACTCCTTTCTCCGCAGAGTTGGAGGAGGTTGTCGGCTTCACCATTGACCAGGCCCTGGCGATGACCCACGCCGCCGGCACCGGCATGATCGAACGGAACCTCGAGCGTATCCAGGCAGCACAGGCAGGACGGGCTGAAGCGGCCGCAATCCTCGAGGAAGATGGAATCGGCAACGTCGACGAGGTCGCCGAGTGGGCCATGAAGGCCTGGGCGTTCTCGTTCCTCGGGTCCACCATGAGCGTGACCCCAGACGAACTCGCTGCCGACGCCAAGGTGCCCCCGGCGGCCGCGCAGGCCTTCCTCGACTATCTCAGCATCGGCTTCGGCACCGACGTGTCCCCGCAGGCCCTCTTCCGGGGGATCAACCCCCTGCGCCGGCGGCCATTCCTCGTCGACGAGGCTGGCAACTACCTGCTGGTATCCCCGCCGAACCTGCGCTTCGACCTGCGAGGCGCCCTTGAGGAAACCCTGAAGACCACTCCGTACTGGAAGCGCTATGACAAGCACCGCGCCTCCTACGTGGAGCGCGCCGCCATCGACGCCCTGGCGAGGGCGCTGCGCCCCGACCTCGTTCTTCGCAACGTCTTTTGGCGCGACGGAAACGATGTGGTCGAAACAGACGGCCTGATCCTCATCGACGATGTCCTGCTCATCGTCGAGGCGAAGGGCAAGGCCTTCCGGGAAACTGCCTCTCGTGGCCTGCCCGCCCACCTCACCCACGATCTCAAGGCGATCGTCACCGAGGCCGCCGAGCAGGTGAAGCGATTGCGACGCCGCATCGCTACCGACGGCAGCCTCACCCTCGTCCACCGCAAGAATGCTGACAGCATCCTGGACTTGACCAAGGTGCGGGACGTCCTCGGGATCACAGTCGCCCTGGAGGACATCTCGATCCTGACGACCGCCGACCCAGACCTCGCCCGTCTTGGCCTGCGAGGTGGTCGACGTGCGGGTGAGCCCCTGGCGTTGCCACTACACACTTTGCTGGTGATGTGCGAGATCGTGGTCTTCCCGGCCCAGCTGATCCAGTACCTGTTGCGCCGCGACCGTCTCGTCCGTCAGGGCAACGTGTTCGCCCACGAAGAACTCGACTTCTTCATGTACTACCTGAATAAGGGCCTCTTCTTCGACCCGATGAAGCCCAACAAGTTCATCTCCCTCCAGTCGATGACGGATGACCTCGACGCCTACTACATGGCTCTCCATGGGGATCGTTCCGCACCAGCGCCAAAGCCGGCCCAGGTCATCCCCCCACACCTGCAGGACCTGATCCTTCAGCTCGACGCACGACGGCCCGACGGGTGGCTCATGGCTTCTTCACGACTCCTCGAAGGGAGCCAGGAAACGCGCGAGTGGATTGACACCAACGTCCGAGGTCTCTACAACCGCTGCGCTGCGGACGGCGGCATTCATGACTTCTCCCACCTGTACAAGGAGAGGAGGCTGCATGTCGGAGTGACGATCGTCGCCGCCCCGCCGCCAATGATCGACATGATGATCGAGCACCTCGACGACTACCCGAGGCTGCGGAAGTACAAGCAGCGGGCCGACGAATGGTTCGCCGTCGGCCTCCTGTACGACAATGACAAGCTGCAGGTCCATGTCCTCCATGCCCTCCGCGAGCCCTGGGCGTACGACGCCCAGTTGGCGGACGAGGTGAGGCTGACGTGGTTCAAGCCGATCAACAAGGCAGGCGACCAGCTCCCGCGGCGCCGCCATCGCCACGGGGCGCGAGTCTGACTGTAGCGATGGCCGCGCGACCTCTCTTTGGCAGGCTTCCGGCCGGATCTTCCCCATAAGGAGTCGGATCGTCACGGGTTGAGTCTACCGAAGGCGCAGTCGTGCACTGTCCGCGGCTCTACATGCAGGCCTGATTCTTGCCCGCCTTCTTCGCAGCGGCTGCGTGGGCCTCGGCCCGTTCGATGGCCTGCAACACGGGCTCGGACTTCTTCAGGAGAACGCTACCCAGACTTATCGTCAGTCCACGCTCGTGCAGATCCGGGCGAACGCGCTGGAGGATCTGCGCATTGGCGAGACGATTGACCAGGCCTTCACCTCGCGTGCCTAAGTCGTAGTGCCCGCATGGCTCCACGACGACGAACTCCTCGCCACCCCATCGGCAGAAGTGAGCCTCCTTCCCGAGGATACTGCGAAGAAACGCGGCCAACTCTGTGAGGACGCTGTCGCCGATGCCATGCCCGTAACGCTTGTTGATGTCTCCGAAGTCGTCGACATCGAAGAAGTGGACGAGCCACGCTTGATCCGCCAAACGTGCCGTGGCCCGGAAGAGACCATGTCGATTGAGGCACTGCGTGAGCTGGTCATGGCTGATGAGCCAGTCCACCCGCTGCTCCGTCCGCAAGGTATGAAGTGCAAAGGCTGTCGCCGTGGCAAGGCGGTCCACGTCCGTGAGGAGATCCTCTTCGCCAACCAGGTGATGGCCGCCAACGGCAAGGGCGCCGATGACCTTGGCGCCCCAGGTCATCGCTCCGACGGCCACGTCGGTGCCGGCGACCGGGCCGACTTGGCGGCGGCCTTTTACGAGCGCCAGATTCACCATGGAGACCACCTGTCCAGTGGCGGCGGGATCCGGCCAGTGCCATATCTGACCGACTTGGTAATCGGGTTTGCCCTGTGGAGAGAGTAGGCCACCGCCCCTAAAGTTGTCCTCGTCTGGGTCCTCACGACGGAGTACGATCGCGGCTCCCTCGCCGAAGATCTGCATAGCTAGGTCGCCCACCGCGTGGATGATGGCATCTTCGGACGACATCAACGGGAGGGTCGTCATGAGATCGATGATCGCTGCAAGCCGTTGTACGGCGCGTCGAGATCTGTCCGTTGCGTCGGCGAGCTCGGCACCCGGTTCTGTCGGCCAGCTCGTCGGTGCGCCGACAAGCCCGGTCCAGTTCGATGGCACGTGGTCGCGAGCCCTGATCCGGAGGAAGTCATCGAGCGTCCGGACCGTCCTGTAGTGGCGAACCTGCTCGTTGACCATAGCTTCCCATCGCGACTGCTCGTCCGGCCCCGAGCGGCCAGCCCACAGCGACACTTCCTCCAAGGCGACGAGTTGGACTTTCTCCAGATGGGCCCCGACCATGCCGAGGCTTGCGACATCGTCAGACGTCACCGTGGCAGGGCCTTCTCCTAGATATCGCGACACAGCCAGCTCAACGACCCGCACGACATCTTCGGCGGTTTGTCGGCCGACACGGCTCTGCGCCAAGCCAGCGGTTGTGAGTTGAAGAACATTGTTCGATCCTCGGTATCCGAGGAACCGTGGCATCTGAGATACCGTCGACCACACGTCAATTTCGATTCCCCGCTTGGCGAGCGTACGCTGAAGATCGTCGATGTTCGGCCAGTGACGCTCTACCTCGAACTCTGTGGCTGTCAGCTCTAAGAGGTCGGCATACTGGTCCGCCCAGTGATGGGCATCGTCCAGAACCGCCTGAGCGCTCGCTGTCTGGGAAGTCATATTGTCCTTTTCCATCACCTAAGCAAGAGGAGCGGTCGTCGGCCGGCCGACCAACGCGACACCAGGCTTGTGGTCAGGCCGACGATTCCCACATTTCCACATCGGTCGAGGCCGGCCCGGCGATGGTGCACCGCGGGCCGTCCACACTCTCACTCTGAGCCTGCTGCAGCCAACCACTTTCGGGGTCCCAGTCCCTTCTCTCGAGGCCTGCCCTGTGATGCCGCAAGACCCTATGGGATGCGTTCAGTCACTGTCAACTGACGCCGGCGAGGGTACGCAAGCAGTGAACAGATCAGTCACCTGCTGATCCAGCAACTAGATGGACCCGGTACGGTACACAGTCTGGCTACCCACCGAGCGCCCGCACCGCTCTCACACGGCGGAGTCGGCAGCCTACAAAAGGGCTGCCAGAGAGCGAGCTCCGGAATGGTCCGCCGCCGACCTCCCTGTATTAGGCATCAGAATGGGCGGAGGCAGGCTGAGTGTGGACTGGGCGAGCGCCACAGCACGGCTTGCCAGGATCCTCGGGATCGTGAGTCCAGTCTCGCGCGGAAGCGTGGGCATGAGCAACGATTCGGCGCCATTCGTTGTGCGCGATTGGTGGCTGCGTTGATGGTCGCCTTCCAGGTACGTTAGTGACACGAGCGGGCCATATTCTCGAGCGACCGACTGTGTCCTAACCGCCGACAAAGGAAAGGGAGGGAAGGCATCCCAGGTCGACCGCAATCGGACCTCACCCGGGCCTAGCCTGGGTGGAGTGACTTCGGGCAGCTGCAACGACCGAGCGGACAGTCCGCCTCGGCGGGAGTAGACTTTATGTGGGGCTGCCCGGCGCCCGCCAGCCGCGGCGGCCCTTCTTTTTGCCTGCCGCCACGATGGGTCGAGCGACCTCCAGCTCGGAGCACAGCCCCTAGCAGCCCTCGCATTCCAGCGTGCCATCCTACACCGGAGTGACCGACTGGATCGTCTCCGCGGCGTTGATCAAACCCGAAGAAAGGACACGTCACCCTCTCATCCGTTGCCGTTCCAACCAGAATCGCGACGCCGACATCCGGACACTCGATGCAGTCGAAGACTGGCTCGAAGCCTTCGACCGCGAACGTCAGCGTTACTGTGTCACCGGCCGGCACCGCCTACCACAACGCCAACAGCCAGGTCTTCGCCGGCGAATGCTTTGGCTGGTGCCGTAGAGATGGAGCTTCTGCGGCCGGAAGAAGTCACGCAAATCGCGTCCGAGTACCCCGAGCACGATCCAACCGGAAGGGATCTGCTCGTCGCCAAAACGGTGCATCGCTTCTCGATCACCCGCCAGGACTTCGACCGCCTCATCTGGCAGGAGATCGATGCGACCCGCTTCCTGACGCCTCGCGATCAACCAAGGACCATGGCCGATATCCGTTCCCGGCTCGCCGCCGACGGTCGCTCCTTCCAGCAGCTGGCCGAAGGTCTACGGATCCCTGGCGAGTACGACCCGGAGTGGTTTAAGGGCTGCGTGCGGATCATCGAGCAGCAGTTGCAGCTCCCCAAGGGACGCCTCGTCCTGGTGCGGGCGACGCCGGCCGAGCGGGACCAGTCGCCGAACACGAGGTACTACATCCGGGATGGGGTCCACCGCGCCCTCGTCGTGGCGAGCGAGGATCCAGAGCCTTGGCCGCGGGTCGAGGCGCTCCTGATCCACCCTCGGCCGTAGGCCAACAGAGCTGCTGCTTCATGCGCGTATGGGCACCTTCGTGCCATGGTGCCTCGTCCATCGCGATGCGCCATGACATCCCGATCTACGCGAGTTATCGACTCTTCCGCGAACGCCGAGAGCGAACGACCCACGCCTTCGTCGCCTCAACAACACCCATCCGGCGCCAGCGTTGACGGAGCCGGACCACCTGCATAGACTGGCGGGCACTGTCCATGGGAGGGGTCAGGCGGGAGGCGAACCATGTCGCTGCACATGCAAACCGACGGGAGCGCCGGCGGTGCGGCTCCGTGTGACTGCGCCACTGACCCGATCGGTTGCCTGCGAACGATGTTCGTCGATATGGTGCAGGCAGGGCGTATCGCCGTCGGTCAGGATCCGACTATGCGTCCGGTCTTCGTCAAGCCGCACGGCGTCGCCCACGGAACCTTCACCATCGTGCCCTGCCTCCCCACGGACCTACGCGTCGGGCTTTTCGCCCACGACAGCTTCCCCGCCTGGGTGCGCTTCTCCAGTGACACGCTGCCGACCCGGCCCGACCTGCGCAGCACGCTCGGTATCGGCATCAAGCTGTTCGACGTCCCCGGCGCCAAGATCCTTGAGCCCGAGGCGGCGACGACCACGCACGACCTGCTGCTGCAGAACATCGACGTGTTCTTCGTCGATACCGCGCGTGACATGTGCGAGTTCACCTACGCGGGCGTCGTCGAGCATGACTACGACAGCTACCTGGCCAAGCATTCCGTCACCAAGCAGATCCTCGCCGACATGGCCAAGGTGGTTGACAGTGTGCTCGACACCGACTACTGGAGCGGCCTTCCCTTCACCTTCGGCCCTGACCGCTGGGTCAAGTACAAGATGGCGCCGAGCGCATCGTCGCCGCGGCCGGCGCTGCCGTCACAGCCGCCCGACCACGATGACCCCTCCTACCTCCGTGCCGAGCTGCGGCAGCGGCTGTTAGCCGGCTCTGCGGCGTTCGACTTCTTCGTGCAGTTCCGCACCGACCCCAGCACCATGCCGTTGGACCGCGCCACCGCCCGCTGGGACGAAAGTGCCAGCCCACCCATCCACGTCGCCACGCTGACCCTGCCGCAGCAGGACATCGACGCGCGTGGCCAGGAGCAGTACGGCGAGAACCTCTCCTTCACCACCTGGCACGCATTGCCCGAACACACGCCGGTCGGCAGCATCGCCGACGCGCGCAAGGTCGTCTACCAAGCGTCCGCGGAGCAGCGACGCAATGTCAACGGGATTCCGGTCAACGAGCCCGAGGCGTCGCGGCCGCCGGGAACCAACCCGCAGCCGGTTGACACCCGCGTCGTCCGCGCCGCCATCCATCCGGCTATCGGCATCGCGCGCGTCGGCGATAGCCAAGACGAGTACTTCGTCGGCCCCGAGGTGGTCGACCAAGCGCCGCTGCCGACGGACACGTACAAGGACGCCACCGGTGCGCTCAAGCGCCAGGCCGCGCTCTTCCGCATCTATGGCTACAACGCTGCCGGCGAGGTGGTCGTCGAGCTCACCTCAGACAGCGCCGACATCGCCTGGACGGTCCACGTCGCCAACAAGAAGGCGGCGTGGTACGACTTCCAGATCGCGCTCGACATCCCTGAAGCGGCCGAGTACGAGCTGCAGAACCCGACCGACCTGCGCAACGTGTCGTGGCCGAGCAAAGACCGGCCGCAGCTGGTCATCGACCCGGGACCGCGCAGTATCTCCGGCGCCAACAAGCAGGGCCCGGAGTACGCGTTCGACAGCGGGCAGTTCGTGAGCAAGCCGGTCTACCTTGGGGAATTGCGCACCGACGACGCCGGACGCCTGCTCTTCCTCGGCGGCCACGGCGACTCCGCGTCCTACGACGGCCGGCCTGCAGTCACCTTCGCCAACAACGACGGCTGGCACGACGACGTGTCCGACGGGCCGGTCACCGCAACGGTCAGCATCGACGGCCGCGCCGTCCCCGTCGATCCCGCCTGGGTGCTGGCGGCACCCCCGAACTACGCGCCGGAGATACTGTCGGTGCGCACCATGTACGACCTGCTGGTCAATGCCTACGTCGAGGCAGGCTGGCTGCCGGTGCCGGCGACCGTGTCCTTTGCATCCGACGTGCTCCCTGTGCTGCGGCGCTTCTGCGAGCTTCAATGGGTGAACCACGGGTTCGCCACGCAGTTCGGCTGGCGCGGGCCGCAGGACTTCCTCGATCCGGCGATGCTGGCACGCCTCTCGAGCACCGCAGAGGCCGACGCCGACCTGCGCCGCCTGATCTTCGTCACCCTGCGCAATTACGATCGCGACGGAGAGTCGCCGGTGCCCTGGCCGTGGATCTACGGCGACGCCATGAACCTGCCACCCGTGTCGCCGCGGCAATACCTTATGTTCTCGCCACTGCAGTACGAGCAGATGAAGCGCTGGGCGCTTGGTGACTTCGTCGCCGATTACGACGCGACAGCCGCACCCCCGCCCTCGCTCGACGCGGTGCCGCTGGCCGAGCAGCCGGCTATGCTCGACCGCGCCGCACTCACATTCTGCCTGGCCGACGCCTTCCACCCGGGTTGCGAGATGACCTGGCCGGTGCGACACACCAGCATGTACATGGCGCCCTTCCGCATCCGGCACCGTCCGCCCGGTGAGACCGAGCCCGACTACGGCAAGGAGCTCACCCCGGAGATCGCGCTCAGCGTCGGCGGGCCGCTGTACGCGCAGGGTCCCGGCGACATCTCGCGGTGGATGGCGGTGCCATGGCAGTGCGACACGGCGAGCTGCCGCTCCGGCTACGAGTCGGTCCTGGGGTACGGCGCCCAGTACGACCCCTACGTGCCCACCTTCTGGCCCGCGCGCGTCCCCAACCAGGTGCTCGCCGAGGCTGACTACGACACGGTGATGGACACGTCGCTGCCTATCGAGGAGCGACGCGCCGCTTTCGAGCGCCGCGCCGTATGGCTGCGCTTCCTCGATGGCGACAAGCTGCACCAGATCAACCAGATGATCACCGAGTTCGGCCGCTTTGGCGTCGTCGAGCGACGGGCCGGCCCGGGCGATCCCGAGTTCCCCGCGCAGATCCTGGTGGAGTCCGAGGTCGGCTTCCCGACCGCGGGCGTGCCACTGATGCGCAACCTGTTCACCCTCCACGTCCCCGAGGCGGCGGACCCTGCGGAGGCGCCGCAGGCCATCGCCTACGCCGTGGCGCGCACCGGCCTGCGCGAAGAGGAGGTGACCGCAGGCTTCATCGACAAGGTGCAGCGCTTCACAGGGCGGCGACGGCGGCGCGACTAGGTTTGGCATCCATGGCAGGATCGGCCGAGCGGTTCGACGTCGCTGTCGCCGGAGGCGGGCCAGCAGGGGCGGCAGCGGCCATCACCCTGGCGCGCCAGGGTGTTCGCGTGCTGCTGCTCGAGGCAGGTGATGCCCAGGCACCGCACATCGGCGAAGCCCTCCCGCCCGCGGCGCGGCCGCTGCTGCGCGACCTGGGTGCGCTCGACGCGGTCGGCGGGTCGGGGCGCCACCTGCGGTGTCCGGGCAACCTGTCCGTGTGGGGTGCGGCGGAGCCGGCGACGACCGACTTCCTTCGCGATCCCAATGGTCACGGCTGGCATCTCGATCGTGCCCTCTTCGATCTCACCTTGCGTGAGGTGGCCGTGCAGAGTGGGGCGCAGGTGTACGAGCGGACCGCAGTGCACGCCGAGACGCCCCTCCCCGACGGCATGTGGTTGCTCCACCTCCGTCAGGCGGACGGCACCCCGGCGAAAGTGACTGCGCGCTGGATCGTCGACGCGACCGGTCGTCGCGCGGTGGTGGCGCGACGGCACGGTGCCCGGCGCACCGCGAGGGACCGTCTGGTCGCCCGCTGGGCTCGGTTCCGACTCCTGCCCGCGAGTGGGCCTGAAGCCGTGTGCCGCGACGCGCGAACCGTGGTGGAGGCCGCCCCGGACGGCTGGTGGTACACAGCCTTGCTGCCCTGCGGCGGCCGCGTCGCCGCGTACCACACCGATGCCGATCTCGCCGGCGGCCCGCCGCGCACCACCGAGGCGTTCCAGTGGCTTCTGCACGAGACGCGGCACGTCGCTCCACGCTTCCCGACCGGCGTGGCCGAGCTCGTTGAAGCGCGGACAGTCGCGGCGAACAGCGCCCGGCTCGACCCCATCGCTGGTGACGGCTGGCTGGCGACGGGCGATGCCGTACTCTCCTTTGACCCGCTCTCCTCGCAGGGCATCCTTACCGCGCTGTTCAGCGGCATGCAGGCCGGGCACGCCGTAGCGGCACATCTCAGTGGTGATGACGCAGCGTTTCCGGCATATGCGTCGCGCGTCGCGGCCATCGAGAACGCATACCAGCGAAACCATGCGATTTGCTACGGCAGCGAGACGCGGTGGCTGGAACGACCCTTCTGGAGACGCCGCGTGAGAAGCCGCTCGACTGAGGAACGAATGATGCTTCCTCTGTAAAGCTCGATCTAGAGGACACCACCTTCCGCAACAGGTGCGTGCGCGGTTTGGGCCTCCACTGCAATAGCCCGTGGAAGCGTTCGGGGTGAAGTCGCGGCATATTGACCTGTCGGCAAACGATCTCGACGGCGATTAGCCGATCCTCGAGCCTCCAATAAACGGCGTCGGATGACGATCACGAACATTTCTGCGATAGCCTGAGACGGCCGTGCCAACAGCGCCCAGGGAGAGCAGCAGCGCGAAGCCTACAAATACTGATCGCAAGTCCTCCTGCAGCCCAGAACCACTGAACTTCCACGCCGCGAAACCGGCAGCGGCACAGCTGAGGCTATCTAGAAGAGGCGACGTCGCCTGCACACCCAAGAGCATGAGGCCGCCCACTGTCAGAATTGCGAACACACCAAGAGCCACATTGATCGCGTTCAAGACATTGCCATTGAAAGGATGCGCCTCCACCATCGTCCCGGCCGGCATTCGTCGCGATAGTCATGTGCATGTCTGACGTAGTGCGCGTCCTTGTCTGCTCTGCTGTATACGCGGGGGTACTCGTCGTCGGCGAGCGTGTGCTGGTAGGGGCTTTCCGAAGAGGCGTGCACTTGGTGTGGCGCCAAGACAGACACTACTATGCCTGCCCGAAGAGCATGGTGAGGCTCCGCAAGTTCGTCCTTGGCCTAACGATGCTAGCACCGATCGTCTCAGGTAGCATCGTCCTGGCTGTCGTAGCCCGGCCGAACCTTCTCTTCGAGCCGCCCATGCAAGTGCTGGTGGCCAGTGCGGTTTGCGGGTGCTTCGTTGTCTTCTTGCTGCACGCCGCCACCGAAAGTGTGGCCGCCTGGCTTGCCATGCGCCGAGATGGGTGAGCGCCGATCAGGTGGCGTCGCAATCGGAGTGGACGATACTGGTATCGCGGCCTCGTCTGGCGACGCTTAGCGGTTAACCAACAGAGCCGGGCGGCTTCTACTGCCTCACCGCCTACGGGCACCGGGTCCACCATGGCCGGTGCGCAGACTCCCGCGATGCTCGGTCACCGCGCGAAGCACCGGTGTCAGTCTACTAACCTCGACCTCGGCCGAGAGGCACGGATGGAAGCCGAGCTTCGAGGCCCCTACTGGTCCTGTCAGAAGTCCTATGTCGTGATCTCGTTCTAACCGGGCATTGCAATCGTCAGATGCACGAGTTGGGCCAGTCAAAGATCCCCGGTTGCAAGAGGCAGTTGCGGTAATACCAGGCATGGACGACGAGGTAGGCGATCACGACGGCCGCTATAGCTGCAAGGACGCCCAGCGTCAACCCGGTCGATCCGACTGGTCGGTGCGACCAGTGATGAGGTTCGGGACGCGGATTCCATCCGTACGGCGGACCGGGAGGCTGACTGCTACCGGGCGGCGGCACCACCGGTATCCATCGGGTGCCGTCCCACCACCAGCGACCATCCGGCGAATACTGCGGCGGTGGCGGCAGCTGGCTCATCGCCGGCGCCGCCGGGGTGGTGCCAAGTCATGACCAGCCCATTGGGCGGCCACCTGGAAGCGCCCACCGCCTGATACTTCGCCATCCTTGCTGGGGGGCTCTAGCGCCTCAAGGGCGTACTGGCAGCCGGCGGCGTCGCGGAGACAGGCGAGGCTGGTCGCAAGCGGAAGAGTGAACATCGGCGCCGGGGTACGCCGTCTACTTGCCCTCGGGGGCGCAGGAAGAACACCAAGCGTTGCAAGGGCGCCGTTGGACGGCCTCGTAAGCATGCGCTTGAGGAGCCGAAGCATCGAATCGCCACCTCCTTGGTCCGCCAGCAAGCCGGGCCAGGATACCCGACCGTTGACGCGTGACACCCCGCAAGCGGCTGCCGTTTTTGCAGCTGGAACCAGGGATCGTTATCGGCGCGGCGACAACGCAACGCGCCCGAAGCCGAGCAGGAGTAGGGCAGCGACCCCGGCCGCCACGTAAGGCGCGGCCGGGGACCGAACTCACCCCGGAGGACAGCTTCCAAGCCGTGGCCTGTCTGGGTGTCGGCGATCGCCGCCGCGCGCTGCGAGCTCTTCCGGCGGGCCCAAGCGGTGCCGGACATCTACCTCGGTGGTGGCGCGGGGATCATAGATCCGGCTGCTCCGCTATCTCCTTGCTCCGTCTGGCGCCGTCAGGGTAGAGGAGATCGCTCAAGACCTCCGGCGGGCTCGCGTCGAGGCGTCGTGGGTCTACGTCGACCACAGTGTCTGGCTGGCCATCCACGACCGCGTCGACGTCAGATTTGCGGCCAGAGGTACTACCCGCCCTCCAGCTGCTCGAGCGGTGGGGCGACAGTCGACGGCTGGGGTTGATCCGTCGGCGGCGTAGGGCCGCTGGATGGGCCGCCCCATAGGACGAGATGCTGACCTCCCTGCTACGCACCTGTTCCCAACCCGCCTAGCCACCGCTGCGCGACGCGGCTGATCAGGCGCCTTCTCAACCGCGGCGCGTCCGTCGACCGCCCGCTGATGGTCAAGGTAATCGCGCAGCGGACATCCGGTCGGCCGCCGTGGCATCGGACGACGCGCTGTAAGACTGCTCCAAGCCCTCAGAAGGTCTCGGTGAGCGCTCCCGTTAGCTCGACATCTACGCTCGTGGCGAATGTCGTGCACGTACCCAGCCAGGTACTCGGAGCGTATACGCCCAGGCCGGCACCGTCCAAGAGGGGAATACCGGGATTCGCCGTGGTCGCCACCAAAGTGCCGCTCGTGTCGTACACATTCGTCGCCGAGATGTCCAGCGACAGCACCCCTGCGACTCGCGACCACCCGATCGCTCCACTGAGCGTGACGCCATGCAAGACACTACTGCCGCGTATCAGGAGACCGTCGCTGGTTTCAAAGGTGCCAACGGCAGTGCCCATGATCGACGGAGGCGCTCCCGCTGTTGGGCCACACGAATCCGAGTAGACGATCGTGGCCGTGAGGTTCGCCCCCAAGGTGCTGACCGTAGGGTCAGGCCAGACCGCCTCGTACGGCGAGCCGCTGACGTCAAGACCTTCGATGGTCACCGACATCGACCCAGCGGCATCCAATGCGCACCGATCGCACGGCATCTGAGGGAGCACACCGGAGGCATTGAACACTCCGCCTCCCGAGGTCAGTGCCAACGCCGCGTCCGCATGCCAAGTCAGTGAGATCAGTCCGATGAGGATCGCAAGAGACGTTCTTCGTACCCAACTTACCCGTATTCCTTCTCTGCGATGCTCCATCTCTCGCTCCCTTCCTGGCGAGAGCGACCAGTTCTACGAGGCGCGTCGCTGCCCGCCAAGACGGGTTAACGGAGCAAGGTCAGACTTTCTGGCGAGTCAAGTCGGTCCGGCGCACCCCACCTGCCACCGCTTCGCGTTGGGACGAAGGCACCAGAACCCATGCTGTCCCAGCAAGTCCATCACGCTGCCATCGGGCAACGCGACGAGGGTGCCGTTTACGGCGACGGATCCGGTGGTCACATCCTCCCAGGCGGCATCGTTGTCTGACCTGCGGAAGACGTGGACGCTGCCAGATGTATCTTGTGTCGTGCTCCAAATTTCATTGGCGGTAAGTGCCAAGGAAAGCAGCGCTGCCGCGCCCGTGGGCAAGGGTACGGGCTTGAAGCTATTCCCGCCATCTACGGACAACGCCATGCTGTCTATGCCCATAGCGGCGAACCGGAGGTCCGTGGAGGCGGATGGAGACGCGACCAGTATTCCAGGACCGGGCAACGGCGACACGGTGAGGTATCGACATGCCAGCTCGTCACAGCTGTAGATACCGCCCTGAAGCGACGCCGACGGCTCCAGCGATCCCCCAAGCGGCCCCGCAGCAGCGGCGGTCCCGAAGATCCACGCCAACACGACGTTGCCGGTGCCGGTTCCCGTGACAATGGAGCCAGTCTGCGCCTTGTTTGGCGAGACGATGGCCAAGCTCGCTGAGGAGTCCTGGACGCTCTCTCGCCAGACGCCTTGTGAGTTCGCCACGAAGGCGGTGTGATCACTCGAGAAAGAGGCAGACAAAGCCGGCAGCCCGGCCATGCCTCCAACTGGTAGAAACCCTTGACCGAAACGAGCAGCGCGCCACAGCTCGCTTCCATCGCTAGCGAAGATCTCTGGGTCATTGGGGAATCTCGATGGAAGAAAGAGTTGCACCACGCCCCTGAGGGGCGCCGACCCCACCACCCAGTTGTCGCCGCCGTCAGTGCTTTGCCATGTCCTCCAGCAGCTGCACGCTTGGTCTGTGCCCGCTGCGACGATTGTGTGGTCTTCGGCGTAGTTCGGCGAGCCCACCGCGGTCGTCAAATGAACGGCCTGCGAGTCGAGCACCTTGCCGCCCATGGCGATCGTGTGCCTGCCGCTCGGTGGCGGGTCAGAGCCGGTGGCTACGTGCGAGTGATCGTCGGATGCAAGCGGCTGCAGCATGACGGGCAAACCCTTGCTTGGGCCGACAGCGATCTGCTCATGCTCGCGGTGTGAACTTGGCGGCACGAGCTTCGTAGGTGTGACGGCAGTCAGGGTGAGCAGCGCGATAAGAAATGGGGCAGTAACGCCGAGAGGGGACGATTGATCGCACTGAGCTGAGATGGTTCGGACCACCGCATGGAGATCCGGCGAGCGCCAGAAGCGCAGGCGCGAGAGACAATGTGCGACCAGACCAAGAAGCGCAGAGGCCGCCGACATCTCGGCCAACAGCTTCTTCCGAATCCGGCTCAGTACCTTCCTCACCGTTTCAGGCGTCTCACCTACAACTTCTGCGATCTCTGCCGGTGGGCGATCGCGCAACGCCAGTGCGACGATCTGACGGTCACGGGGGGAACGGTTCGTCATGAACGTCCGACCGACACTAGCCAGGTCGATGAGGCCCTCCGCTGGCGGCACAGTGGGCGCCACAACGTCTAGTGACAACT
>Ga0070713_100000537_pt1 | contig 24028 bp, 19 predicted proteins | sample LARL82metaG_FD_65465 | JGI IMG/M metagenome (GOLD analysis project Ga0070713, IMG submission 65465) | Corn, switchgrass and miscanthus rhizosphere microbial communities from Kellogg Biological Station, Michigan, USA - LAR L8-2 metaG | ecosystem: Host-associated > Plants > Roots > Rhizosphere ...
TTGCGCTCCGCCTCGAGCGCGAAGTCGATCATCATGATCGCGTTCTTTTTCACCAGCCCAACCAGGAGCACGACTCCGACGAACGCGTAGACGCTGAGATCCACGCGGAAGATGAAGAGCGTCAGCAGCGCGCCGAACGCCGCGAACGGCAAGCCGGAGAGAATGGTGATCGGATGGATCACGCTTTCGTACAGGACGCCGAGCACGACGTAGATGACAAAGATGGCGATCACCAGAAGGGCGAGCAGACCGGCTTGGGCTGCCTGGAACGCCTGCGCCGTTCCGGAAAAGTTCGTCGCGATGGTGGACGGGAGCGTATTGCGTGCGATCTGTTGCACTTCGGTGACGGCATCGCCCAGCGCAACGCCCGGGCGAAGGTTGAACGACAGGGTCACCGACGGCAGCTGCCCGGCGTGGTTCACTGCGACCGGCCCGTTGCTCTGTGTCACGGTCGACACGGCGCTGAGGGGCACGAGCGTTCCATTTTTCGACTGGACGTACAGGAGCGAGAGCGCCGAGAGATCGAGCTGATACTGTGGTAGCAGCTCCATGACCACCCAGTACTCGTTGTTTGGGGTATAGATCGTCGATACCTGGCGTGAGCCGTACGCGTCGTACAACGCCATTTCGATCTGGGTTGCGTTGACGCCTAACGATGCGGCACGTTCGCGGTCGATCTGGATGCTTGCCTGCGGGTTGCCGAGCATGAGATCACTCGTGACGTCCTGCAGCAGCTTCGACTTCTGAGCCTCGGTGATCAGCCTCTGCGCAGCGGGATAGAGCGTGGAGATATCCGAGCTCTGCATCGTAAACTGATAGAGACTCTTCGCCACGCGCCCGCCGATCTGAATTGCCGGCGGGTTCTGCATGAACGTCACCATGCCGGGCACGCGTGACAGCTTCGGTCGCAGCTCGGCAATGATGTCATCGACATTCTTGCGCTGGCCGCGCGGCTTGAGTCCGATGAGCAGTCGGCCCTGGTTGAGGGACTGATTCGCGCCCCCGCCGCCGCCGACCGACGACATGAAACCAGCGATGTTCGTGTCCTGCTGGATGATCGACGATACCTCACGCTGATGCGCGATCATGTCGAGGAATGACGTCCCCATCGCCGCTTCCGTCGTGATCGACAGATTGCCGTTGTCCTGACTCGGAATGAATCCCTTCGGCACGAACACGAAGAGCACCACCGTCGCGACGAGAATACCGCCGGAGAACACGAGCATCACGCGACGGTGATTCATCACCCAGTGCAGCGACCGCGCGTACCAATCGAGCAGGGTTTCCCAGCCGCGCTCGGTCAAGTTGTACAGCCGGCCGTGTTCCTCATGTCCGTGCGCGCGAAGCATGCGGCTCGAAAGCATCGGCGTGAGGGTCAGCGATACGACGCCGGACATCAGGATCGCGACCGCGATGACGACCGCGAACTCGTGGAACAGTCTTCCGATGATGCCTCCCAAAAAGAGGATCGGAATAAATACGGCCACGAGTGAGATCGTCATTGAGAGAATAGTGAAGCCAACTTCCGCCGAGCCGTCGAAGGCGGCCTTGATCGGCGGCTTCCCCATCTCCATGTGCCTAACGATATTCTCGAGCATGACGATCGCGTCGTCGACGACGAAGCCAACGGCGAGCGTCAGCGCCATGAGCGAGAGGTTGTCGAGGCTGTAATCGAGCAGATACATCACGGCGAACGTCCCGATCACCGAGATGGGCAGCGCCAGGCTCGGAATGATCGTCGCCGAGGCGTTGCGCAGGAACAGGAAGATCACGCCGACGACGAGCACGAGCGTCAACAACAGCGTCATCTTCACGTCGCGCACGGACTCCTCGATCGGAATCGTGCGATCGAGGAGCGTCGATAGCTGTACGCTGCCGGGAATCTGCTTCTGAAGCTTCTGGACCAGATCCTTGACCTGCGTCGCCACCGCCACGGTATTCGTACCGGGCTGCCGCTGTATGGCAAGGACGACCGCTCGTGCTCCATTGAACCAGCTCGCGACCTTGTTGTTCTGCACGTCGTCGAATACGTGACCAATGTCGCCGAGCCTAACGGGTGCGCCGTTGCGGTAGGTGACGACCATGCGGGAGAACGAGGCGGCGTCCTGCAGCTGCCCATTCGCCTGCACCGTGAACGCCTTGTTCGGCCCCCAGAGGACACCGGTCGGCAGGTTCACGTTCTGGCTGTTGATCGCGTTCGCGACTTCGTCGATGCCGATCTTGCGGTACGCGAGTGCCGTCGGATCGAGTTGCACGCGCACGGCGTACTTCTGCGATCCGTACACGACCACCTGAGCAACGCCCGGGACCATCGAGATGCGCTGCGCCAGTACGGTCTCGCCGTACTCGTCGACCTCGGAGAGTGGCAGCAACTTCGACGTCAGCGCGAAGAGGAGGATGGACTGATCCGCCGGATTCACCTTCTGATACGACGGCGGAATGATTCCTGGCGGAAGATCGCGCAGGGTCTTCGCAATCATCGACTGCACGTCTTGAGCAGCTGCGTCAATGTTGCGATCGAGCGCGAACTGAATTGTGATGGATGTCGATCCCAGGTTGGAGACCGACGTCATGTTGTCGATGCCCGCGATCGTCGAGAAGTTTTTCTCGAGCGGAGTCGCGACTGCGGACGCCATCGTCTCGGGACTGGCGCCTGGCAAGCTCGCGCCCACCTGGACCGTCGGGAAATCGACAGTCGGGAGATCGCTGACGGGTAAGCGGCGGTACGCCGTCACGCCGAACGCGACGAGGGCGACCATGACGAGCGCGGTCGTGATCGGGCGCCGGATGAACAGCTGTGAGAGATTCATTCATCCACTCCGGATGAACCTGACCGCTGCGCTACCGGCGTCGCCTGTTGCCTTGCCTCTACCTTTGCACCCGGAACGAGGCGCGACTGCCCGTCAACGACGACGGACTCGCCAGGCTCGACACCATGTTCGATTACCGTGAAATCGCCCACAGCTTGCCCGACGGATACCGTGCGCACGTGCGCATTCTTCTCGGTGTCGACGACATAGACATAGGTGCCCTCCTGTCCATTCAGAACCGCCGTCGTTGGCACCGCGATCGCTCCATTTCGGACCTCGAGCTGCACCGCGACGCGCACGTACTCCCCCGGCCACAGGGCGCGAGATGCGTTCGTGAAACGCGCCTTGGCGGTCACCGTGCCAGTCAAGCTGTCAACCGCATTGTCGAGGAACGAAAGCGAGCCCTGTTCCGGTAATACCGTGCTGTCCGATGCGGTGACCCGCACCGGCACCGGCCCACCGGCAACGCGTCGCCGCAGCGCGAGAAAATCGCGCGCGGTCACTGGAAAGCGGACGAGGATCGGCTGCAGCTCGTTGATCACCACGAGCGGACCAGCGCTGGGCTTCACGAGGTTCCCGCGCCTAACGAGCAGGCTGCCCGTGCGGCCTCTGATCGGCGCGCGTATTGTCGTGTATCCGAGATTGACACGTGCGTTCTCGACCGCGGCACTGTCCGCCTGGAGGGTTGCCATCAGCGACGCGGCCTGCGCCTGCGCCTGCTCCGCCTGCGATTGCGTCACATAGTCTTTTGCGACGAGCGCCTTGTATCGATCGGCATCGCGCTGTGCGCTCTGGGCCTGGGCGTGATCACGGGCGAGCGTTGCCTCCGCCTGCCGGAGCGCCGCCGCGAACGGGCGCGAGTCGATCCGGAAAAGCACCTGGCCTTCGGTGACCTCGTCGCCTTCCTGGAAGCTGACGTCAGTCAGCGTCCCGCCGACTTGCGCTTCCACGGAAACGGTCTGCACCGGCTCGACGACGCCATTCGCTGCGACGACGGCCGGAGCGTCGATCTTCACCACGGGTGACACCGAAACGGGAACAGTCGGCGATCGCTCCGGCGCCTTCTTGCCGCATGCCGACAGTAGCCCGGCAGCGACCAGCGCCACGGTGACACGTCGAGTATTCAAAACTTCCATATGCTTCGATCTCACCGATGTTGTCCTGTCGAATCCGTAGTCGAGCGTAGTGGCGCCAACGCTTCGCCACGCAACCCAAGCGCGCCGACGTCATGGGCAAGCTGGGCCAGTGCCGCGTGCCACTGCCATCGTGCTTGAGCATCCTGAGCGCGCGCGTCGGCAAGCGCAGACTGTGCGATGAGGAGATCCACAAAACTCCCGACCCCCTCGCGATAGCGGCCGCGGGCCACGCTCTCCGACTCGGTCGCGCTGGCGAGCAAATCGGCCGCCGTGCGAACGCGCTCCGTCGACGTCTGGAGATTGTAATACGCCGTAAATACCTGAAGAGCAATCTGCTGGCGCGTTTGCTCCGCGCGGGCATTCGCCGCGGTCAGCTGTTCGGACGCCGATGACAGCGAATACTGTCGCGCCAGCCCTGTGAACAACGGCAGATCGAAGCCGAGGCCAATGGTGTAGGTTGAGCCCTGGAAGCCGGGAACGCTGGAGCCGGTGTAGGCTCGTGTCGCGTTGAGTGAGATCGTCGGCCACAGACCGGATCGAGCGACGCGCACCTGCGCCGCGGCGGCGGCCGCCTGCGCACGCACCGCCTCGAGGTCGGGACGATTGCGCGTCGCGATCGCGATCAACGTATCCACCGACTGCGAGATGAACTTCAGCGTGTCGGGGCAGAGGGAATCGATCAACACCGGCGGCTCGAACGCCGCGTTCGCCGGAATACCCATTGCGACGGCGAGCGTGCCCTGCGCGACATGCACGGCGCCTTCGAGCGATTCGAGTGTCAGCTGCACCTGCGACCGCGCCGTACGCGCCTGAAGCACGTCGGCAATGGTCGCGAGGCCGACGCGGTGCCGCTCCTCGGCCACGTTGAGGCTCGCGGTTGCCTCTTCGACCGCGGACCGCTCGGCGTCACGCTGAGTTCTCGTCGCCTGATAATTGAATAGTGCCTGTTCGACGCCGAGAATCGTGTTCTGCACCGCGACATTGTGGCTCAGATCGGCCGCGATCGCCGTTTGCCGCGCGACGTCGACATTGCCGGCGCGCGCTCCAAAGTCGAGCACGAGATACGATAGTCCGATGGATGGGCCATATTGAGATCGCTGCGCCAGCAAACCATTTGGCGCGAGCGGGCGCGACGTCGTCCCGTTCACATCAACGGAGACAGCGGGCAAGTATGCACCACGGCTCGCACCGAACAGATCGGCGGCGGCGCGCGCTTGCGCCCACGACAACCGCGTTGCGGGATTATTGCGCAGCGCGACGTCGACGATCTCGCCGACGCCCACCTTGCCGACCACGGTTGTCTTTGCCGTATCGACCGGGAAGGCAGGCATCTCGGCCAGCCGCGCCGAATCGGATCGAGACGGTCTCCAGTACTCGTTAGGCTGTGCTGGCGCTCCGGGAACACCGTTGATCTCCGGCGGCCGGTGAACACAGCCGCCGATGATAGCCAGCGCCGCCAACGACAGCACTCGCCTCATCGGATGCTCCCCGTCTGGGTCGCTGTTCGCGCCGATCCGCGCCCAACGCCTTCGGCGAGTCGAAACGGCGGCGGCGTCGCTGGTCGTGCCCGGGCCGCGTCACCCAGCATCACGACTCGTTCTCCTTCGCGTACTCCTCGAAGAATCTCGATCCACTCGAGGTCCGTTGCCCCGACCTGAACTGCTCGCAGCTCGTATGAGCCGCCCGGCATCGCCACGACGGCGAATCTGGAGCCCCCGGAGCTCGTGTTTGTGGTTGATGCCGGAAGCAGCGCGGGACTGATCGATTCACGAAGCGAATCCGCGGGCCGCTGGAACACACGAGCGATGGCGACGAGCTCGTTGGACGGGCGCACCGCATCGACTGGCACGGCGAGGACATTGGCCTTGCGCGACGCCACAATCGTCACTTCGCCGTTCATCCCTGGCATGAGCAAGCGCTCATGATTGTCGATTGTCACGAGCACGGGGAAGAACGTCACGCCCTGATTGACCACCGCGGACGGCTCGACTTTCTCGACCACCCCATCGAACGTGCGCGACGGCACCGCGTCCACGCGAATCGTCGCCGGCTCTCCCGGGCGCACGTTGGCCATATCGGCCTCGTCGACATTCACGCGCATGCGCACCCGCAATAGATTCGCCAGTGTCACGATCGACGTGTCGCGGCCGAAGGTGCCGGTAGCCGAAGTCACGAGTTGCCCGAGCGACACGCTCTTGGTCAGGATCGTTCCATCGACCGGGGCGCGAACCGTTGCGTCCTCCAGCTTCTGACGGGCGAGATCCAGGTTCGCGCGATCTTCGGCGACGACCGACTGCGCCCGTACGAACGCGGCCGCGACGCTATCCTGCTCAGCCGGCGTGATGACGCGCTGAGCCAACATGTCATCGGCGCGCTTCTTCTGTAGTGCCCCGTTGTTCATCGCTGCCACCGACGCGACGTCGTCAGCGACAGCTTCGTCGTACCCATTCTTCACGTCGCGCGGGTCGATCTGCACGATGAGGTCACCCGCCTTTACGTCACTACCGATGTCCACGGGCATCTTCTGCACGAGGCCCGATGCCTTGGAGCGAATGGCGACGAGATCGATCGGCTCGAGTGTTCCCGTCGCCTGGACACGGACGATGATCTCGCGGCGCGCCGCGGTAGCGGTAGGCAGCGAAATAGTCTGTTTCGCAGCCTGATGGCAACCGACGACGATGAGCAGAGCGCCGGCAATCAATAGCACAGAACGCGTGGTATGCCGCGCTCGAAGGGTGGCAATCATGATGATTAGAGTCGTTAGGGCGCGCTGCTCATGCGACGCGCGTCATCTCCGTCGCGCAGCTGGAGGCGGCGGAACCGTTCGCGCTGCGGCGGCGTCAGCACCTGTTCCATGTCGCTGCGAACATCAGAAACCAGGCGCTCGACACGGGGGCGGATTTCTTCACGGAGTGCGCTGAACTCGCCGGCACGCTGCATCATGATCGCATCGAATGCACTGTCCTGCGCAGGCGTGAGTCCGAGCTCATGGGACAACTCGGCCCGAAGCCGGCGCCGCTCTTCCGGTGTGGGCGAGCGAAGCGCGGACGACAAGGGATGAAAACCTGTATCGGGGAACATCGCTCGCGTCGCTTGGCGGCGCAGCAACACCCGATCGATTGCCACACCAGCAACGACGCTCGCCCCAATGATCGCGACGATCACGACCATAGCGAGGATCCGCGCTGGTATGGCGAGTCTGCTCAAGCCTGACATCAGCGGCTCACCCCCCGCGCTTGCGCGGCCACATGTTCGGCGGCGGGCGCGTCGAGTAGAAAATCGACAAGATCGCGCGAAGGGGCCTGATGGGTGATTACTCGCAGCAGCGCCGTGCGTTCAACCGCATGAGCGCGCACCGGCGTTTGAGAAGCCGCGCTCCACAAAAGGCTCACGCTCGCGACGAGCGCTGCGGCCGCGCCAAGTGGAAGGAGCGTTCCCGCCCAGGCGGCGGCATACTCCCACCAACTGGAATGCCCATGACGACGGGCATCGAGCAGGGGTGCCGCGCGCTGCATGATGCGTCTCGCCAGTGCCGCCATCTGCTCAGACGTCGGGGTTGGCGGATCGAGTCGCCGAAGCGCCCGCGCCAGCTCGCGATCCGAGAACAAATCATTCCGTCTCATCAATCAACCTCTGCGGTGCGCCGCCAGCGCATTTCTCAACTGACGTCGCCCCATGTGCAAATGCCAACGAACCGTGGCTGGCGAAGAGTCCAAGAGCTTCGCGATCTCGGCGACCGAGAAGCCGTCTACTTCAAAGAGCTGCACGACGAGACGCCGCCGCTCCGGCAGTAATGCCAGCGTACGCCGAAACTCCTCCCTGATCTCGCGACGCTCCACAGATTCCGCGGGCGTCGGCCCTGAGTCGCTAACGTCTTCGGCGAGCGGATCGACTGCTCGCGCATAGCGGGACGCGGAAATGTCGAGTCCGCGATTCACGATGATTCGCGACAGCCACGGCCAGAATGGTCGTGTCAGGTCAAAGCTGTCGATATGCTGCAGCGCCGATAGAAAGGCGTCCTGGACAAGATCCTCCGCGTCTTCGCGATGTCGCAGCAACCGCATCGCGAGCGCCATGGCTCGCGCCAGGTAACGTTCGACAATTTGACCGAACGCATCCCGTTCTCCGCTCCGGACTCGAGTAAGTAGCTCTCGGTCCAGATTGGACTCATCACCCGTGCGGAGCACGAGTGCTCCGCGATGACTTTCGTGTCTGCGAGCCGTCGCCGTGTACGTATCCCTCACCTCGACCAAGGAGCGGCGATGATGCTGCTCCTGAAGATCTACGGGCGAGGGGGCCTTAGCGTTTGGCGCGAAATGGGACTTTTGCGGTCGCTTGGGGTTCACCCGGACGGCAGAATCCCCTTCTGCACGTAAATCGGCCTCAACATGGTACGTATAACGGGAAGCCGTACCGCAAACCAGATTCCGGCTCCCACGCAAGCCACTCCGCCTAGAAGGATCGTATTCGGCGCACCAATTCGGTCGGCTAACACACCAGCGAGAAGGCTGCCGAGCGGCGCTGTACCAAGGAAGGCCATGGTATAGAAGGACATCACTCGGCCGCGCATCTGCTCGTCCACGATGGTCTGCAAAATGGTGTTGGTGGATGCCGTTTCAACCATCATCCCCCCACCGACAATCGGTAGTAGCAGCAGCGATAGCCAAAGCAGATGGGAAAGAGAGAAAGCAATTAGCCCGACGCCGAAAGCTGCAGTCGCAATGACTATTGCCCTGCCGAGTCCGAGTACAGAATTACGCGATGCCAGGTACAGCGCGCCGACGAGCGCTCCTAGGCCGGATGATGTCATCAAGAAGCCAAGCGTGTGCGGACCGCCGTGCAGGATTCCGCTGGCAATTGCGGGCATCAAGACGGTATACGGCATGCCCATCGTTGCCACGAGGGCAAGGAGAACCAGGGCGGAGCGAATGGGAACTGAGCTCCACACGTACTGGAAGCCCTCACGAAGCTCCTCCACCACGCGCGTGTCGGTTGGCCGGGGTGGTTTTTCCGCGACGTGCATCGCCAGGAGGGACGCGATCACGGCGAGATAAGAGATCGCGTCGATCATGAAGCACCAACCTTCGCCAACGGCGGCGATGACGATCCCTCCGATGGAGGGCCCGATGATCCTGCTGCCGTTCACCATCGTTGAATTCAGGGCAATGGCGTTCGGCAGGTGGGACCGGTCCTCGATCATGTCGACGATGAACGATTGACGAGCCGGCGTGTCGAAGGCGTTGATGGCACCCTGGACCAGTTGGAGCACCAATATTTCCCAGACCGTAATGATCCCTGGTAGCGCCAACAGTGCGAGGGCCAGGGATTGCAAGGCCGACAGGACCTGAGTGATCAGCAGAATTCGATGTCGGTCATGGCGGTCCACCAGGACGCCGGCGAACGGTGATAACAGGAGCGTGGGTATCTGTCCGCAGAATCCGACGACGCCGAGCAGCAAGGCCGATCCGGTAAGTCGATAGACCAGCCAACTGGTCGCCACACGCGTGATCCAGGTCCCGATCAGCGATACGCTCTGCCCACCGAAAAACAGACGGTAATTACGGTGTTGCAGGGCGCGGAGAAGCCGTGGACCTTGCTCGTCGGACATTTCGGGAACGAGAGAACTGGGGCGTTAGGACGAGGAAAGAATCGAACCACCCGAACGCTAATGCGCTTGCGGAGCGCCAAAGGCCGGCGTTAACGCGCGGCCGCGCTCGCTGGTCCTCGTTAGGCGGCGTCGTCCTGTCGATCTGAAGGATCCGGCGAGGATTCGTCGGCGGAAAGATCGTCGGTCGCGGGCTTGAGCGGTTCCATCTTCCCCCGCTGCCTCAACAGTTCGATGACCGCGAGCTCGTCCCGTCTCAGCGCGGCAGGGCCGCCACTCGTTCGCAGCTGGCGCACCTCGCCAGGTGTCGGTGGAATGGTCACGCCCTCGAAATACGCCTCGATGATGACCGGATGGACATAATACTTTCGACAAACCGCGCGCGTATTGCCGAGGCGACGGGAGATCTGATCGATTGCGGCGACAATGTTCGCCTTGGCTTGTTTTTCAGTCTTGAAAGGTCCGAGCTCGCGCAATGCTGCCGCGGCGAGCGTCGTGCCCGCCCAAGTCCGAAAATCTTTTGCCGTCACCTGTCTTCCGGTGATCCGACGCAGATAGTCGTTGATGTCGCCGGCGTCCACCGACTGTCGACGTCCTTCGTCGTCCAGGTATTGAAAAAGCTCTTGACCCGGCAGCTCCTGACAGCGCTGGACGATGTGCGCGATGCGCCGATCGGTAATAGCTACCGAGTGGGGTACGCCGCTCTTGCCGCGAAACTCGAAACGCAGCTTCGCGCCCGAGACTGTCACGTGGCGTCGGCGGAGAGTCGTCAGTCCAAATGAGCCATTGTCGCGCGCGTATTCGTCATTGCCGACACGGATCAGAGTGCGCTCGAGCAGCCAGACGACGGTTGCCAATACCTTATCGCGAGCGAGCTGCGGCAGCGCGATGTCGCGCTCCACGCGTTCGCGGATTTGCGGCAGGATCTCGCTGAACGCGATCATGCGTCCGAACTTCGTCTCGTCGCGTACCGCGCGGTATCTCGGATGATACCGATACTGCTTTCTACCTCGCGCGTCGCGCGCGGTAACTTGAAGGTGCCCGGACGGGTTGGGACAGATCCACACACTTGTCCAGCGAGGCGGAATCACGAGCTTTCGAATTCGCTCGAGCTCCGTCTTGTCGCGAATCAGCTGACCAGTCGCGTCGAAGTAGGCAAAGCCGCGTCCGCGAGGCTGGCGCCGGATGCCCGGCACCGCATCGGTGACGTAACGAAGGCCTGCCGCTTCCGCGGATTCGACGTGCTCGTCGGAGGGAATCATGTTTAGGTTCGAGGTCCCGAGGGCGGCTAATCGGTGCTGCTCTCGGGCGTTCCGTCGCTAACTGACGTGCGAGGGGTGAGCGAAGGCACGAGTTGCGTCGCCTCCCACTACTCCCGGCGCCAGAGTTGCCCGAGCTTACCTGTCATGACTACCCCGACCGAATCCACGAACGAACAACCGATGTCGCCTTTTGCGACACTTGGCCTTGACGCAGCGCTCGTCGATGCCCTTGCCACTCTCGGCTACGAAGAGCCCACTCCGATCCAGCGCGAGGCCATTCCGCCGTTGCTCGCTGGCCGCGACGTGCTCGGACAGGCTGCAACCGGAACTGGGAAGACCGCAGCCTTTGCGCTCCCGTTACTACAGCGCATTGGAGCGCACGAAGACGAATCGCCCGCTGTTCGCGCACTCGTCCTGGTTCCAACACGCGAGCTGGCGATGCAAGTGGCAGAGGCGATCCATCGGTATGGGAAGGGCCTTGGAACACACGTGCTCCCCATTTACGGCGGCCAATCGATTCAGCAACAGCTGCGCGCGCTTCGTCGCGGAGTAGATGTCATCGTGGCAACCCCCGGTCGAGCGCTCGACCACATTCGCCGGGGCTCGGTAAACCTCGAGAGCGTGCGCGTCGTCGTGCTCGACGAGGCGGACGAGATGCTCGACATGGGTTTCGCGGATGACCTCGAGGCAATTCTCGACGCACTTCCGGCCGTGCGACAGACCGCACTGTTCTCGGCGACGATCCCTTCGCGCATTGCCTCGATTGCCGAGACGCACCTTCAAGACCCAATACGCGTGCGCATCGCGCGCGAGGCAATCGCACGAGAGGGCGCGCCTCGCGTTAGGCAAGTGGCGTACGTCGTTCCTCGTCAATACAAGACGGCGGCACTCGGGCGCGTCCTCGACATGGAGAGCCCAAGCTCGGCGATCGTCTTCTGTCGAACACGGACCGAGGTGGACGAGCTGTCGGAGACGCTTGTCGGTCGAGGCTACCGTGCCGAGCCGCTCCATGGCGGTTTGTCGCAGGAACAGCGCGATCGGGTGATGCAGCGCTTTCGCGATGGAACGACGGAGCTCCTCATCGCGACTGACGTTGCCGCACGTGGACTCGACATCAAGCACCTATCACATGTGGTGAACTACGATGTTCCCTCGGCGCCTGACGCATATGTCCATCGTATCGGGCGCACGGGCCGCGCGGGACGCGAAGGCGTCGCCATAACGCTCGCGGAGCCACGGGAGCATCGCCTCATTCGCAATATCGAGCAGGTGATCAAGCAGCGCATCTCCGTCGAGGCCCTGCCAACCGTCGTCGATCTTCGAACACGTCGGCTCGAGCTCACGCGCGCCGCGCTGCACGAGACGTTGATCGCCGGTGATCTGGATGGATTCAGCGTGGTTGTGGAGTCGCTCGCCGAAGAATTCGACGTGGTCGACATCGCCACCGCGGCAGTCAAGCTCGCGCACGAAGCAACTACAGGCGGCGGGGACGGCGTCGCGGACGAGGAGATTCCCGAAGCTTCATTGTCTCGAAATGACGAGAGGTCCCGTGACAAGAAGCGCGGCCGTTCTCGGGACGAGTCGCCGTGGCGAGAGCGCCCGGAGCCACGCGTACGACGGGGAGGCCGGCGCGACCGGCGCTCGGATGTCGACGTGACGCGACTTTACATCGCGCTCGGCCGCCGCGCCGGCATTCGCCCGGCCGACCTCGTCGGCGCCATCGCTAACGAAGCGGGAGTCGATGCACGCAGTGTTGGATCGATCGAGATCGCCGACCGGTTTTCAATCGTCGAGGTGCCCGATGAAATCGCCGATGACGTGATTGGTGCGCTTCGGAGCACGACGATCCGGGGGCGCCGAGTGATGGTGCGTCGCGATCGAGACGCATGATGGCGTATGCCATCAATCGGTGATCAGTCGGTTGATGCATAGGTCGGCTGAAATGCCGCGGTTACGTTTCGCAGGCTGGCCAGCCAAGTCGAATTGACCGCGGCGCGCGGACACCTTCGGCGGCCGAATCGGCCTCTGAAAACATGCAGTTACGGACAGGGCGGGTGTCCGTCATCAAACAAATGCCTGCCCACCGAAACGAGAGCGTTGCGAAGCCGCGGCACATCGGCTCGGATCTACGAGCTGGAGCCGAGCGGGCTCACGGGTTGGACGGGGCCCTTGCGGCCGCGCTAGAGCGGGTGGCGCGGATAGCCTCGACCAGCTTGCGCGTTCCCTCCGCGGCGGTCGTTCTGCTGGGGCAGGATAGGCGGTGCTTCGCGGGAGGTACCGACGCTCACCAATGGCTGTCTCGCGATCCGGGCGCGCTCTTTCGCAGTGGTCTAGCCAACCAGGTGTTGGAGACCGATGCGCCAGTCGCGCTCACGGACAGCTGCGGCGCCACTGATGGAGCCGACTCGCCCCGTTCGCTAGGCATCGCCGGGTTCCTCGGCATTCGTGTCTCTGGCACTTCCGGAGAGCCGCTCGCACTTGTTGTGGCGATTGATTCGAACCCTCGCGAATGGCAGCCAAACGAGATCGAGCATTTCACGGAAATTGCGGCGTCCGCAGTGACAGAAATCGAGCTCCAGCGCCGCACCGTCGAGGCCGAGCGCATTGAACGACAGTTACGACACGATGCGCTGCACGACGGGCTGACCGGACTGCCAAATCGGGCCTGTTTCGTAGAGCGCCTGAGACACGCCGGCGAGCGCGCGCGTCGCCACGTCGAGGACTCCTTCGCGGTGCTGTTCGTCGACCTGGATCATTTCAAAGTCGTCAACGATTCCTTCGGTCACCTCGCTGGCGATGAATTGCTCATCGAAGTAGCGCGTCGGCTCGCGAGCTGCCTTCGGTCCGTGGATACACTCGCGCGGCTTGGCGGGGACGAATTCGCATTGCTGCTCGAGGAAGTCCGCGAACCGAGCGATGCCGCGCGAGTCGCCGAGCGGTTGCAGCTCGCGTTGCAGAATCCGATGACTATACGTGACTCCGAGGTCTTCACCTCGGCAAGCATCGGCATTGCCTTGTCGGGCCGTGTCGAAGATGCCCCGCAGCATCTTCTGCGCAGCGCCGACCTCGCGATGTACCGGGCAAAGGAACACGGGCGCGGGCGATTCGAAGTTTTCGATCCCGCTATGCACACCGCGGCGATGGAACGCCTTCGCATGGAGATGGACCTTCGCCGCGCAGTCGAAAGAGACCAGTTGCTGCTCCACTACCAGCCGGTCTTCTCGCTGTCCACTGGCGGCGTCGTGGCTGTCGAAGCGCTCGTGCGCTGGCAGCATCCGGAGCGCGGTTTGATTCCGCCGCTCGAGTTTATTCCGATTGCCGAACGAACGGGGCTGATCGGCGAGATAGGAAAATGGGTGCTGTCCCGCGCCTGCCAACAACTGAAGTCCTGGGAGCGTGAGTTCGGGTACGAGGCACCGCAGTCAGTATGGATCAACGTCTCGCCGAAGCAGTTCGCACAGAAGGATCTTTCGAACCAGGTCGCCGAAATGTTCACGACCCTGGAATTCGAGCCCCGGCGTATCAAGTTCGAGATCACAGAGAGCATCATGCTCGAGGACATCGAGCTTGCGACCCGCACATTGGGCGAGCTTCGGCGCCTCGGCGTGCAAGTGTTCATGGATGATTTCGGGACCGGCTACTCGTCGCTGACATATCTGGGCCAACTTCCACTAGATGGCATCAAGGTCGACCGCAGCTTCGTGAGCCGGATGGGGAACGACGTCCGTCAGGCGCAGCTCGTCGGAACGATCATCACACTCATTCGCAATCTCGGGCTCGAGCCGATCGCCGAAGGTGTCGAGACCAACGAGCAGGCGAAGCTACTTCGGGATATGGGCTGCGCGTTCGCTCAAGGCTTTGTGTTCTGCCGCCCGGTGCCGCCCCGAGAAATCGACGCTCTGTTGCGGCACCCAAGGCGCTAGCGGCAAGAGTGTCTCTGGCGGCGGGCAAGCCCGCGCGCCGGGAACGATCTGTTGGACCGCATGATTCAAACTGTCGAGACGGTCTTTCACTCCCTGTCCGACAACGGAGGAACCATGCGGTCCGCCACGCGGATGACGCTCATACTTTTGATTGCTGCCGCCGGATGCGGGGGATCGAGCACAGCTCCCGGCTCGGGCAATGTCAATACCGGAAACAACAATCCCCCGCCGCAAAACGGGCAGGGAAGCACGAGTGACGCGATCACGGTCGACAACAACTACTTCGACCCGTCGTCGACTACCGTGCCCGTGGGTACGAAGGTGACATGGACCTGGAATGCCTGTGGCAGCGACGGTTATGGTGGCCAGACCTGCGTGTCGCACGGCATCATGTTCGATGATGGGGCGCAGGTGCCCGCGCAGCAGCAAGGCACGTGGACGCGCACATTCAGCGCCGCGGGGACGTACAAGTATCATTGTAGCGTGCATGGCGCTTCGATGTCTGGTTCCATCACCGTGCAGTGAGGTCGCCTAACGACGCGAGCTGTCCCGGACGGCGTTGCCAGTGAGGTGTCCGATTCCGTCAATGCGGAATTGAGCGCGCCGTCCATCGGTGACGAACACGTTGTAACACCCCGGCACGAGGACGCGCGGCCCGATGTGAGCGACGTAGCCAGGCAAGCTGTCACCATAGGTGACCCGCATCGGCGCGCGGTTCGAGCCCAACGCGGCGATCTGCCAGACGGCGGTGTCTGCGCCGCACGGTATAACGGAGAGGCCGTAAATCGTGCCGCTGGGCGCGCGCCCCGTCGTGTCGGTCAAGACGAAAATCGGTTTGAACGCGGCGCTTCCGGTTTCAACGCGGATCTGGTTCACCGCGGCGGTGCATGTGATGCCGAGAGCGAGCGCGACAATGGCCGGCGCCGACGATCTCAAGCCAATCGTGACATGACTCACTGCATTCGCGAGACAAGGAGCGCAGAGTGTGCGCTCGTTGTGGAAAAGCGAACGCGCGCTGCTCGTTCAGAGGCGATTTCGGCTAGCAGGATCATGTTGCCCATAGGCACGCTCAATGCAAAGCAACTGGATGCCGCGCGATGCAACGTAGTGCAGTAGGTGGGGGCGCGGCGAGGGAGTGTGGGGCATACCGAGTTGGGGAGGGGCTCAGTTGCTCCTCCCCGCTCGATTTTGTCGGCCGATGCCGGCCTCAGCGGTCACTCGCACGCACGCAACAGCGGCTCGAGGAACGGACCGGTGCAAGATCTGGATGAGCGGGCTCTAGTCGATCGGGTAATGGTCGAATGGTGGGATTCTGCCGCCCACGCATTGCCGTGGGCGGGCATGCCGCTGGACGATCGTTACGGAGAATTGCGCAGACTCGCGAGGGCACTGGTTTCGGCGGCCATCGCTACAGGCGGTCACACCCGTGACCCGCAAGAGCCCGGCGCGCGAAATGGCGTCATCGCTGCCGCCATTGACCACGGACGGTATCGCGGCCATCAGGGCGGCACTTGGGAGCTGCTCTTGTTCGAGCTCACATTCCTCAGCGATGCATTGCGCATCGCCGTGCGCGGCTCATCGCTACCCCCGACCATTACCAGCCAATTCGAGCGCGAGCTCGCCGCTGGATTGCGCGTGGCAAAGCCAGCCTGCTCGTTGGGACTTCGCGAGGCAGCGCACGAGCAGAGCTCCTCGCATAGAGCGCTCGACAGCGATCCTGGTTGAGCACGAAAAGGGACGGTGAGGCCGTTCCTTCTTGCTGAGCACAGTTCGCGCGCGAGGTCAGTCGGTGAGCGCAGCCGAGGGCGACGGCATCGCCGCAACGCTCACATCGATGGGCAAGCGGTGTCCGTTGCGTTCCTCCACCCGATCGAGGACTCCTTGCCACACGGCAGCAAAGGCGTGCCCCACATCCGACGGCGCCTTACCGGGCGCAAACTCGGCGGTATTGCCGGCCACCCAGAATGGCGGCTCCCCGCTCACGTTTAGCGAATCATAAACGCTCTTCACGTCGCGATAAATGAGCGCGGCGTTCGCGGTGTGGGCGTAGAAGCCGGGTCGATAGCGGCCGTCCGCCAGAACGCGCGCTGTCCAAGCTCTGTAATAGTCACGCATTGCCGTCGGTACAGTGTTCATGTGCTCGACGTCGAGGAATATCACGGCGCCACGCGGAAATCCTTCGGCTTGCGTGCGCGCGATTGCATCGTCGGCCTCGGCGCGGCCGCGGTCACCGCTGACGAAATGTGTCGAGCAACTCGAGTTCGGCTCGGCGCGCGGCTGCACCAGTACTTTCACGGGCACGCGCTTCGTCACGAACGAAACAACGCTATGGCCGTGGCGCCTTTTCACCTGCCTGACGCGACGTTTGACGTATTTCGTGACCAGCTCGGCCTTGCCGGGCATCTTTCCCCACGTCTGCTGGCCAACGTAGACGACAGCGAGTCCCCAGCCCATCTGCGCCAATTGCTCCCGCTTTCCGGACCAGCTCGCGTCGCGATGACAGGGGGCAGAGGGCAAGTAGTAGCCGACCCACTCATACGAGCCGTCGTCGCGCCATGCCTGCATTGCGTCATCGCCAGGATAGCGGCTCGTATCGAAGCCGAGGTGCCGGCCAGCGGATGCGGTCGTCGCTACGTTCTCGGCCGCGGTTTCAAGCTCGGAAAGCGGATTGGACAACTGGCCCAGTGAACCGCTCTGGCCGCCGACGCCAATCACGACTGCGCCGGCAAGGAGGAACGTGAGAGCGTCGCGTCGCTGTACCAATCGGCCTCCGGATGCGTTCGTCAGGGACACCCGCATTCGGGCGTCCAATGCCGTACACGCGAGGGATTTCGAGGTTCCTCGTGGCGTCAGGCTATTTTCGACGGTCGCTCGGGCACGCTTGCGCACTTGATGCCGGTCGCAGCCGTAGTCGTTTCGTGTACGCAGCTCTGCGGCGGCGCAATCCTTGTAAGACTCGCTGTCGAGGTTCGCACTTGAGGGGAGGGGAGATGAGAAAGTCACTCTTACGCGTCGCGGTGCTGATCGGACTGGGCGGGATCGTCGCGGCCTGCAAGGGCAACAAGGACAATTTCCAGGCGTCCGTCGATTCCATGAACACTCATCGGGACAGCACGATTCGGGCGCTGGACTCGTCGAAGAGCGGCGCTGCTGTCGGTCAGCAGGTCGACACGACGAAGCTGGGCGCCGCGAAGACGGAGAGCATTCTCACGAAGGCGCGCAAGACGCCGTGAGCAAAGCAATCGTCCTCGTCGACGGCTCGAACGTCGCGCATTCGACGGAGGGCGAGAAGGCGCAGCTGGCAAACATTCTGGCAATGCGCCAGAAGATGACCGAAGAGGGCTTCGAGCCCGTGGTAGTCGTGGACGCGGCGCTGCGTCATCAGATCGACGACCGCGCGGGCTATGAGCAGCTCGTCGAGAGCGGAGTCGTGAGGCAGGCCCCCGCAGGAACGGACGCGGACTACTTCATTCTCTCCTTCGCGCGCGAGCTCGATGCGCGCATCGTCTCGAACGATCGCTTTCGCGACCGATTGAGCGCTTTTCCCGACGCCTCGGATCGATTGATCCGGTACATGATCGTCGGTGGCGAGGTCGTCTTGGAGCGACGCGCGGGCAAACGCTTCGCCGGGAAGGCAAACCGTCGCGGACCTTCCAACAATGGCCATCGTTGATCACCTAACGGTGTCCGCCGGGACGCGACTGCGGGGCTGTCTTCTGGACGTCGACGGAACGCTGATCGCCAGCAACGATGCGCACGCACGCTCCTGGCTCGAGGTATTGCGGGCGGAGGAGTTCGACGTCACCTATGCCCAGGTGCGCGCGCTCGTCGGAATGGGCGGCGACAAGCTGCTGCGGGCGCTGACGGGTCTGGACGTCGAGAAGGGGCGCGGGAAAGAGATTGCCGGACGGCGAAAGCAGGTGTTTCTGCACAAGTACCTTCCATCGTTAGGCGCGACACCTGGGGCTCAGGAGCTTGTCGGCGCGTTGCGCGAGCGGGGCATATGGCCGATCATTGCGACGTCGGCAAGGGAAGACGAGTTGAAGGCTCTTCTCGAGCAGACGCAACTCTCCGATTTGATTCGGAATCGAACGACCTCGGACGACGCCGAGGACTCGAAGCCGGACCCCGACATCGTGCATGCCGCTCTCGTGCGCGGAAAGCTCGATGCCGGAGAAGCGATCATGCTGGGCGATACGCCCTATGACATCGAGGCTGCCGACCGGGCCGGTGTCCCCACTATCGCCTTACGATGCGGGGGCTGGTGGGCGGACGACGCTCTCGCCGGCGCTGTCGCGATCTATGACGACCCGGCGCACCTTGTCCGCGAATACTCAGGGTCACCCCTCGGGGGCCGGTAACCTTTTCGCTGGTCGGGACGTCCTAACAACCGGCGCAGTGTATCCTCCCACCTGAGGTCGTAATGTCCTCCATGCACGTCTTGCGCACGATCGTCGCCACCGCTGGCGTCGTCGTGTTCGCCGCGAGCTCCGTCTCAGCCCAGGCTCCCGCTGGCGCTTCGTCCCTGACCAAAGTCGTCAGTGTCGAAGGCATCACCGAATACCGGATGCCAAACGGACTCCGAGTGCTCCTCTTTGCCGACAAGTCGAAGCCACAGACGACTGTAAACGTGACGTACCTCGTTGGCTCGAGGCACGAGGGGTACGGCGAGACCGGAATGGCTCACCTGCTCGAGCACATGCAGTTCAAGGGCACGCCGAGGCATCGCAATCCTTCCGAGGAAATTTCGGCGCATGGTGCGACCTTCGACGCCACGACCTCATTCGACCGCACCAATTTCTTCGAGACGTTCACTGCGGCTGACTCGAACTTGGCGTGGGCCCTCGATCTCGAAGCGGATCGCATGACGAACAGCTTCATCGTCCGGGCCGATCTCGATAAAGAAATGCCAGTCGTCCGCAATGAATTCGAAAAGGATGAGAACAGCCCATTCCTCGTGACGCTCAAGCGCGTTCTCGGTACCGCGTATCTCTTCCACGCATACAGCCATCTCCCGATCGGCGCGCAGAGCGACATCGAGAATGTACCGATCGAGAAGCTGCAGGCGTTCTATCACAAGCACTATCAGCCGGACAACGCAATCGTAATGATCGCCGGCAGTTTCGACGAGCAGCATGCGCTCGGCCTGGTTCAGGAGAAGTTCGGCGCGATTCCACGTCCGACTCGCGTGCTCGATCAACCATATACGGTCGAGCCGACGCAGGATGGCGAGCGCATGGCGACGGTCCGCCGGACCGGGAACGCACAGCTCGTGATGACGTATTATCACGTTCCGGCGGGTGTGCATCCGGATTTTCCGGCGATCGATGTTTTGACGCGAGTGCTAGGTGATCCGGCTTCGGGCAGACTGCATAAGAGTCTCGTGGAGACCAAGAAAGCTTCGGGTGTTCAGGCGAACAACCTGCAGCAGCATGATCCAGGCGGCCTCTTCATGGCTGCTCTGTTACAAAAGACTCAATCGATTGACAGTGTTGCCGACGCGATGAACGCCGTCGCCAACGAAATAGCGACTACGAAGCCTGCCACAGCCGAAGAAGTGGAGCGTGCAAAGACGGAGGTGCTGAAGGGCTTCGAGCTTGCACCGACGAATACCTCCCGCTTTGGTCTCGAGTTGAGCGAATGGATGGCGATGGGCGATTGGCGCCTGTTCTTCTATCACCGCGACCAGGTGAAGAAGGTGACGGTGCAGGACGTCCAGCGTGTTGCGAGCACCTATCTCAAGTCATCGAACCGAACGATTGGCCTCTTCATCCCGACGGACAAGCCCGATCGTGCGGAGATCGCCGCGGCGCCGAACGTCGACTCGTTGCTCAAGAGTTACAAGAGCGAAGCCGTGGTTGCGGCGGGCGAGGCATTCGATCCGAGCCCGACGAACATCGAGGGTCGCGTCCATCGGAGTGCCCTGAGGTCGGGGCTGCGCCTTGCACTTTTGTCGAAGAAGAATCGCGGCGAGGCGGTATCGGCCATCGTGAGCCTTCGCCTCGGAGACGAGAAGACACTAACCAATCGTGGCGCCGCCCAACTGCTCACGGCGCAGATGTTACTGCGCGGGACGAAGTCGCTCAACCGACAGCAGCTCACTGATTCACTCAATAAGCTGAAGGCGAAGGTAGCGATCCTGACTCCGACACCCGGCAACGCGCGGGTCACGATCGAGACGACACGTCCGACATTCGGGGCGACGCTGAAGCTCGTCGGCGAAATGCTGCGTCAACCGGCGATGGATCCGAGTGAGCTCGAGCAATTGCAACGGGAAACCGTCGCGACGTACGAAGGACAACGGAACGACCCGATCGTGCTCGGACAGCTTGCATTCGCGCGGCAGCTGTCTCGCTATCCAAAGGGACACCCCCGATACGTGCCGCTTCCCGACGAGCAGATCGAGCTGGTCAAGGCGACGACAATCGCGGACATTCGTAAGTTTTATACTGAATTCTATGGCGCGTCGGCGGGTGAGCTATCGGTCGTCGGCGATTTCGACGAGGCTGAAGTGGCACGCGTCGCCGCCGAAGCCTTCGGCGGCTGGAAGAGCTCGATGCCGTTCAGGCCAATTCCGGTGAAGCTCGCCGCGACGACAAACGCGAAGCAGACCATAGAGACGCCTGACAAGGCAAACGCGCTATTCGTTGCCGGCGAATCGATCTCGATGCAGGACACCGATCCGGACTATCCGGCGATGTTGCTGATCAACTACATCCTCGGCGAGCAACCGCTGGACAGCCGTCTTCCCGCCCGCATTCGTGTGAAGGAGGGCCTGAGCTATGTGGTGCAGAGCGGATTGAATGTCTCGTCTCTAGACAAGGCCGGACAGTGGCTGACGGTGGCGATCTACAATCCGATGAATGCGGACAAGGTGTACGGTGCGTTCTTCGATGAGATTGGGAAGATCGTGAAGGACGGCTTTGCCGAGGACGAGGTGACGAAGAGCAAGAGCGCCTTTCTCCAAAGGCGATCGATGGCTCGAGGCAACGACCTGACACTCGCCGGGCAACTGGTGACTGGACTCTACCTCGGCCGCACGATGGCCTTCGATGGCGACATCGAGAAGAAGATTTCGGCACTCACCACGGTGCAGATCAACTCAGTGCTACGCCGCGTGATCGATCCCTCGAAAATGACGGTTGTCCTCGCGGGTGACTTCGCCAAGGTCACGCAGGCGGGGAAACCGCAATAACATCGACCAGGAAGCTGCCAGCTCCAGCTGCTGGCAGCTTCTTGGTGTGAGCTCCGCTAAGCACATCCGCGATATCCAGGCTTCCCTATTCGCCTCTTCGTCGCTCCTGGTCGAGGAGGTAGGCTGCGAGCACGCGGGCAGTGAAGGCGTCTTCATCCGCGTCCCGTGAGTAAGCTTTGAACGCCGCCCGAGCTCCATCGAAGTCGCCGAGTTGAATGCGCGCTACAACCGTACCATTGCGCACGAGGGAAATCGGCAGCCAGTCGACGGTGTCGCGCACGCGCGCATCGATGAGCGTTTGTCCAGCGCGGGAGGCCTCGGCAAAGTCCCACGACGCGAGACCGTGGAGGAAATCAATGGCGGCGCGGGCCGCGGCGGGTGCCCCGGCACGCGCGGCGTATGTCCTCAGCGCTGTGTAGAATGGTTCGTCGGCGATTCCGGCCGTTCCACCGTGGACGAGTCGCTCGGATTCGCGTACATCCTCGATCCACACCCGCCAATCCGCGACTGGCGACGAACCGGCGACGAGTCGCTGGAGCTGATCCAGTCGAACGCGCCCTTTTGCGTCCTCGTCGTCTCGCCTAACGGCCGTATCGGCAAGCCGGCCAGTCGCGAGCATCGTTCGCATTCGCATGCCGCGCGCGAGCTCATCGACGTGCATGATTTCGGGCATGACGGAGAGTCCTTTCGTTCCAAAACCGCGTTGTCTCCCGCCCAGCGCGGCGGCGATGTCGAATCGGCTCTCACCGAGGCCACTCACGCCTTCGGCATTGCTCTTCAGATAGCGTGTACGCTCCGCGCCAAGGTCGAGGAGCGGATAGTAGTCCGAGTTTGGCGCGACCTGGGTCGCCAGGTACGGATGCAGCAGCTGCCGCCCGGCAAGGCGTGTTGCTTCCAGTGCCTCAGGGCTAAGCGGTATGGCACGGCGGAGGTCCTGCGCAAGGCCGGGAAAGTCAACGACTCGCCAGTCCGGTGATGGCAGCTCGCGCGCATTGCTCGCTACGATCAGAATGTCCGTGTTCGACGTGAAGAAGATCTCATACGACGGGAAATTCTGATCCAGCGCGGCGAGCACCTGCGTCGCCAGGAGGTCATTGAGCTCATACAGGTGTAACCACTGTCCGAAGACTCCGTTCGCAGAGAGCGAGGTGCGGACGCGTCGATAGAATTCGGTCGTGAAGAGTCCCGACACTCCACTCACCCAAGGATTCGACGGCTCGGAGAGGATGAGGTCGAACCGGCGTCCGCTGGCGGCGAAGTACGATTTAGCGTCGTCGAGGACGAAGCGCGCGCGTGAGTCGTCGAAGACGCGCCGGTTTGCGGGGTAGAACGAGCGCGAGGCATTGATCATCTCGGGCTCGATCTCGATCGTCGCGAGATGCCTAACGTTAGGGCTGCCCAGCAGGAGATGCGACGTCATTCCGGAACCCTGGCCGATGACCGCGACCTCTCGCGCATCGGGACGATGAGCCAGCGTCACTAGCGGAAGGAGTACCTGCGTGGCGATATCCTGCTCGAGTGGCCGCGGCCGGCCATTGTAGGAGGCGGAGCGCCAATATGCGTCCATCGATGCGTCGGGCTTCCCGTTCGTCGACAGAGTCAGAAAGCCGGTCTTCATTTTTCGTACGCTGACGGAAGCCGTGCGACCATCGCGGTAGAACGGGATCTCGAATTCACCTTTCTGAGGCACGATCGCATAGCGATAGACGCCGCTCGTCAGGCGCGACGGATCGAAATCGACGGTGATCGCGATGAACACCACAAAAGCGGTGATGCCGACCGCGACAACGGTGAGTCGAGATGCTGGATGACGAAGCCGGTTCGAGGGCCTCGTGACATCCCCCTCTGATGAACGGACCACTGCCGAGAGCAGGGCGAGGCCGAGCCCGATGTCGAGCACGGCGCCGCTAATGAGAAGCAGCTTGAGGCCGAGGACGGGCATCAGGACGAGGCCTGCGAGCAGGACACCAACGATGGAGCCCAACGTATTGAGACTGTAAACCGCGCCGATAGCGCGTTCACCCCTGATGCGCCCCCCGTCATCCATCAGCATCTTCGTAATGAGGGGAAGCGTGATGCCCGCGCAAAAGGTGGCGG
>Ga0070713_100000538_pt1 | contig 24007 bp, 21 predicted proteins | sample LARL82metaG_FD_65465 | JGI IMG/M metagenome (GOLD analysis project Ga0070713, IMG submission 65465) | Corn, switchgrass and miscanthus rhizosphere microbial communities from Kellogg Biological Station, Michigan, USA - LAR L8-2 metaG | ecosystem: Host-associated > Plants > Roots > Rhizosphere ...
CAGTGCGCAAGTGTTCATCGTGTTGTTGCCATAGTAATTGAGCGGTTCGGCAACGGATTCGGGGACAACGATCGACGCGGCAAAATGAATGATCGCGGTTACGCCATGTCGAGCGATAACGTCACTGACGAGGGTTCGGTCGCCCGTACTGCCCGACACGAAGGGCACCGACGTCGGTATCAGGAATCGAAACCCGTTCGAAAGATTGTCGAGAACCACGACCGGCTCGTCGGCATCGGCGAACTCATGAACCATGTGGCTGCCGATGTAGCCTGCACCCCCTGTGATCAAAATCGTCATATCAAGCGCTTCTCCTGATCAGGCATTCCGGACAGCCAAGCCCGCGATCCTTTGAAGCAATGGCATGGTTATGGCGGGCGTGCTTAATGCCCGGTATATGGATCAATAACGCGCATGGCCAACATTCTTTTCATCAAAACGTCTTCTCTCGGCGATGTGGTTCATCATATGCCGGCATTGACGGATGCCCGGAAGGCGCACCCTGATGCGACTTTCAGTTGGCTGGTCGAGGAGGCCTTTGCACCCCTGGTCCGTCTGCACCCTGCGATAGACACGGTCATTCCGGTCGCATCGCGGCGCTGGAGAAAGTCTTTGTACGCGCCGGCGACGATAGCGGAAATCCGGGCAAGTTTCCGCGATATCCGCGCGCAGCGATATGACGAGATCGTCGATACGCAGGGCCTGTTGCGCACAGCCATTCTCACGCGCGCGGCGCGTGGCATGCGCCATGGCTACGATGCTTCGAGCGTTCGAGAACCGCTTGCCTCGCTATTTTACGATGTCCGTCATCGCGTGGAGCGCGATATGCATGCGGTTGAACGCAATCGCATCCTGAGCGGCCTGGCGCTTGGCTACGCGCCCGATGAGGCTCCCGACTTCGGACTCGATCGCGCCCGGATCGGTAAGGACAGTACGTCACGCTATGGCCTGCTGCTGCATGCGACCGCGCGGCGAGAAAAGCAGTGGCCGGACGCGGATTGGATTGCGTTTGCCAAGCTGTTTGCGCAAAGGTTCGAGTTGCTAATACCGTGGGGAACGGAAGCCGAGCGCGCACGCAGTGAATACATCGCGGCCGCCGTGCCAGGGACTCGCGTCCCCGATCGTGCGCCGCTGGATCAGGTTGCGAAGCTGATCGCCGGCGCGCAGTTCGTGGTTGGCGTCGACACCGGACTTTTACATCTGGCCGCCGCCTTGGGCGTCCCGGTAGTTGCGATATTCGCCGGCAGCAAACCTGCTCTGACCGGGCCGATGGGGAGAGGGCGGCTGTCGATTCTGGGTGATGACGGGAAGCCACCTTCGGTCGACTCAGTCGTCGAAGCGGTCGAAACCATCATCAGATGAAAGCTGTCTTCAGGCCGTGCCTGCTCGCAACAGATCGTGCACGTGGATGATGCCGACCGGTTTGCCGGATTCAACGGCAAACAGAGCAGTCACTTTCATCACATTGAGGATATCGAGCGTCTCGCTGAGCAATTGGTCGCGCCGTACTGTCTTCGGCCCACGCGTCATGACTTCGTCGACGCGAGCGTCGAGCAAATTGGCGCGCATGTGCCGGCGCAGGTCCCCGTCGGTGATAATTCCGACCAGCGCGCCGCGCGCATCGGTTATCCCGACGCAACCGAAACCCTTGCTCGTCATTTCAAGGATTGCGTCGGACATACGGGTACCAAGCGGCGACAGCGGCATCATCTCACCAGTGTGCATGATATCGGCTACGGTTTTCAGCAGGGTCCCGAGCTTGCCGCCGGGGTGCAGAAGACCGAAGTCCAGCGCCGTGAAGCCGTGACTTTCGAGCAGCGCAATGGCCAATGCATCGCCGAGTGCAAGCTGCATCAATGAAGATGTCGTCGGCGCGAGGTTATGAGGACAGGCCTCGCGCGCCTGAGGCAGCATGAGCACGACGTCCGACAGCTTGGCCAAGGCGCTGTCTGGAATGGCGGTCATCGCAATCAATTTGATTCCGTGGCGGCGTGAGTAGTCGGTGATGTTTTTCAATTCGGCCGTCTCGCCAGACCACGAGAGCGCGAGAATGACATCGTTGTTGGCTATCATTCCGAGATCGCCATGGCTTGCTTCGCCAGGATGCACGAAAAAGGCCGGTGTTCCGGTGGATGCGAAGGTCGAAGCGATCTTGCGGGCGACGTGGCCGGATTTGCCCATCCCGGTCACGATGACTCGGCCTTGCGCCGCGCGGATGACATCGATAGCGGCCGCAAAGCTGCTGCCAAGGCCGTCGCGCAAGGCAGCGGCGAGTGCGTCAACGCCGCCTCCCTCGGCCTCAAGGGTACGCAACGCCGACTCAATCGCGGCTTGCGCGCGATCGCTCGTCAGGTCAGCGGGTTTCGGTTTGGCCATGGCGGTCTTGATAGCATGAAAAGAGCTTCACGTCAGGCTTGACTAGCGCGGTCGTTAATGCGTCGGGCTGATTGAATGGTTCGCGACTAAATTAAAGGATTTTTCGCTTTTGCGAGCACCTGCCGCACGGTCGTGAGCACGGTCTCCACGGAGACGTCGTCGGTACGCCGGTGACGCACGGCATTGTTGCCCTCGACTAGCGCACGATCCCGTGCGTGCTCGTCACCTGGTGGTTCGAGCACAGCGGCAAGCGGATTGAGCGGCTTCCAGTGCCACGGACTCGTAGGGCCAAAGATCGCAATCGTTGGTGTGCCAATTGCGGCCGAGACGTGCATCAGCCCGGAATCGTTGGTCACCGCGACATCGGCGGCGGCGAGCGCAAGGATCGCGTTGCGCAGATCGGTGCCCGTGAGGTCCCGCACGCGGTTCCCGCCAGCGGCCACGATGTCCTTTGCGATGGGAGTTTCACTCGGCCCGCCCAGCACCCAGACCGAGACGCCGTCCGCTGTAAGCGCTCGCGCGAGTTCTGCGTAGTGCCGAGCAGGCCATGCCTTGCCGGCACCCACGGCGCCTGGCGACAGGGTGACGATGGGATGCATCTCTTCGGCAAGCCCGTGCTGCGCGGTCCACGCGGCGATTTCCTGGGCTGGTATTTTCAACTCGGGCAGCGGCCAGTCGGCCGGGATGGGTGCATCCTTCGGCAGCGCCAATGCTCCCATCTGATCGATCATGCGTGGCAGTTTGCTTTCGCCGGGGCGCACGTCATTGAGCAGGCCGAAACGGAACTCGCCGGTAAAGCCCGTGCGCATGGGAATCCCTGCAAGCCAAGGGGGGAGCGCGGCCTTCCATTTGCGCGACATGACGATTGCCTGGCCGTATTTTTCTTCCTGCAGCAGCCTCGCGAGCTTCCGCTGCAGGCCAAGGCCCAATTGTCCGCGCGGCAGATCAATCACGATGGCGCGCCGGACCCCGGGCATATAGTCGGCGAGTGGCGCACACAGCGTGCTGCTGACGATATCGATGGGTCGATCGGGGTTTTTCGCACGCAGCAGTTTCACGACCGAATGGCAGCGGACGAAATCGCCGATCCAGACATAGGGAACGATGACGACCGGCGCGGCAACGTGCTTAACGTCTTCTTTCATGAACCTGCGCCGCCCAATCTAAGCCCCTTTTCGACCGGCTCGCAGCGGTTACCCCGTGTCCGTGGCCCCTGTCCAGCCGAAGAATTTTTACCCTGTTCCCAGGCACTTGCGAGGACAATCAGCATAAGATTGCGCCGGCCGGCCGGCTGGGGCAAAGGTTTGCCGCGCATTCGGGTGGTGGCGAGGGTAGGGATGTTCTTGGTAACCGGCGGGGCCGGATTTATCGGGTCGAACATAGTGGCCAGTCTCAATGAGGCCGGTTCGACCGGTGTCGTGGTGAGCGACATCTTGGGCCGCGATGATGCCAAATGGCGCAATCTCGCCAAGCATCAGGTCTCGGACATGGTTCCGCCGCTTGAGCTGATGCCCTGGCTCGAAAGCCGCAAGCTCGATGCTGTCATCCACATGGGCGCGATTTCCGATACGACGGCGACCGACGGCGACCTGGTGATGGAAAACAATTTCCGGCTGTCGCTGCGCCTGCTCGACTGGTGCACGGCGACACGGACACCCTTTATCTATGCCTCATCGGCGGCGACCTATGGAGATGGCAGCGCCGGATTCGACGACGACTGGTCGCTCGATGCCTTGCGCAAGCTCAAGCCCATGAACCTTTATGGCTGGAGCAAGCACCTTTTCGATCTTGCGCTGGTCGACCGCCATGTGAAGAAAGAAAAAATGCCGCCGCATTGGGTCGGATTGAAGTTCTTCAATGTGTATGGCCCGAATGAGTACCACAAGGCGCATATGGCAAGCGTCCTGGCGAAAGTGGTGGACACAGCGAAGTCCGGCAAGCCGGTCCGTCTGTTCAAATCTCATCGTGAGGGCATTGCCGACGGAGATCAGCGGCGCGACTTCATTTACGTCGACGATGCTATTTCAGTGCTACGCTGGCTTCTCGAGGCGACCGGGATAAACGGCATCTTCAACGTCGGCACTGGTAAGGCGGAAAGCTTTCGCGACATGATCGGCGCAATGTTCAAGGCGCTTCATCTGCCGACAAATATTGAATATATCGATATGCCCGAGGCGATCCGCGGCCAGTATCAGTACTTCACCGAAGCGCGCGTCGAGCGCCTGCGCGGTGCGGGTTACAACGCCGGCTTCATGCCGCTCGAAGCGGCGGTCCACCGGTACGTCACGGGCTATCTCAACCGCGACGATCGGTATCGGTAGCGCGATGTACGATTTCGACAAACATCTTGCCGCATTGTCCGAGCAGACGGTTCTCTGCATCGGCGACTTGATGCTGGACGAGTTTGTCTACGGCGAGGTTTCGCGCATTTCGCCCGAAGCGCCGACGCCGGTGATCGCGGTCAAGCGCTCGGAAATCATGATCGGCGGCGCAGGCAACGTCGCGCGCAACCTTGTGGGACTCGGTGCACGCTGCATTTTTGTCGGGGCGGTTGGCGACGATGACGCCGGCGATGCGTTGACAAAGGCGCTGAGCAGCCACCCGCTCATCGAGTTCCATCTTGTCGTCGATGGGTCGCGCCAGACCACGCGCAAGGTTCGCTTCGTCTCGGAGCATCACTCGGCGCACCTGTTGCGTGCCGATTGGGAGACGCCGTCGGCGGTAAATACCAAGAGCGAAGATGCACTGATCAGTCACGCCATCAAGGCGATGCCGAGAGCTGGCGCGGTCGTCCTGTCCGACTATGCAAAGGGTGCGCTCACGCCACGCGTGATCCGGGCGGTCATCGATGCGGCGAACGAACGAAAGAAGCCGGTCGTGGTCGATCCCAAAGGCCGTGACTACAGCATTTACCGCGGCGCCACTTTGATCACTCCGAACAGGCAAGAACTTGCCGATGCAACGCACAACACGGCCCGCACCGACGAAGAGGTCGCCGATGCGGCGGCGAAATTGTGCGATGCCGTCGCCGCGAAAGCGGTGCTGGTGACCCGCAGCGAAGCGGGAATGACGCTCGTGAGCGGTGGGGCAGCAATTCATATCCCGGCATACCCGGTTCGTGTCCGCGACGTTTCCGGTGCGGGCGACACGGTCGTTGCGGTCCTGTCGGCGATGCTGGCGATGGGCGCGGACTTCGAGTCGTCCATGCGCGCCGCAAATGCGGCCGGCGCTGTCGTCGTCGGCAAGCGTGGGACAGCGACGGTTTCCGTTGCGGAGCTACGCTCACGCATATTGCCGGCCGCGACCCTGGCGCCGGAAGAAAAGATCGCCTTCGATTGGACGGTGCTTGACGACCATCTCGCCGAATGGCGCAAGCAAAGCTTGCGCGTCGGATTTACCAATGGCTGCTTCGATCTGCTTCATCCCGGTCACGTCAAGCTTCTCGCCGGCGCGCGCGCCGCGTGCGATCGCCTGGTCGTGGGCTTGAACGGAGATGCGTCGGTGACGCGTCTGAAAGGGCCGGGCCGCCCGGTCCAGCCGGCGCAGGCACGCGCGGAAGTGCTTGCGGCACTTGAGGCGGTCGACCTGGTTGCAGTGTTTGACGAGGACACGCCCGAGAAGTTGATCGCTCGCGTCAAGCCGACGGTGCTGGTCAAGGGCAGCGACTACAGTCGCGAAGAGGTTGTCGGACGCGAGATTGTCGAGGCGTTGGGTGGCGAGATCATCCTCGTCGATATCGTGCCCGGCCATTCCACCACATCGATGGTCGAACGCACGCGCTCGTCGAAGACACGTTCATCTCGCTGAGAGAATTGCTCTTGTCGCGCGACACGCCCAATCATGAGATGAGGCTGGTCGGCGCATTCTTTGGTGATATCAAAGGCTATTTCGTCGAGGTCGGAGCCAACGAGCCGCGCGAGCGCTCGCAGACTTGGTTCCTGGAACAAGCGGGCTGGACCGGTGTCCTTGTCGAACCACAGCCCGACCTTGCGGTCGAGTTGCGCACCAAACGCAAGGCAAGAGTGTTTGAAGTCGCGTGCTCCTCGCCCGAAAACGCTGGCCGGAATCTGTCATTCCATGTGGCGGGACCGCTGTCCTCTCTCGATCGACATCACATGGCGCCCGGCGCCATGCCTGAAAGAGTCATTAGCGTACCGGTTCGAACACTCGACAGCATCCTGACCGAAGCAGGCACTCCGGTCGGATTCGATTTTCTCTCGATCGATGTGGAAGGGCACGAAATCGAAGTGCTGCGCGGCTTCGATATCGCTCGCTGGAAGCCGCGCTTGATCCTGCTGGAGGATCATGTCGGCAACCTGTCGAAGCACCGGTACCTTCTCGGGGCCGGCTATCGGATCATCCGGCGCTACGAAAACAACGGTTGGTATGTACCGCGCGAATCCGCGGTCAAATGCGGGTGGACCGATCGTTGGGAGGTCGTACGCAAATATTACCTGGCCTTGCCATTTCGGGTACTGCGCAATTTTTCGCGCAGACTGCGCAAGCCCATCACGTCTTGATGTCGCGCCGGAGCTGGACGCTTGCGGGCGGCTTCCAGTCCTGCGTCTGCTCATAGCGTTTTGCGTAGCGATAGAACGTACCTTCGAAATTCCCGAACGCGATGACAAAACCGGCCCATCCGTCGATGAAGCCGCGCTTGAAGATGTAGTGCTTGATGAACGACCATGCGCCATGGCCGAACGCCGTCGCCATTGAAACGCGTTTGCCTGCCAGTTTTCCTGCGCCGAGCGTGGAGTAGCGGTTCATCTTGTTGATGACTTCTTCCAGGTTGCGGAAGGGAAATTGCCAGATGGCGTTGCGCAAGGTTCCAGTCGCCCGCGCTCCGATCACTTCGAAGCCTTCGTGCACTGGCTCGAGCGTGTAGCGGATACTGCCCTTGCGAAAGAGTTGGGGTTGACGAAAATTCGGATACCAACCAGAGCCGCGGATCCAGCGGCCCATCATGTAGCTGCGGCGCGGCACCATATAGATTTCGTGCGGCGGCGAGCCGGCCAGCAAGCCAAGAATTTCGTCGCGGACCTCGGGGGTGCAACGTTCGTCGGAGTCAAGGCTGAAGATCCAGTCGAAGTTGCAGGCCTCGATCGCACGATTGCGCAAGTCGCCGAAACCGTTGAAAGCGATATCGACAACGCGTGCGCCGAGCGAACGCGCAATGTCGGCCGTGCGGTCGGTGCTGAATGAATCGACCACGACAACTTCGTCGGCCCACAATACGCTGGATACTGCCGCTTCAATCTTTTCCGCTTCGTTATAGGTGAGGATACAAGCTGATATCTTTTGCATGGAAAGTAGAGCCTGTGAGGCCTTCGGGCGGGGCGCAGGTTAACATTGAGCCGCGTTCAGCCCCTAGGGGTTTGTCGGCAAAAGCGACTTCGGCTAAGTCCTTCGGCAGAGGGATCCGTGGCCGAACTGATTTCCGTCATCGTTACAACCTACAACCGCGAAGATGCGCTCGATGCGGTTTTGCGTTCGCTTGAACGGCAAAACGATTTGGCATTCGAGGTTCTCGTGGCGGACGACGGTTCAGGCGCGGCTACGGCCGCGCTCGTCGAGCGCCGTAAAGCGGCATTCGGACGTCGTCTTGAACACGTCTGGCACAGTGATGAGGGCTTTCGCGCGGCGGAAATCCGCAACCGGGCCATTCTGGCCGCACGCGGGACGTATCTCATTTTTCTTGACGGCGATTGCATCGTGCGCCCCGATTTTGTCACAGCCCACCGTCGCCTGGCTGAGCCCCACTGGTTCGTGACCGGCAACCGCGTTCTGCTGTCGCGAGACCTGACCGCCAAAGTCCTGCGAGAAAATCTCGCGCCCGAGGCCTGGAGTGGCGTGCGCTGGCTCGCCGAGCGTTTCAACGGTGGTGTCAATCGTCTGTCAGGGCTGTTGAACCTGCAGCTCGGCCCGTTGCGCCGGCTCCGTCAGGGCATGTGGGAGGGTGCGCGATCGTGCAATCTCGCAATCTGGCGCTCCGACCTTGATCGCGTCGACGGGTTCGATGCCGACTATAGCGGGTGGGGCAAGGAAGACTCCGATATCATCGCGCGTTTGTTGCATGCCGGGGTGCGTCGCAAAGACGGTATGTTTGCTACGGGTGTGATTCATCTCTGGCACGCCGAGGCCGATCGGTCCCGGTTGACCGAGAACGAGCGTAAGCTTGCCGAGGTGACCGAAGGTGACCGCGTCCGCGCGCGGCGTGGTCTATCATCGCTTCAAAGTATCGCCGCGGGCACAAGAGGCGCGAACTAAACGATGGCCGGCTTTTCATTTGCAAAAGGTTTCGACAGGGCCGGGCTCGCGCGCATTGCCGACGCACTTGTCGTCGCGATTGCAGTGTGTCTGCCTTGGTCGACGTCCGCGACAGCCATTCTATTGGTGCTTTGGCTCATTGCCGAGGTTCCGACAGTCGATTGGGCTGATGTCCGCCGGGCGGTGATGACACCTGCCGGCTGGCTGCCGGTGCTTCTTGTCGCGCTCGGCCTTGTCGGAATGATGTGGGCCGATGTGCCATTTGCTCAACGCGTGAAGGGCTTTGACTCGTTCCTGAGACTATTGATCATCCCGCTATTGTTCGTTCAATTCGCACGCCCCGGTCGCGGTGAACGGGTTTTTGTGGGGTATCTCCTGTCCTGCATCGCGTTGCTCGTCGCAACGACTGTCATCAAGCCGATCGGACCGCTATGGGAACTGCTTACGCGCTATGAGGTAGGCGAAATCGTCGGTCACAACGATGTCCTGGTGAAAAACGCCGCGACGCAAAGCGGCGAGTTCGTGACCTGTATCTCCGGACTGCTTTTTCTCCTGCACGAGGCCTATGCGCGCCGTCACTGGAAAATGTCGCTAGGCCTGGCCGTCGTTATTTGCGCCATGCTGGCGAGCATTCTCTACGTCTCGACGGGGCGCACTTCACTGGTCGTCCTTCTGGTGTTGCTCATACTGTTTGCCGTCAAAAAGCTGAAAGGAAAGAGCATTATTCTCGCGTTTCTCGGTGCAATTTTGATTGGCGCCATCGGCTGGTTTTCGTCGCCTTACCTGCGTGACCGCACGACACAAATTTGGACGGAAATCAAAACTTACGAAACGACAAACGAAAGAACGTCGTCTGGCGAACGCATTGAGTTCTGGAAAAAGTCGGTTGAATTCGTGCGGCAGGCACCGGTGTTCGGACATGGCACCGGAACGATACGGGCGTTATTTGAAAAGGCGGCAGCAGGGAAAACCGGCGCCGCTGGTGTTGCCGCTGCCAATCCGCATAATCAGACTTTCGCGATCGCGATACAGTTGGGCTTCGTCGGTGCCGCGATCCTCTGGGCGATGTGGATCGCCCATATGTTGCTGTTCCGCGGCGACGGTCTGGCCGAATGGATCGGACTTGTCATTGTGATCCAGAACGTCGTCGGTTCGCTGTTCAACTCACACCTGTTCGATTTCACGCAAGGCTGGCTCTATGTCGTTGGCGTTGGTGTCGCTGGCGGGATGGTGCTGAAGAACAGGCGACTCGCAACGAGCGGCAGGGTCGAGTGATCTAGCCGCAGAATTCCGCAGACAATTCTATTTGGCGCTGCCGCACTCGAGCCAGCATTCATTGACTCGCAATCGCATCGCGTCGTCGAAATATCCCAAGCAATCCACATCACATTCAATTGTTGTGGTGATCGCCCGCAAAATTGTCTGTGACGACACAAGTATGCGTCGGGCGACAACGACGTCGTTGAACAATTTCAAATATCAACGTACCTGCAATTGGAGAAATAAATCATAAACAATTCAGTCCGGCGCGCGTGATGAGTGTTCAGAGCGAAGTTTCAACTCCAATGACTCTGAGGAGTGAGACTTGGCCGGACGAAAAAGAATCTGATGCAATCTCCGACAATCAACCTGCGGCGGTTCCGCCCCGCATGCAATTTGTCAAGGTGGCGATCTCGATCGTGTTGCTGGTCGGAGTCGTCGCTCTTGTGGGAATGTTTTATGGGGTCTCCGAGGTTGTCGACGATGTTCGCGCGCTGTCTGTTGCCGCGCTGAGCGCCGTCCTTTTTGCGCTGCTTGCGAACGCACTTGCAGCGGTGCTCCGTTTCAAAATCATTGCGACGGAAATCGAGTACCCGATAACGGTTCGCCGGGCTGTAGCCGCTGTTTCGGCCGGCAGCCTTGCCGGTGCGCTTTTTTTTCAGATTGCCGGACAACTGATGGCCCGTGGCGTGATCGCTGGCCGCGGAGGGATGCCGTTCGCGGCTGTCGTCGCCATTACGGCCTATGAACGCATCACGGCCGCGATCGTATCCGCGCTTTTTGCACTTGGCGGCGCGTTCTTCATTTTTGGGAATGTGTATCTCGATCGGTCTGCGGGCGGAGCCGATCTGATCAAGATCATGGTCGGGCTTGTTGCGGCAACCGCCGCCGGCGCTTTGATGGGCTACGGCCGCATTGCTGCGGGGGCGGTTACGCCTTTGCTGACCGTCCACTTCGCCCGGCGATGCCTTACCGTCATCGGCCTTACGCTTCTCGTTCATGTCCCGCTGCAGACGGCCTATGTCATTGCAGCGCATACACTTTCTCCGCAGACGGCGGTCGCCGATCTCATCGCGGCGTCGGCCATCGTCATGTTCGCAACCAGCGTTCCGATCAGCCTTGCCGGCTGGGGCATGCGTGAGCTGAGCGCTGTCGTCGGGCTTGGCGCGATCGGTGTTCCGGCGCACGCGGCTCTTACAGCCGCGGTTACAATCGGCATTGGGTCATTGCTTGTGGTGGGTGTCCTTGCGGCAATCTCAGTGCCGCAGACATCCGTCAGGAAACAGCCGAAAGCAGTCCAGCCGGTCAAACCGGTCGATTACTACCGTGTACTGACGTGGATACTCCCTCTCGGCGCGGCCATTCTGGTGCTGTTTCAGGTTTATGTCCCGGTCCAGTCTGGGCTGATCAACGCAAATCTTGCGGACCCATTTGCAATTTTAGGAGGCGCTCTCTTCCTGCTCACTGCGATCAGTTTCAGGCGCGCGCCGCGATGGCGTGTGCCATATCTCAATTTGGCTGTAACAGCCGCGACAGTCGTCCTGACCATCTCGCTTTTTGTCGGCGCTTACCGATTCGGTTGGACCACTTGGGCCGTGGTGAATCGGTTTTTTGGCTGGTTTGTTCTTCTGTCGTATGGCGCGAGCGCAAGTTTGGTTGTCCATGCCGCAGGGAAGATTGGCTTGCGTACGATACTCCTGACATTTGCCGGTGCCGCAGTCGCGGTGGCTGGTATCGAGCTCGCCCTCGTCATACTGAAATCGCTGAATTTTCAAATTCCGGCTGATCTCGTCGCAGTCCAAGGTTTCGCGCTAAACCGCAACCTTTTTGCCTTTCAGCTTGTGATGGCCATGTCGGTCATTCTGGCCTTTGCGCGTGGCGCTGCGGTAAGAATCGCTGTTTTAGCGGCCATCATGGCTGCACTTTTCTTTGCCGGATCACGCTCAGGATGGATTACGACCACCTTCGTGCTGGCGATTGCCTGGTATCTGCGCGCGACCAACACGCGGGAAATACTCTTGTCGATCGCGTGTGCGGGCATTCTCTCTTTCGCTACAGCATTAACCTCAGTTGGATCTGACCTTCCGCTCCCGGTCATTGTGCCAACAGTGTCATCGACCCAAGAGCGCCTGGTCAGCATCATCGAAGGGTTGAAATTGTTTTGGGATCATCCTGCTTTTGGCGCTGGGCTCGGCGCTTTCCGCAACCAGATGATCCCGACTCTTGACGGGCGACCGCTTGTCATTCATTCGACAGCTGTCTGGCTTTTGGCTGAACTTGGCGTCGTAGGCTTACTGGTTTTTACCGTACCCTTCATCTACGTCTTTCTCAAAGAATGGAAATACGCGTCCGTCGATCAGGTTTCGGCATTGATTGTTTTGTGTTTTGCAGCCTTCGCCGTCATGTCAGGACCAGGCGACATGCTCTATCAACGCACATTCTGGTTTCTGATCGGCGCCGGGCTGGCGCTCCGTCAATCGCAGTCGAGCCGGCAGATCTGCAATCCAGCGGACAAATCCTGAAGCCGTTTATTTTCGGCGGGCACGACTCAAGTCGACAAGCAATAGCGCGACGAGAACAAGTCCGGTGACGAATGCGGCAGCATTTAGCGTAGCCGACCCTCTCAGCACTGTGAGCAGCGCCAATAGTCCGAGCGCGAGGTTTAAAACAAAAACCCGTGCAACGACTTGATTGACGCTGAAGCCGACATCGAGCGCGCGTTGATAAAAGTGGCTCCGGTGCGCCTGCATGACCTGTTCGCCGTTCGCCAGGCGGCGCATCAGCGTGATTGTTGCGTCGGCCAGATAGTAAAGAGGTAACAGAACCGCCGCAGCGAGATGGCCGCCACCAGCAAGAACCGCAAGCAGCCAGCCCAGCAACAGGCCGATCGGAAGGCTGCCGACGTCACCGAGAAATAATTGCGCGACGGGACGGTTGAAAGGCGCGAAACCGATCATCGCCCCGCATAGCGCAAGTGCGACGAGTGTTGCCTCGGGGGGAAGCACGCCCATGAGGCCGAAGAGACTGAGAGCCGCCGTGGCGGGCACGATTTCCGCTACGGTCATCCAGTCAATTCCGTCCATGAAATTGACCAGGTTGACGAGCCATACGCCGCCGACCAGCATCACAGCGCGGTCGAGCCACCAGGGGATAGCCGGCACGATGTGCATGTCGGCGGGAAGTGCGGCAATGACGGCGGCGACCGCTGCGATCTGCAGTATAAGGCGCGGAACGGCGTCGAGAGGCCGCAGATCGTCGGTTGCGCCCACGAGCGCAAGGCCGATGGCCGACGCTAAGACAATTGAAAGCCGCCACTGATCGCCAAGCTGGTTCGCGAAGAATATTTCCGCAGCAACGACCACAATCGTCGTCGCTGCCACGACCGCGATGCCGCCGCCCTGGGGGGTCGGCACCTTGTGCGAAGAACGGGCGTTTGGCCTTGCAAGCGCATAGCGCGCAAGCCATGGCCGCAGCCAGAGCAGAAGTCCCGCACAGATTGCCGCGGCAGCGAGAAACGACACCACACTGAGCGACAGGGTCATTGGTGTCACGATTTTATGCCGACCGCGCACCAAAAGGGCGGCGTATCCGAAAACCGGATTTGCTCGAAGCCCGCTTGCGAGAGCATTGCGTTGATCTGGGCGCGGGTAAAGCGCTTCTCCAGTCGCGTGCAAAACCGGTCATAGGCATCGGTTCGCATCACATAAAATGATTTGTCCGCGTACCACGACAGCGGAAACGAGCGGTTCGGAATCTGCAGCCGCGACAACAGCGCCGACGTCCGCGCAAGCGGCCAGTAAACCGTCGCAGCGATGATCTCGCTGATGGTGCTCCGCATCCAGCGCGGCAGCCGCGAAACGACAATGCGAACGCCATTGCTGAGCGTCCAGAGCGTCCGATACCAGACGGGGCGATTGTCAAATGCGTAATAAAGGTAGACGAGGAAAGGCGCGCCGCGTTTGAGCTTCTCGGCGATCGCGCGGATCGCGCCCAGCGTATCCGGCACATGGTGGAGCACCCCGAGCGAGAAGGCAAAGTCGAGAGAGCGGTCGGGCAGGGGGATCGCTCCCACGCTGCCGACGTGAAAACTCACGTTCGAAGCGTTTGCCAGATTTTCGCGAGCAACTGCGAGCGCGTCGGGACTGGCGTCGAGCAGATGCAAGTGAGCGACCCGCGGCGCGACAATCTTTGCCCAGCGCCCCGTACCGCATCCTATGTCGGCGCCAGTTCCTCCGCCGGGCGGCAAGAGGTCCCAGGGAAATATTCGAAAATAGTTCTCGAAGATTGTCTCACGTTCACCTTGCGCCAGGTTCGTCTCGTCCTGACGAAATTTCGACCACTCGTCGCCAAACCCCCGGGCGACTTTGGCATCTACATTGTTTTCCGTCGCGATCTTCATATCGGGCACGGCGCCTCAAGCGGGATTGTATATGAATTCAATATTTTCGAAAATTATGCGGATAAGGTCTGGTTCACCTCGCATCGACAGGATCGTCAATCGGTTTCTGGAAAAATGTCGGTGTTCCGAGCAAAGCGACGACCGCTGAAGAAAGCATGACGAGCAGACCGAATGTCGCAGACAACGTGAAAGCCCGCTCTGGTTCCACCGACACCAACCCAAATCCGATAACCAGCGCGCTTTCCCTGATCCCCCAGCCACCAATGGAGATCGGTATGATCGTCACTAGAAGCGCGCAGGACACAATTGCCAGGTAGTGCACGAAGTCCACTTCGGGCATGCCGATCGCGTTTCCAAGCGCAAGAAAAGCAAACACCGACAACAGGTGCAGCGACAGCGAAATCAGAATGACGCGGGCGCTGCCCTTGCCTTCAACGGTGCGCCTGAGATCGAGGCCGAGCTCCCGTGCGGCCAGGACAAGCCGCTGAGTGCCTCTCAGCCTCGGAACGAGCCGTGTCAGAGCCAGATAGGTCGCAGGTCCGCAGACCGCAATCGCCACCGATAATAGTAAAAGCGGCTGAGCGCTGAAAAAGCCCGGTAAAACAAGAACGGAGACGATGACCAGCGTGGCAAGTGCGAGCAGGCCCAAAGCCCGGTCAATCAATACGATGCGTACCACCATTCCGATCGGAGTGCGTCCACTGAGCGCGTACGTACGCACCAGGTCGGCGCCGATGATCGACGGCAGCACCATGCTGCACAACATGCTGAGGCCCTGCCAGAACAGGTAGAACCACATTCTGTATTGTGGAGCTGAAAGCGCGACCGCAACGAGACGCCATCGCTCTGCGGAGATGATTTGTTGAGCGGTCAGGATGAGGAATCCGACCGTCAGCCAGACAGGATTGGCGGCCTGCAAAAGTTGCCGCAGCTTGGCCGGATCGAGCAGCCGCGCCAGCGCGACCAGCAATACGACTGTCAACGCGATTTGAATGACCGAAATAATGAGGACTTTCGGTGAAAGGAAGCGCATTCCAGAATTCCGTCGCGTCCTGTGAAATAGCGCTTCGCGCAAGCCGCCATGAATAACCGATCACTGCAGGAAATGAAATGAATAACCTGCGTCGGGAGACGCTAAATCGCGATTGTATTTTTCGGAACGACAGAATCTGCGCGGCAATGTCAGTCGAAATAAGCCGCAGCAGCGAAACAGGAAAGTGTCAGCTGTTCCAGCGTCGATACCACGCCTGGAACATCAGGACAGACCACAATCCATGTGACCAATCGCGTCGACCCGATTGGTGCTCGGCAAATCTTTGTTCAATGAAATTGGAATTCAGCAGGCCGCTTGCGGCAAGAGAAGGTCGCGAAAGCAGGTCTGAAGCCCAGCCGGCAAGCGGCCCGCGTATCCAATCGCCGATCGGTACGGCAAAGCCCGCTTTCGGTCGCTCGACCAAGGCCGGCGGTACATAGCGGTGCAGGACATCGCGCAGTATTTGTTTCCCTCGCCGCCCATGTATGAGGACCGATCTTGGCAGCCGCCAGGAAAACTCGACGACGCGATGATCGAGCAGCGGTACACGGACCTCGAGTGATACAGCCATACTCGCACGATCGACTTTGGTGAGGATGTCGTCCGGCAAGTACTGCATCATGTCGTAAAAGCGAACCTGCGATGTCGGGTCAGGGAGTGCCGCTTGTGCATCGCGACCCGCCCACGGCTGCAATGGCTCCTCGGCATTAGGGACCAAGGTTTGCGGTTCCGGCCATTGCGCAATCACGCGGCGGTACACAGAGTCGAGATCCTGCAGCGGCAGCAGAGCCGCCAGCTTATGGAGCTTGTCGCCGACATGCGCCGGTCGGAGGCGACGCGGAACGGGGCTCAGCATGGTGTCCCATGCCGCCGGCGAGATTGATTGCAATGCAAAGCTCGCTGTCTTCGATAAAAACGTCGGCACGGTTCGGCAATACGATGCAAGAAAGTCGAACCAGTGGTGCCGAACATAGCCGCCGAAGCACTCGTCGCCGCCGTCTCCAGAGAGCGATACGGTCACATCGCGACGCGCGAGCTGCGAGACAATGAATGTCGGAATTTGCGAAGAGTCGGCAAATGGTTCGTCGTAGATATCGGGCAAGCGTTCGACAACCGCTCGTGCCATTTCCGCATCGACAATGAGTTCGGTGTGTTCGGTTCCAAGGTGTTGGGCGACCCGTTTGGCGTGACTGGCCTCGTTATAGGCCTCATTCTCCGAACCGATGGAAAACGTGTGAACCCGTCTGCCCGACTGCGCTTGCATGAGGGCGACGACCGTCGAGGAATCGATACCGCCCGACAGAAAGGCTCCGAGTGGCACATCGGAAACCATCTGACGAATGACAGCATCGCGCAGCAGATCGTCGAGTTCATCGGCGATCTCGGTGTCAGGCCGCCGGTCCATGCGGCGCTGATTTTCTCCGGCGACCTCAAGAAGGTCCCAGTAGCAGGAGATCTTTGGCTCCTGGCCCTGTTCAACGGCCAAAATGTGGGCGGGTGGAAGTTTCCTGACACCTTGGCAAATCGTCAGCGGAGCGGGGACGCAGGCGTGACGCATGAAGGCAACGGCCGCCTGCGGATCGACGCGCAAGGAAAAATTCGGGAAGGGAGCAAGCGCGCGGAGTTCGGATGCAAACAAAAAAGTGCCGTCAGGCTGGAGCGACCAGAGGAGAGGCTTGATGCCGAGCCGATCGCGGACAAGCCAAAGTCGACGGTCCCGGCGATCCCAGAAGACAATGGCGAACATGCCATTCAGTTTCTTGATCGTCGCCGGAACGCCCCAGATCGAAACCGCTTCAAGGATGACTTCGGTATCCGAATGTCCACGCCAGTTCACTGGCTGGCGGGCTTCTTCCACTTCCCGGCGCAATTCCGCGGTGTTGTAGAGCTCGCCGTTGTAGCTCGTGACCCAGCGCTCATCTGCAGAGAGCATGGGCTGGGCGCCGGCGTCTGAAAGATCGATGATGGACAGCCGCCGGTGTCCGATAGCAATGCCGGCCTGCTGGTCGATCCAGAACCCGTCTGCATCGGGGCCACGCTGCGAAAGGGTCGACGTCATTGCACGGACGCGCCGTCCGAGTTCGTCGGCGCTCGATTGGCCGCAACTGAGAAAGCCCGCTATTCCGCACATGAGAAGGATCCAGCCTGCAGTATTTCGGAGTTATACGCGGTTGGTTGCAGATGCACTGTCGCGAAAGACTTCGTCGATGACAGACAAAGGATCACGTGGCGTCCAACCGGTGAGGGCGGTGATACGTGACGAATCAAGCGTCGAGTTATGGATGATTTCGTTCGCCGGAACGCCGCTTTCGGCAGCTTTCACCGCAACGACGAGATTGGGGTCGGCGTTTGTCAGTGAGGCAAGGCGACGCGCAGCGTCGAAAGAGCTGATGTCGCGGGCGCCGGACATCTGAAACATACCACTATCGGGGCTTTGCGAAATTGCCACCAGGGCTTCGATCGTCTCTGCAAGCGAGATGGGTGCAAGGTGGTGATCGGAAAATGCGGCTATATTCTTCTTTTGATTGAGATCGTTGATCCAGCCGATAAAAAGCCTGTCGTCGGATCGCAGAACTTTCGAAAGGCGCACGATCGACGCTACGGAGCCTAAGGCGGAGAATTCCTTTTCTGCCTTTGCCTTGAAGAGTCCGTACTCCGTCCGGGGGCTGGGCTCGCGGCTCGCCGGAACATGCGGTTCGCTCCAGTCGAACACCGCGTTGCTCGACAGAAACACGACTCTTGAGCCCGCGCCCGCTAGTCGGCGCGCCAGCGCGCTGGGTGCGGAAAAATTGACGCGTTCCGCCAATTCTTTGTTATTCCGGCACGCCGCAAAGCCTGTGATGGCAGCACAGAAATAAGCGACATCGACCTGCGGCAAGAGCGTGGTTTCGACATCCGACGCAGCGAGATCGAGATGGACGACATTGCCATGCGCCGGGACCGAACGCCGCGTCGTGAAAAAGACGGTGTCCTGCCGCGACTCAAGCCTGTCCTTGAGCGCGCGCCCGATCGCGCCGTCGCCTCCGATAATGAGCACTCGCATGCAGGTTGCGGCTGAAGGGCGGGTCAGCGAGCGGGGCTATTTATTGAGAGACGCGGAGCTGCCGCGAAGGTCATGCTCTCGCCCGTTCTTGCCCTGGTACAGACCCAAGACCACCACCAGTTTGGCGATCTTCCAGACGGTTCTTGAAACGCTCACGATATTTCTTGGACGAAAGATCGACGATTTGTTCGTCGTCTCTCCACCCAGAACGCCCACTTCGGCAAAGGAATGTCCGGATTTGAGAAGCTTGACCAGTATTTCGCCCTGAATGCCAAAGCCTGAACTCGTCATCACTGACGGTTTGAGCAGACTGCGGCGATGAACGGGCAAACCGTTGTAGTAGGTCAGCCTTTGCCCGGAGAGGAGGTTGAGCAGCTGCGTGTACGAGCGTGAAAGAAGATATCGCGGCAGCGTCTTTATCTCACGCAAGTTGGTCACGTAGGGAATAACGATGTCGGCCGTTCCAATTTTGGAGACGATCGCCGGCAGACTCGATGCGGGAATCCCGCCATCGCCGCAGAGCATCATCACATAGTCGTGCCTGGATTCCTCGACGCCCCTCTTGTAGGAGCCGCCGAGGCCGCGATTTGGATTGTTGTGGAGCACGCGCGTGTTCGTCAGTTCGCGCGACAGCATTTCCATAATTTCGCCGGTGCGATCCGTGCTGCCGTCGTTGATGAGAATGATCTCGTAGGTATTGATGAGAGCGTCCACGGTCGAATGGATCTCACGAACAACCTGTTCGACGACCTTTTGTTCGTTAAGCGCCAATACGACGAAGCTGACGCTCTGCGTAATTTTCTCGTACTCGGACATCTGTACTACCGGTTGGCCGCTGTTCCGCGCGCTACGACTTTTCTATTGCATTCCACGACGCAGGTATAGTGCGCCGATGCAACCCGATCCTTCATCCGGGGGTTGCCTGTAATTCGCTCCGCGCTTTTTCGGTGTGATATTCGGACAGGATTTCGTCGACCGGGCCGATTTTGACGAGACGTCCCGAATTCATGAGAGCTGCCTTGTTGCAGATCGACCGAATGAGATCGTCCGTATGGCTGGCCAGAACCAAGATCGCGCTCTTTTTGGCGAGTTCCTTCAGGCGTGCCGATGCCCTGTCGGTGAAGCGTGCGTCCCCGGCTCCGATGCCCTCGTCGAGCAGGAGGATTTCCGGTTCAAAGACCGTGGCGAGCGAAAATCCGAGCCGGGTCGTCATGCCCATTGAATAGGTTCGAACCGGCAACGAAAGATATTCGCCGAGCTCGCTGAACTGCTCGATTTCTGGAATCTTGCTCTCGATTTCCGATTGAGTCATGCCATGCAGCATGCCGGCCGTGACGATCGTCTCGTAGCCTGTGTCTTCGCTGTCAATGCCCAATGTCAGCTCGAACAGCGACGTTATCTTTCCGTCGACCCACACCTCGCCGGATGTCGGATAGTAGATTCCCGCCAGAACCTTCAGCAAAGACGATTTGCCTGCGCCGTTATGGCCGACGAGCGCAAGGCGATCGCCGTCGGACAGCTGGAAAGACACCCCCGTCAGGGCCGTGACGGTGACGTGGCGATGCTGCAGATCCTTCTTGTTGATGAATCCACCGGTCGCGCTCTGGACCAGCGCGCGCCGCAGGCTGCGCTGCATGCCGTAAATCGGAAAGTCCAGTCCTACATTGTCAGCGAGGATCGTAGCCATGGTCACACCCAGAACGCGATTCTCTTGCGGTAGCGCGAAAATGCCTTGAAAGTCGCAACCCATCCGACCAGCGTCACCACCAGGATCACGAGGTAGCTCCACAGCGATGGTGTTTTGCCGAGCAACGGCTCGCGCACGACGTTGATGAAAGCGAAAAGCGGATTGAGATCGACGAAAACCAGTCGCGTCAGCCCACTCAGCAGATGTGGCGGCCAGAAGACCGGAGTCACAAAGAGAGAAATCTGCAAGACGGTCGCAATGAGTTGCTGGACGTCGCGAAATCGAACGCAAATCATTCCAAGAAGCAGCGCGACCCAGACGGCGTTCACCGCGACCAAAACAAGTCCCGGGATGACGAGAAGAATGGATGGCGTGATCAGCTTCGGCAGAAAGATAGCGACGATCACCAGGTAGACCGCCAGATTGTGGAAGAAGCTCACCAGGTTTCGCCACACCAGCGCGTAGGCCAGGATGGAATAGTCCATCCGCATCCGGTTCAGGTGTTGACTGCTGATGAACATGTTGCCGCCTTCCGTGATCATGGTCGACAGCATCAGCCAGACCATCATTCCGGAGGCCAGAAACGGCATGTATTCGGCCGGTTCCTGTTTCCAGAGGCCGACACCTATGCTGCTCATCACAGCCGTGAAGATCGCGAGACTGATCGTGCCCCAGAACGGGCCGATCGTCGTGCGTCGGTAGCGCCGCTTGATATCCAGAAATCCGATCCGGCCCCACAGATCGTAGCGCCGCAATCCGTCGAGCAGATCCTCGCTCGCCGTAATCACGAGGAGGCGAAGATGCCCGCGGGTCATCACGTCGGCAATTTTGGGGTCGTCTTTCACGCTGGAAGAAGAAACAGTCATTGATGTCCGGCTTCTACTTGATGGCGGCGGCGATCGCGCGCGTTGCAATCGCGCGTTGGGTCGCCTTTTTCACGAGATATTTCAGTCCGGCGCCGGCCAGCGTCGTCAATCCGTAGGGACGCAACCGGAGGATCAGCCACATCAGTATCGCGAGCCGGGACAGACCTGTTCTGGTGCCGAAAAAACGAATCAAGCCGCGGTCGAAATCACCGAGCGCAACCAGATCCGAAATGGCCGCCGTATCCGCAGTCGGTGACAAAAGGGCAAACCGAGCCATGTTGAAACGCAGCCGGCGTGCGTAGAGCTGGGGATATTCTTCGTTCAGCGGTGAAGGGCAAGTCGAAGCGAGGCGGTCTTCCGCGGCCGCGATAAGACGCGGTCCCTCTGTCGGGGACAGTGCAGCGCGAGCGGAAAAGCTGTCGCGGCGCACGTCCCAGGCCGCCATCAGATAGCTCGAGTAGTAAAATCCATGGCGGAACGCCAGCAATCGGCAATTTATTCCGTCAGAAAAAGAGCCGAGCGCCTCATCCTGTCCGCCAATGTCGAGAAAGAACCTGCGCCGGTACACGACGCTCGGTCCGACCGCCCAGTTGTCGATCTTGCGCGCCATGTCGCGCGCCTCCGCGGGAGAAATAAAGGCGTTGGATTTGAAAGGCTGGAACAGGGGGCGAAAGCCGGTGACGTTGCCGTCTCGGTCCACACAAACGACCTGACCGCAGAAATAGGCAGCTTCAGGGAATTGGCTCAGCGCTGCAGTCGCGACCGCAAAGAAATCGCCAAGCACAAAATCGTCGGCGGCGGCGAAGTACACAAACTCGGAGCCAGCAGCCGCGAGCCCAGTGTTGAAGGCAGCCGGCGCACCGCGATTTTGGCCGTGTTTGATGAGCCGAATGACCGGATGCTCGCGTTGCAGGCTCTCAATGACAGCGATGCTTGAATCGGTCGAGCCATCATCCACGACGATCAGTTCGCTGAGCGACGCGGGACCTTGTCGCAACATCGCCCGCAAGGAACGCGGAAGATCCTTGGCGTGATTGTAGTTGGCCAGGATAACTGACAACGACACGAAACGACGGTCCCTTACAGACGACTGGTCTTAGCTCTGGAGAATCGTCCAGTAGTAATCGCCGGAATAGCCGGCCTGCTGGAACAGGGTGACCCACTCGTCCGGCCGCAGGTAGGTTTCGGCGGTGAGGCACCAGCTTTCGAACAGCGCCTTTTCTTCCTCTGATCGCCAGGCGTCGACTTGCACGAAACACCTGGCGGGGTCGCGCACGACGCGGACCATTTCCTGCAATGTGCGCATGCAGCCCTGCCGGTCGAGATTGTGCACGGTGTTGATGCAGAGGACCGCATCGAAGCTCGCATCCGGAAACGGCAAATGCTCCATCGTTCCGAGATGCAGCCGACCGACGGTGGCTGGTTCGCAATGCATCAGCGCATAAGATGAGATATCGAGACCAAAGGCCTCGAGCCCGGGACACGCGATCATCAGATCCTTGACAAGGAAACCCTTGGCGCAGCCGATATCGAGGACACGCATGCCAGGCTTCAGGCCAAAGCGGCTGACGATGTCGCGCGCCACAGGCACCCAGCGGCCATCGTAACGATACCCGCCGTAACCGTATTCGCGCGGACCATCGAAATACATCTCGCCGAATTGTTTCGCGGTTGCCACCACTGACGGATCCTTGCCGTCGCGGCGCTTGGCGATATTGCGCTTCGTCTTGGGAAGGGCTCGAAGAAGATCGAACTCAGGCATTGCGTGACCCCTCGGCGTGCTGGGCCCTGGCAATGCCGTCAGGCAAGGTCGTGTAGGTAAAGTCGGGAAACGCCGCGCGCGTACCGGCATTGTCAAAAGGCCGGTAGCCGTTGTGAGGCATTGGCCCGCTGCGGGGAGACCCTTTGATGGGCACTTTTTTCGGCGCGCTGGCGGTCACAAGTTCGGCGATCTCCCTGAACGAATGGACCTTTCCGGTGGCGATGTTGAGAGAACCCGTGCTGCGCCGCTCGATGACGCGCGCGATCAGCTCGGCGACGTCTTCGATCGACACGTGATCGCGCCGTTCCTCGCCTTCACCAAACAGCACGATCTCTTTTCCCTCGTTGGCAAGGCGGCGAAATCTGTTGGGCCCGTAACCGTTGTGCGGGTCGGCGACGCCGTAAAGAAGGCTCGGGCGGAGCGTGACGAACGGCGCGCGCACGTCCTGGAATGCCAGTTCGCGAGCGAGATGCATGACACCGTGAAGACTGGTCGGTGCCGTAGCGGATTCCTCGGTAAGGGGATCCGGCGAGTCAGCGTAGACTGCATCCGAGCTTATGTTCACGAGGTGGCTGACAAGCGATTTGGTCAGCGCCCCAACCATGCTCTCGACGATTTTCATGTTCTCCGTGAGCATCTGTACGTTCTTGCAGGGTGCACGTGCGGCAACCGCGACAAAAGTGTCGTCCGGGCGCAACATCGCTGCCAATTTGTCCTGCGCATCGCGAGCAAGCAGGTCGATATCGCGCCGTGTCAGCGGCAGAACCGAAGCACCGCGCGCCTTGAGCGTCTTGACCAATGCGGAGCCGACAAAACCTGCGGCGCCAACCACGACGACACGCGTCGGCTTCTTCGGAGAAGGATTTTGATGTTGCAACATATTGGCTTCTAATGCGCGACCGGACGGCCAAGCGTGTAGTGGATCAACTGGGAACGCTGCATTCCGGCCGGATCGAGGACGGAATAGGGATCGATGACGATGCGGCCCGTGAGAGCGCCGGCGATGTCCGCAGGCTTGATTGCGCGATATTGAGGCCATGGCGTGAGAATAAGCAGGCCGTCCGCGCCGCGCGCAGCCGCCAGCGGGTCGCCCACACGCTCAATGCCGAGATGTTTGATGGCATCATCGGAAACCGAAGGATCATGCGCGCGAACCTTGATGCCTTTCAGCTGCGCGATGGTTGCGATGGACGGTGAGTTCTTGATCGAGTGGGTGTTCTCCTTGTAGGCGAGACCCCACACGGCAATGGTCGCGTCCGGCCGGGAATCGAGCAGAGCGGAGCGGATCGTCCGCGCGGCCCAGTCCTTCCGGTG